>Ga0316187_10006273_pt1 | contig 10232 bp, 10 predicted proteins | sample CroRivburrow1_MG_FD_204927 | JGI IMG/M metagenome (GOLD analysis project Ga0316187, IMG submission 204927) | Coastal sediment microbial communities from Maine, United States - Cross River worm burrow 1 | ecosystem: Environmental > Aquatic > Marine > Coastal > Sediment | place: USA: Maine... | reverse complement strand
ACCTCCGTCCCGATTCGATCGCGCTGATCGACGATTACACGGGCCGGACCCACACCTACTCGGAGCTGAACGACCGGGTGAACCGTATGGCCGTCTGGCTGGCCGGCCGTGGCGTCGGGGAAGGCGACCGCGTTGCCTTCCTCTCCGAGAACACGACCGATATCTTCGAGGTGCTGTTCGCCTGCGCTCATCTCAAAGCAATCCTCGTTCCGCTCAACTGGCGACTGGCAGTTCCCGAACTCAAGTTCATCGTCGGAGACAGCCGGCCGCACGTTCTGATCTTTGAAGAGCAGTTCCAGGCAGCAGTCGACCAACTGGAGGCGCCGGCCTTCCTGCGCCTCGGCGATGATTACGAGGCAGCGCTCGCCTCCGCCGATCCGGCAGCCGCTCCCCCGGTGACGGCAACCCACGACGACACGCTGGCGATCATGTACACCTCCGGCACGACCGGCCACCCCAAAGGCGCGCTGGTCACCCACCGGATGTTCTTCTACAACGCGATCAACATCGGAGACGCGGTAGGACTGACCCATCGGTCCCGCAATCTGAACGTCCTGCCAACGTTCCACACGGGTGGACTGAATCTGTACACAACGCCATGCCTGCGTCTGGGCGGCTCTTCAGTCAACCTCAGGGAGTTCAACCCAGAGCGCCTGCTGCACTGGCTCGGTTCGGGCGAGATCACTCACTTCTTCGGAGTTCCCGCCGTCTATCAGTTCCTCGCCGAATACGACGGTTGGGAGTCGGCAGACTTGTCGAAGGTCGAGTCATGGGCATGCGGTGGCTCACCGATGCCGGTGACACTGCTGGAACGCTATGCAGAGCGAGGAATACACATCCGGCAAGGAATGGGACTCACCGAGACGAGTCCCACCCTGTTCCTGACCGATGAGGAACATGCGTTGGCAAAGGCCGGTTCGGTCGGCAAACCCGTTTTGCACACCTCCATCAGAATCGTGGATGAAGACGGTACCGATCTTCCCGTGGGAGCCATCGGAGAGCTCTGGGCAAAGGGCCCCAACGTGACCCCCGGCTACTGGGAACGGCCGGAAGCCAACGCTTCCTCGTTCACCGACGGCTGGCTGCACACCGGAGATGCCGCCCGTATCGACGAAGACGGCTACGTCTATATCGTCGATCGGTGGAAGGACATGTATATCTCGGGCGGGGAAAACGTCTACCCGGCCGAGGTCGAGCAGTTGCTGTTCCGCCACGAAAATGTGCTGGATGTTGCTGTGATCGGGGTCCCGGACGAGCGATGGGGCGAGTCGGGCTTAGCGGTTGTGGTGCCGCGCGATCCGGAGGTATTCGACGCCGCCGGGATCATTCACTTCTGCGATGACAAGCTGGCCCGCTACAAGATCCCGAAGCGGGCAGTCGCGGTCGACGAACTACCACGCAATGCGGCGGGCAAGGTCCTGAAGCGGCAACTGAGAGAGGAACTCAGCTAGCTGCAAGTTGACACTTCCCTCACTGCCTCTTCCGGGTCAATCGGCCCGATAAGGCGAATCCGGAGGGAGCGGAATCTCTTCGTAGAGTTCAACACGGTTGCCATCAGGATCGACCATCCAGCCGTGCTTTCCGCCCTCCCAAACGAGGGTCCGATCCTCGACGGCTACGCCCGACTCCGCCAGGCGCTGCAGGGTTTCATCCAGATCGCCGACCCGGAGACCAAGCGTGAAACCCCTCCTCGAGGGTTCTGCCAAATCTCCAGCCGCCGGCTCGATTGCGAAGACCGGGTTCTCGCGAATCTCGCTCGTCTGAAGATCGCGAGTGCGGAAGACGATGTAAAACGAACCGCCGTCCGGATGCTCCTCGAACTCCATATTGAGATGCTGCGTGTACCACCCGGCGAGCGCCTCGGGATCCTTGCTCTGAATGAAGATTCCCCCTACGCCGCGAACCAGTGACATACGTACCTCCTCTGGGTCCCGATTCTGTCACAGCGGCACCGGAATCGGACGCCTCCACCCGGTGCGTGCTTCCCAAACGCGAAAACCCTGCTACTGTTCCGTCGGCCGCACCGGGTGGAGGCCAGCGCAACGTCGCTTCCCCGGTGATTACACGGTTTACTTCTCACCCGGTTGGACCGCCTCTTCGGCCGATTCTCGATCTCGCTAGCGAAGGACGCAGCGCGGCCGAGGACGAGACCGACAAGTCCACCAATCCTCCCCGACTCGGGGACCAGGAGTCATGATGTCAAATACGTTCGCCCAACTTGGGCTGCCCGAACCGCTCGTCCGTGCTCTCGCCAAGGGGAACATCGTCGAACCGTTTCCCGTTCAAGAAGCCACAATTCCAGACGCCCTGGCAGGCAGAGACGTTTCCGGCAAAGCACCGACCGGCTCCGGCAAGACGCTGGCTTTCGGACTGCCCATGCTGGCCAACGTCAGCCAGGCCCGCCCGAATCGCCCAAAAGCTCTGATCCTCGCCCCAACCAGGGAACTCGCCGAGCAAATCAAGCAGGAACTCGCACCGCTTGCCAGAGCCGTTCAGCGCGATGTCTTCGCAATCTATGGAGGCGTCAGCTACGGCCCGCAAAGAGGAGCTCTGCGCAAAGGTGTGGACGTTCTGGTTGCCACACCCGGAAGGCTCGAGGACCTGATCGAACAGCGCTCGATTGATCTCCGCGACGTCGAAATCGTCGTTGTCGATGAGGCCGATCGGATGGCGGACATGGGTTTCATGCCTGCGGTGCGAAGGATTCTCGACTTCACCACCAATCCACGCCAGACACTTCTCTTCTCGGCGACGCTTGACGGTGACATCGCCGTTCTGAGCCGCGACTACCAGACCGATCCCGTTCGCCATGAGGCCGGTAACGTCGAAAACGAGACGATCGACGCAACCCATCACTTCTGGCTGGTGCAGCACCACGATCGCATCCAGCACACCGCCGATCTCATCAGGCAAGCCGGCCGCTCCATCGTGTTCACCCGAACCCGCCACGGAGCAGACCGTCTCGCCAAGCAACTCGGCCGGGTTGGTGTTGGAGCGGTTGCGATGCACGGCGGTCGCTCCCAGGCCCAGCGCAACCGGGCACTCAAGGAGTTCTCCTCCGGCCGTGCCATGGCGCTGATTGCCACCGACGTCGCAGCCCGCGGCATTCACATCGATGCCGTCGCCTCCGTGATCCACTTCGATCTGGCCGGGGACCACAAGGACTACCTGCATCGGTCGGGGCGCACAGCCCGTGCCGGGGCCACCGGAACGGTCGTCAGCCTCATCACCCGCGATCAGCAAAGCGCGGTTCGCAAGATGCAAAGGGAACTCGACCTTCAGGTACCGATCGAGGAGCCTCGCCTGGCAAGCCTCGGCGAACGCCAGCCCATTGTCGAGCGGCCTCTTCCGAAACGAGTCGCAAAGGCCCCCGCCAAGCGGACTGCAAAGCCAACTCCACCACCGGCCCCCAAGCGGCCCCGCCACAAAACATCGGGCGAGCAAAGCGTGTTCGTAGGCAACCTTCCCTGGAAGGCCACCGATACCGAGATTCGTGATCTGTTCGTTCAATTCGGACAGGTTCACAAAGCAACCATCATCAAGAACCGGCGGACCGGAAGGTCCAAGGGATTCGGCTTCGTTGACATGCCGCACCATGCGGCCCGCAACGCGGTCGAAGGCCTCAACGGATCCAGTTTCGACGGCAGGGACCTGCAGGTCCGTCTCGCCCACCCGGAACCCAGCCGCCCCTGACCTCAACACATCACATGACGGGCCTGTCGGCCCAAGACGAAAGGAGTGCCGATGACGGCACCTAATACCTCACGCGCGCCGTGGAAGCTCAATCAACTGCTTCAAGGCGTCACCTATCTAGCCACAACCAACCACCGCATGGTGGTCGGCGAATACCTCGGAATGGAGTCGCCCTACGGCGACCGGGCAATCCTCCTCCGGCACACAACCGGGACCACGTCAATCGCACTGGCGCAGGTAACCTCGATTCAGGCGGTAGCCGCCTAAGCGAACACCAGTCTCGTTCGCTTCGCCAAGCCCGGAGCACAGATGGTCTGGAAACGAGTAGGAGCAATCGCCGGCGCAGCCGGAGCGACAATGGCTCTCATCGTCGGCGTCGCCGCTCTGAAGTGGTACATCTGGGACGTTGCCATTCAGCAAGCCGGCGAACCGGACCGTTCAATGCTCTTCTGGGGCATACCGATTGCCTTCATTGGAGTCGCGGCGCTGGCGGTCGGAATCGCACTTGGCACAGTGACGTACCGCCACTTCAGGGGTCGGATCACCAACGACCCTGAGCCGAAGGAACTATGAGACAACCTCGTATTCGTCCTGAATCCAGCCGTTCTCGAACGCTCGCGATTCAACGAGGCGAAGCCTGACGTCCTCGTCGACCGGGCCGAAGAGCGGGATTCCGGATCCGATCAGCGTCGGAAGCCTGGTCGTGACGATTCGAGTCACCAAGCCGGCTCTGATGAAGGCTTGAACGGTCTCTCCGCCATCGACGTAGACCTTCTCGATCCCGCGGCTCTCACACTCGATGGCGAAGGCCTCCGGGGACCCGGCATAGGTCTCTACACGGCCGGGGAACCCGACAGGTAGATCCAGATCCCGATGGGTCATGACGAACACCGGTTTCTCGCCGTACGGCCACTCTCCTGCACCGAGAACAAAATCGAAAGTGTTTCGGCCCATTGCCAATGCGTCGACGGACGAGAGGAACTCATCGAACCCAAAATCCCCTTCTCCCGGATCGGCGCTCATCAGCCAGTCGAGGTTGCCGTCTCGTCTGGCAATGAACCCGTCAAGGCTGATAGCAACGTAGACCGAACCCTGCATTGGCGACCTCTCGTTGGGAATCCTGCCGCGACACCGGGGACCGGACATCGGCGGACCAGCGACGGTAACAGCGGGAGACCTCCGGAGCATCTCTATCAACCACCCGATGGTCGGGCGCGTTGAGCGCCATCGGTGGGTAATGACACCGACCCGCTCCCGTGGCAGAATCGGTACCGTTCGAAATCTGAGTAGGAAACCATGAGCAAACGCATCCTGGTCATCGATGACGCTGAGGCAACTCTCCGATTACTTCAAGTTGCCCTCGGGAGAGAAGGCTATGAGGTTGTCACCAAGCTCGATGGAGCTTCGGGTCTAGCGTCGATTCACGACCGGGTCCCGGACCTGATCATCCTCGACATTGCCCTGCCGGACGTTGACGGGTGGGAGATCCTCGCACGACTCCGGGAGGATGAACGGACGGCGAGCGTCCCGGTCATGATGATGTCGGCACATGATTCAGACGACATCCGGGGAAGGGCCGACATGACATCCGCTTCGGCGTTCATCGGCAAACCGTTCGCTCCCGAGCATCTCCGCAAACAGATTCGCCAACTGCTGGATCTCGACGGCTAGTCCGAGCCGACCGGTTCGATGAGCTGCACTCCGGCGCGCGGCAGCAATGCCGGTATGACCAGCAGCGCCGTCAGCGCAGCCGTGGTCATCGAAACCCACATGATCATCGAGACCTGCGGATGAATAGCGAGTGGAGACAGCCACAGGCCACTCAAGGCGATCGCGATACCAAGCGCGTTGGCGACGATCGGCCGGCCTGCTCGATCGATCGCTCTCAGAACGTATCCATCACCATCTGCTCTGGCATTGTCAACGGCCGCGACGAAGTGGATCGAATAGTCGATACCGACCCCGAGCACGATGCTCGACACGATCGCCGTCAACAGGTTCAGTTGAATTCCGGAAGCCGCCACGAATCCGAGCAGCGTGGCGATGGTCAACGTGACGGGCACCAGCGAGACCAACGTCTCCCGGATCCGTCGATAGGCAACCATCAGCATCACGAACACGAGCGCGAAGGCAACACCGAGCGAAACCAACTGAGCATTGAGTACCAACCGGGCGATCTCATCCCAGATGATCGGCATACCGGTCAGCACCCGGACTTCGTCGTTCTCATCGACGAAATCGAGCCATGATCTCAAATCGTCGTTGCTGAAATCCGACGGCAATAGCACGAACCGCAATCCGTCTTCGGAGGCGAGATTCCCGATCGGAAGATTCAAATCACCCGACATTGCAGCCTGCACCTGTTCCGGCGGTAGCGATGCGGCGAGATCCGCCAGCGAGAAGACCGTCCGCACGCCGGGAAGAGCCTCCATCTCGTTTGACACGGCCTGGATCGCACTGAGTTGCTCGACTCCGGCGGAAGGGTCGAACACGAACTCACCGGTCAGCGGTGTCGCACCTCCGAACAGCTCCTCGGTTCGATCGAAGGCGGCGCGCACCGGGTCGTCTCCCTTGAAGAAGAACAGTTGGTCGGAGTTGACCGTCAGACGGGGAAGCGTGAGCACCGCGAAAAGGACGAGGCCGACCGTGAGGACGATCGCCGGGATTCTGGTGCGGACAAGGCGCTTCAAGCCGGCGGTCACCCGCGGGCCGAGCAGGGCAGAGTGGTGCTTCGCCTCGATCGTGAGCCTGCTCAGCAGAGCAGGGAGCGAGAAGAACGAAATGATTCCGGCAAACACTATCCCGACCGCGGCGAAGAGCCCCATCTGCCTGATCGGCCTGACATCTGTGAATGTCAGAGACAGGAACCCGGCTGCGGTAGAGATCGTCGTGAGAATCATCGGAACTCCCACATGCCGGAGAGCGGACCTGACGCGCTCAACCGGATCGGATGTGCGCTCGACCACATCTTGAAAATGGGTCACGAAGTGCAACCCGTCCGCCGAACCCATCACGATGACGAAGATCGGCACGATGACCGTCACGACGTCGATCTCTCTGCCGAGTCCGAAAATAAAGCCGAACGTCCAGATCGCGCCGAGCAGTGCCGGAACGAGTGCCAGCACGCTGAGGCGACGATCCCCGATCGTTGCGAAGAACGTCCCGACGAGCAGCAGCATCACTACGGGCGGTATGACGAGCAGGAAGAAGGACAGGATGTCGATCACCTTGGCGAACACAACCGGATTGCCGGACATGACGACTTCCACGTCCGCCGCAGGTTGATAGTCGGTCAGATCCTGCGCCACAGTCATCCCGTCGTCGGCAGGGACCACCATCAGCATCGTGTGACGGCCGTCTTCGCTCACGAAGAGATCGGAGAGCGGATTCGCTTCGAGAAGGCCGGCCAGCTGCGCATCCGGCGCCAGGTTGAGCATCGCCGCGGTTACCGGGGTACCCGTCAACGGGTTGATGTCCGGAATGAGCGAAGCAACCGAGGTCACGCCCGGTGTTTGCGCGAGATCATTCTGAATATCCAGAAGCGACAGTAGAGCTTGCTTCTCCGTGAATGATTGCCCCTCCGGCAGCGACACGACCACGTTGATCGGGTCTGAAGTGGAGTACTTCTCTTGCAGATCTGCGAACTGCCGACCCACGCCGCTCCCTTCGATGATGAACGAAGACACATCGGCGTTGAAGTCCATCCGGAAGAGCATCAGAAGCGACAGGACGGTCACCAGTCCGGTGAGTCCGAGAATCCGTTTGGAGTGCTCGACGATGAGGCGGGCTATTCGGTCCATTTCCAGGAGACTAGGCAATCGAGATGGTACGCCAAGCCAATGGGAAACTACTTCCGGCGGCCGACCACCCAGCCGGCCAATAGCCACGCTACGACGGTCCAGACGCTCAGCATTGCCCAAGAGGCACCTGCGGATTCGACGAGACCATCTGAAAGCGAGTCCCGGATCACCTGGGCCATGTGATAGAACGGCAAGACCCGGTGGACCGAAGCCCACCACTCAGGGAACTGAGCAATCGGCACGACTATCGGTGCGAACAGAATCGCCATGAACATCACGATGTTGGTGAGCAGATTCGTGTACCTGGGTTCGGGTATCGCGTGTGCCACTGCAAACCCGACCGACGTTGCCATCAGCGAGGTCAGCAGCACCGCCGGAACGAACAGCCATGACCATTGAAGGGTCACGTCGTAATAGACATCTGCGACCAGCAAGGCGATGAGGGTCCCGGGAAGCGCCAGCCCGGTGAACACGGTGAACGTGGCGGCAGCCGACGTCATGCGGGGAACGGGCAGCGACCAGATGAAGTCATATGTGTCGCGAATCTTGTGCAGCATGATCGAGCCGGGAACCATCACCAATCCGATGGGGACGAGAGCCAGGGCTGGAATCCCGGTGACGATGAACAACTGAGCTGTAACCGGCATGTCGCCCATGTAGAAGCCGTAGAGGTAGGCCATGCCGGCCCCGGTCATCACCTGGATGACCAGTGCGACGGCCAGGAAGGTCCTCAGGTTGATCAGCTCGAAACGAACCATGGTCCTGTAGCTGTCCACCCAGTATGAGATCCCTGATCTCACGACCGGAGTGTGGGGACGGGCTATCACTTGCGCCTCCTCAGAACCGCCGCGGAGATGACGGAGGCGAGCACCGCCCAGATCGACAACACGAGATAGGAACGCCCGACATTTGTGGCGATTCCATCGGTGAGAGAGTCACGCACGACATTGGCCATCGGGTAGAACGGGAGATACTCGTTGACCGTGGCCAGCCAGCCGGGGAGGTTCTCAATCGGATAGCTGACCGGTGAGAACCCGAAGATCACAAAGATCAACAGTTGCGAGATCAGTTGAGTGATATCCGGCTTGGGGATACCGTGCGCGAGGGCATATCCCAGAAGTGTTCCGGTCAGTAGCGTTAGGCCGACCGCCGGAACAACCATGAGTGTGACATCGAAGGCAACGTCGTATCGAAGGATTGCTGCAACCAGTGCCCCGAGCATTCCGGGGATCGCGATCGAGGCGTTGAGCGTGACCCAGGCGGCAGAAGCGGAGCTGCGCGGCACGGGTAACGACCACATGAAGTCGTATGACCCGGAAGCCTTCTGTTGCGCGATCAGTTGCGGTCCCATGATTACACCCACGATCACGAGGGAAACGACAACGGCGCCGGTGGACAGGTAGAGAGCCAGGCGTTGTGTCATTTCGGGGATCAAGAGCCCGAATCCGATCACCAGACCCACCCCGGACAGCAGCTGAACCAAGACGGTCATCGGCAGAAGCAGTCGCATGTCGGTGAGTTGCCAGCGCAACATGGCGCGGTAGCTACTCATCCAGTGGCCGACCCCGGCACGTTTGGCCGGCAGCGCCGCGGCATTGGCGACAGTCACGCGTCGTCCTCAGAAGTGTGGCCGGTCAGCCGGATGTAGACGTCCTCGAGGGTGGCAGCACCGAGGGCGTACTCCTCCGCAATCCCGGCCGTCATCATCTGCTGAGCCCACGAGATCCCGGCAGCTGCATCCGTCTCATCGATGACCATCATCAGGTTGTTCCCGACTCGCGCGTGGTGGTGAACCGCGGGAGGAAGCTCAGGTATGCCATTCCCGGGCACAAGCATCAACTGAAGCCGAAGCCTCCCCCGATCACCCGCCTTGAGAGACGAGGGAGTTCCCTGCGCGATGAGTCTCCCCTCGTTGATGATGGCCAGACGATCGACCGCTTTCTCGGCCTCGAGAACGTTGTGGGTAACCAGGAACACGGCGGACCCCTGACTCCCAAGCAATCGGATCTGATCCCACAACAACCGGCGCCGGCGCGGATCAACGTCATTGGTCGGCTCGTCGAGAATCACGACCTTGCCGGGCCACACGGTCGTCATGATGTATCCGACCAGACGTCGCACTCCCCCAGATAGCTTGTGACCAAGGGTATCCCGCCACTCAGTGAGGTCGAGGGCCTCGATCAAATCGTCGCCTCGCGCTCGAACCTCATTCGATGAACCACCGCGAATGAGTCCGGTGATGTGAACGGCCTCGTGCATCTTGAACGACTCGATCGGCATCTGTGCCTGAGGCAGGTACGAGCACAGTTGCCTGGCGACATCAGGGTCCTCGACGAGATCGTATGGGCCGAGATTGATACTGCCGGAAGTCGGCTTGAGGAGACCGATCACCTGCTTCACGAAGGTGGTCTTGCCGGCTCCGTTGGGACCGAGCAGTCCGTATACCTCGCCCGGGTGAACTTCGATCGAGATCGCATCGTTGGCGACCACGTCACCGTAGGTCTTGGTGACTTCTTCAGCCCGGAACGACCAGTCAGCTTTTGCGGTGATTGCTTCTTGGGTGTCAGACATCATCATGATGTCATTATGATGTCACGTTGGTGACGGAGTGTCAACTGGTGATAACTCAGTACTTGGTACTTGGTACTTGGTACTTGGTACTTGGTACTTGGTACTTGGTACTTGGTACTTGGTACTTGGTACTTGGTACTTGGTACTTGGTACTTGGTGCTTGGTACT
>Ga0316187_10006272_pt1 | contig 10233 bp, 8 predicted proteins | sample CroRivburrow1_MG_FD_204927 | JGI IMG/M metagenome (GOLD analysis project Ga0316187, IMG submission 204927) | Coastal sediment microbial communities from Maine, United States - Cross River worm burrow 1 | ecosystem: Environmental > Aquatic > Marine > Coastal > Sediment | place: USA: Maine... | reverse complement strand
GGTTGTACAATCGCGGAAGGCGAGCTAGAAGGCCTTCTGGCGCTGCATCCGCGCCGCCTTAGCGCAAAATTACCGTCTTGCGTCCGTTTAGTAGGACGCGTCTGTCGATGTGCAATTTGACCGCCCTGGCCAAGGTCAGGCTTTCTACGTCCCGTCCAACGGCCGTCAGGTCTGCGGGCGAGTGGGTATGGTCGACGCGCTCCACGCCCTGCTCGATGATCGGGCCCTCGTCCAGTTCGGCCGTCACATAGTGCGCCGTGGCGCCGATCAATTTGACGCCATGGGCATGAGCTTTCTGATACGGTCGGGCACCTTTGAATCCGGGCAGGAACGAATGATGGATGTTAATTACGCGGCCGCTCAAATGTTCGCATATGTCTCTGGATAAGACCTGCATGTAGCGGGCGAGGATGATCAGCTCCGCTTTGGTGTCTTCAATGATTTCCAGCATGCGAGCTTCAGCCTGCGGTTTGGACTCCGGCGTCACTGGCACGTGGAAGAAAGGGATCCTGTGCCACTCGGCCAGGGATGCCAGATCAGGATGATTGGAAATAATGGCTGGGATTTCCATGGCCAGTGCCCCTGTGCGGTAGCGATACAGTAGATCGTTAACACAGTGTTCGTGGCGGGAAGCCATTATCAGGACTCGCGGCCTGACCTTGGTGTCGTAGACGTGCCAGTCCATATCGAACTGCCGCGCTATGGGCTCAAAGCCATCTTCAAAGCGCCCGCTGGAGTAGTCTGTGCTCTGGGGAGTGAATACAGTGCGCATGAAAAACCGCCCCGTATCCCGATCGCCGAAGTGGGAAGACTCTTCCACGAAGAAACCCTGGTCGCGCAGGAAGCTGGCTACCGCGGCCACGATACCTATGGTGTCCGGGCAATCCACGGTCAGGATGAAAGTGTTATCAGGGGCCGTCATGGCTGGTAGCGCTACTGCTGGCGGGGCTAAGAGGCCGGATCTTAGCAGACCGGCACCCGATCTCTGGCGGGAGTATCTGCCGGGGCTGCTGGATTGCTAGAATTATGGGTCGCCCGGTAATTTCTTGAGGGAGAAAGCCCCCAATGTCGGACTATCACGCACCCGTTAAGGACATGCTTTTCGTCCTCCGGGACCTGGCTGGCCTGCAGGCCATTAGCCAGCTGCCTGAGTATGGTGAGGCAACGCCTGATCTGGTTGAGGCCATTCTCGAAGAAGCCGCCCAGTTTGCGGCGGGGGTGATTGCACCCGTCAACACTATTGGCGATAGCCAGGGTACCCGCGTCGAGGAAGGCCAGGTGCGTGTTCCTGCGGAGTTTAAGGCTGCCTACCGGCAGTTTGTCGACAATGGCTGGGGCAGTCTGGCTCAGTCCGCCGATCATGGTGGCCAGGGTATGCCCTATGTAATTGGCCTGGCCGTGGAGGAAATGTGGCAGTCAGCCAGTCTGGCCTGGTCGCTTTGTCCCTTGCTGACCCAGGGCGCTGTGCGTGCTATCCAAGAGCATGGCGATGAACGCCTGAAAGGGCTCGTGCTGAAAAAAATGATCGCCGGCGAATGGACCGGGACCATGAATCTGACTGAGCCACAGTCCGGATCTGATTTGTCGACGGTGCGGGCGACGGCGGAGCCAGATGGTGACGCTCACCGAATCACGGGCCAGAAAATTTACATCACCTGGGGTGACCACGACATGACGGAAAATGTCATGCACCTGGTCCTCGCCCGCTTGCCTGGCGCACCGGCTGGCACACGAGGTATATCGTTGTTCGTGGTGCCAAAGCGGCACATCCAGGACGATGGCACCAGTGGCGATGCCAACGCTGTCTGGCCGGTGTCCGTTGAGCACAAGCTTGGAATCCACGGCAGCCCGACCTGTGTGATGGCCTACGACAAGGCGCTGGGTTATCTCCTGGGTCCGGAAAATCAGGGCCTGGCTTGTATGTTCACTATGATGAATCACGCCCGTATTGGTGTGGGCCTGGAGGGCGTCGCTGTTTCCGAGCGTGCTTATCAGCAGGCTCTGGCCTATGCGCGGGATCGGGTTCAGGGGCCGGTCGCAGGTCTGGAGGCTAAGGCTGCCATCGTGCATCACCCTGATGTGCGCCGGATGTTAATGAGCATGAAAGCGCAAATCGAGGCCATGCGTGCGCTGGCCTTGGTGACCGGCAGTCATCTGGATCACGGCGAACGCAACCCGGACGAATCCGCCCGGGCGGCTCATCTGGCCCGTGCCCAGTTACTCACGCCTGTCGTGAAGGGTTGGTGCACCGAAACAGCCCAGTACCTGACCTCCCTCGCGATTCAGGTATTCGGCGGAATGGGCTATGTAGAAGAGACGGGCGTTGCCCAGCATTTTCGCGATGCCCGAATCACGACGATCTACGAAGGCACCACGGGTATTCAGGCCAACGACCTGATGGGCCGCAAAACCTTGCGTGATAAAGGCCAGGCGTTCAAGGCTCTGCTGGCCGACATTCGGGTCACCCAGGACGAGCTGGCAGCGCGCCCTGAACTGGCCGGCATCGCCACGGCGTTGGCGGCTGGTACCCAGGCCCTGCAAACAGCATTGGACTGGATATTGGCCCATGCCGCGGACGACGCCGTCGAGGCGGGTGGTGCGGCGTTTAATTTCCTGATGCTTAGCGGTGTGGTAACCGGCGGTTGGCAACTTGCCAGGGCGGCCACGGTGGCTGCCGAACGAGTGGCCCAGGGCGACGGCGATGCAGCTTTCTATGCCGCCAAGCTCGCCACCGCCAATTTTTACTGTCAGCAAATCATGCCGCAGGCCAGCGCTTATTCGCTGGCGGTGACCGGCGGCGCAGCGGCGATTATGGCGCTACCCGAAGACCAGCTCTGAGCGGGCAGCGCCTCAGAGTGGCGCTGAGGCGCCGAAGAACGCGACCAGGGTCAGGTCTTCTTCCACATCGAAAAAAGAGTGTTCCTGCGTGGCGCGGACGAACAGGATGGAGCCGCGGCTGACCTCATGCTGCCGGTCGCCGATGCGCAGCCGGGCGCGCCCTTCCAGGACCAGGTAGACCTCATCTTCCAGATGCGGCGCCTGCATGTCCCGTGATCCCGCTGGCAGCCGGTACACGGCAGCGCTGATGCTGGGCACGCGCAGAAACTCATGGAATCTGGGCTCCGAGCCGGCGACTTTCTTGGTGAGTTCGTCGAGCTGAAAAACTTGCCAGGCGTCTTCCGTCATGATTTTGCAGCCAGTGAAATGAGGTTAATAATCCGCAAAGGCTGCGCAGGGTGCAAGGGCGGATTCGGCTCATTATGACGCCAGGCTTGGGGGCCTGCTAAACTTCGCGGCCCGAAGGCCCCCGGCTATCACCGGATGGGCAGGAGATTAAGCGAATGGGCTTTAGCACCAAACAAATTCACAGCGGCGTTGAGCCGGATCCCGTCACCGGCGCGATTCTGACGCCGATTTATCAGACCACCACCTATGTCCAGGATTCTGTCGACGAATATCTGGCCAAGGGCTATTCCTATTCACGGTCGGCAAACCCCACCGTGCGAGCCTTGGAAAAGAAGCTCGCTATCCTGGAAGGCGGTGAGGATTGTTCTTGTTATGCGACCGGCATGGCGGCCGTGAATGCCGTTTTCATGGCGCTTTTGAATGCTGGCGATCATTGTGTGATTTCCGATGTCGCCTATGGCGGGACCTATCGCCTGGCGACTAAAATCTATAGCCGTTTCGGAGTGGACTTCACGTTCGCCGATACCTCCGATCCCGATGCTGTCGCCGCCAGTCTGCGTGATAACACCCGCCTGATTCTGACGGAGACGCCAGCCAACCCGACGCTAAAGCTGACGGACCTGCAGGCCATCTCTGACCTGGCACGTGCCCGGGGTATTCCCCACGCCGTCGACAACACTTTTCTCACGCCTTATTACCAGCGGCCGCTGGAGCTCGGTGCAGATCTGGTTGTACACAGCACCACCAAATATTTTGATGGCCACAATGCGACCGTAGGCGGTGCTGTCGTTGCCGCCACTGCGGAACTTGATGAGACGGTTCGATTTATTCAGAACGCCACGGGCACGATCATGTCCCCGCTGGTTGCTTTCCTGACCTTGCAGGGCTGCAAGACGCTGTCCGTCCGTCTGGATCGACAGTCGGCGAATGCCCTGAAGGTAGCGCGCTTCCTTGAAGGGCATCCGAAAGTGGCCAAGGTTTGCTATCCGGGTCTGGACTCCTTTCCCCAGGCCGATTTAGCTCGGTCCCAGGCCAGCGGTTTCGGCGCCATGTTGTGGTTCGAGGTCCAGGGCGGCGTAGCTGCAGGCAAGGAACTGATGGACCGCATTGATCTGTGGAGCCTGGCTGAGAATCTGGGTTCCGTTGAGTCCCTGATCACGCACCCCGTGACCATGACCCATGCTGATGTGGACGAGGCGGAACGCCGGCGCGTCGGTATTACCGATGGCCTGGTGCGCCTGTCCTGCGGTCTGGAGGATGCAGAAGATCTCATCGACGCCCTCGCGCGAGCCCTCGCCTGATTCAAGCCGATCGCTGAGTTATGTCGCATAAAGCCGGGTCAGGTACATGTGCCTGACCCGGCTTTGCATGCTTGAAAAATTTCTTTCCAACCCCACATAGCTGACAAGGTCGCAGCGAGCGCGGCCATTTTTAACACTATGTGGAGGCAGTACTTATGAGTCTCGTGACATGGAGCCCCTTCAGGGAGCTGGAAGACGTTTTGAATCGATATGGCCGCTTGAGTGGCCGTGAAATCACTGCCGGCAACGGCGGTGTTGGCCAGGCGCAGGTCTGGAGGCCGGCTGCAGACATCTCGGAGACGGACACCGCTTACGTTATCAAGGCAGAGCTGCCCGAGGTGCGTAAGGAAGATGTCGAAGTGACTGTGCACGACGGCATCATCAATATTCGTGGTGAACGCCGATATGAGAAGACCGACGATAGCGAGCAGCAGCATCGCGTGGAATCTTTTTACGGCGAGTTTTCACGCAGTTTCAGTCTGCCTGCCGATGTGGATGAAGCGGGTATCAAGGCTAAAAGCAAGGATGGTGTGCTGAAGGTGGTATTGCCCAAGGCAGAGGTTGCCCAGCCCAAGGCTATCGATGTGACCGTCAGCTAAGCCGTTTGAATCGAGGCATGAATATGGGGGCTTCGGGCCCCCATATTCTTGTAACGGCAGTACCTTGGGCTATGCTTGGCTGATGATACGTTTGATCGTCGGCATATTTTTCTTCTCTCTGGCCACCGCTGCAGCCGCCCGGTCGGTAGAGGGTCCTCCGGTACCTGAGTTACCTGGCCTGGGCGGCAGCACTTTCAAACGGCCGGTGGTCGTGGGTTGGCAAGATGGTCTGCAGCCGATCGCTCCAGCGGGTTTTCGGGTTGAACGCTGGGCATCAGATCTGGATAGCGGTCGCTGGATGTATGTGCTCCCCAACGGGGACGTGCTGGTTGCCCAGGCGCGCACAGAGACTATGGGTGGCTTTGAGCCGGAGGTCATTGAGTCCCTGACCGCACAGGGACTGCTGGGCCCATCCGCCGACAATATTATTCTGCTGCGCCCCATTGCCGGCGCACCGCCGAGCCGGCATCTTTTTGCTGATGGGCTGCAGCAGCCGTTTGGTATGGCCTTGCTCGACGGCTATCTCTACGTTGCCAACACGAACTCAGTCGTGCGCTATGCCTACGAAAGCGGCGACCTTCAGGCCAAAGGTGATCCTGAAAAAGTTTTTGACGTGCCCGCGGGGGAGGCTGCCAATCCCTGGAACAATCATTGGACGCGCAATCTCGCTGCTGCACCGGATGGATCGGCGCTGTATCTCACTGTGGGTGCCGGTACTGATGTTAATGCAGAGGGGAATGAGCATCCTGAGCGTGCCGCTATCTGGGAATTACAGCCCGATAAGTCAGTCAGGCGATTATTCGCGACCGGACTTCGTAATCCCGTTGGCCTGGCGTTTGATCCCCGGACCGGGGAGCTATGGACCACGGTAAATGAGCGCGACGGCATTGGTGCCGATGTCCCGCCAGACTATCTGACACGGGTGGTAGACGGGGCGTTCTATGGCTGGCCCTACGTTTACTACGGGACTTATCCTGACCCGACCTGGTTGGTAAAAGATCCGGCTGCCGTTGCCGCAGCAGCCGAGAGCGCCCGCGTGCCAGACCTTGCCCTGGGCGGTCATTCAGTGCCCCTGGGCCTGTTGTTCTACCGGGATGGAAATTTTCCTGATCGATACCATGCTGGAGCTTTTGTGGCGCGGCGGGCTGGCGTGGGGAGGGCTTCTTTTATCGGGCCGGACGTGTTGTTTGTACCCTTTGCCCGGGGGGCGCCGACGGGTGCAGTCGAGGCGTTTCTCGGTGGCTTCGTTGAGGATGACAGGAAAGGCACAGTCCGTGGTCGTGCGGTCGGGCTCGCGCAGTTAGCTGATGGTTCGCTGCTGGTTTCTGATGACGGCGCTAATGTGATCTGGCGAGTGAGCTACGTGGGTGAGTAATCGCGACGCATGACCCAGCCCCTAGGGCAGGCCATACTGACTGAACAGATCGCGTTTTTTGCCCAGCACTTTGGCGTCGAAGAATCGTTTCATGATCTTGCCGCCGGTTAGCCAGGCAATACGTTTCCCCTGTTCCTTATTCGCCAGGACCTGATCCACAAGCCATGGCGCCGCTGTTTCAACATGATCGCAAAGCGTGTTCAGGATGGGTTTGACCTTCAGCCACTCTTCATCGGTGAGTTCTTTTTGCTCCGAAAACCAGTTGTCGGAAATCAGCATGCCAGGACTGATAGAGCCAATGAGGATGCCTTTGTCCTTATTTTCTTCCTGCAGGTATTTGGTCAGACGCCAGATCCCGGACTTGGTCGAGCTATACACACCCATGCTCGGCGTCAGGCGATTACCCTGGAAGCTACCGCCGAGCATATTGTAAATCGCGCCAGAGCCCTGGGCCCGCATCCCGGTAACGGCAACCTGGGAGCCGAAAACGGCTCCCTTGAGATTACTGTCGATCAGGGTATGGACCAGGTCCTCTGGTAATTCGTGAACCAGGTATCGGGCGGTTGCGTAGCCCGCATTATTGATCCAGATATCCACTTGGCCGAAGTTCGCCGTGGCGAAGTCCCACAGCCCCTGCACCTGCGACTTGTTGCTGACGTCACACAGGGTGCCAGCGGCTTTGCCTGGCCCCAGGCTTGTTAATTCTTCAGCAACCCGCTGCGCGTCGGTCTGGCTGCGGCTGGAGACAACAACGTTGTGTCCCCGCTGGATGAAATTATCGGCCAGGCCGCGGCCAATACCCTTAGTGCTTCCGGTAATTACGACGTTCGACATTCAGGTCAACTCCTGCCGCCCTGATTCTCAATGATATTGCTCAGGTGGTCGCGACAAATGACTTCCCATTCCATCTTGAACCACGGCGTAAACCGCTCGGGCTGCGCAACCATTTCTTCTGTCAGCGCCTGTGGGCTGAGATGGCGGACCGCGGCTATTTCTTCCGGGTGGGCAACAATCTCACCCTGGTAATGGCCCGCATAGACGGAGCAGAATTCCCGCTCAGACCCGGCATCGCCGAAGGGGGCGTGGTACTTGAACTTGTACAGGTAGCTCAGCTCACAACTTAGCCCCAGCTCTTCACGGACGCGGCGTTGCACGGCAGCTTCCATGTTTTCAGACTGGCGGGGATGGCTGCAGCAGCTATTGGACCAATATCCCGGCCAAAGAGGCTTTTCTTCACTGCGCTGCTGTAACAGGAGTTGACCGTTGCTGTTAAACAGAAAAACGGAAAATGCCCGATGCAGCTGACCTTCGCCGGTGTGGCAATCTCGCTTGGATGCAAAGCCGATAGTCTGGTCCTGATCATCGACAAGTATCAGCGATTCAGCCGGACTGGAAACTTTTTCCGGGGCCGTATTCAGGACGATGGCCCCACGTCGAATTGCAGAGCTCTAAAGCCGCGCCGTTCGATGGCAGCTTTCACCTCGTCGGCGTTACCGTCGCACAGGGCCACCATAGCGCCCCCGCCGCCGCCACCCGTCAGTTTTGCTCCCGCCGCACCCGCCCCCCGGGCGATACCGATCAGTTGCTCAAGTTCCGGTGTGGATACCTGCAAAGCATTCAGCAGGCCCTGGCAAACGTTCATCAGCTCGCCCAGGGCAGGTATGTCCTGATCGCGCAGCGCGGCAACGCCCTGCAGGACCAGTGCATCGATATCGTCAAAGACTTTCTCGTAGAGCCGTGGGTTGCGATCGCGGGCTTCCCGGACGCGAGCCACGGTGCTGGCTGTGAGGCCTTCTTTGTGGGTCATGCCGACCACCAGGCTAAGCGGCTCGGGCAAATGCAGGGTCTCGACAAGCGGCGGTGTCCCGGTCCGGAACAGCACGGGCTTGCCGTAGGTCGCTACCGTGTTGTCTATGCCGCTTGGCGCGCCGTGGGCAATTTTTTCGGATACAAAGGCCAGCTCATTGACTTCCTCGTCGGACAGTCCCAGACGAAAATGCAGATCAAGGGCACGAATGATGGCGACAGCCAGCGCAGCTGAGCCGCCCAGCCCCATGCTGCGGGGCACGTCGGGAAAGACTTCAATCCGTATGGGTCGATCACCCAGTCCCAGCTGGTCCATGATGGCGCCGGCAGCCCGCTCAAAAGAACGTCTCTGCTCAGGGGGCTTGGAGAGCTGATATTCAATGCCCCAGCTGGGGATTAGCAGCTGCACACCTTGATCACAGTCTTCGACAACCGCCCGCACCGCCAGGGATACGGGACAGGCCAGAGCATGCCGGCCGTAAACGACTGCATGCTCCCCGAGGAGTATTACCTTGCCGTAGCCCCTGCCGGTTTCTGCCTCCGTACGTTGCTTGCGTGAAGTAGAACCGGATTTTTTTTCCAGCTCCTCCAGAATTTCACGCGCTTTCCACACTTTGATTTCACCACCACGTAGCAGTTCTTCCAGCACGCGGTCGAATAATTCGGGCGAGGCACCGGCGGCTTTAACGACGCTGCGCGCATGCAGGGTCATATGGCCGCTCTGGATACCTTCGGTTGCCAGTGCGCGCAGGGCGGAGAAGTTCTGTGCCAGACCCACGGCCGCCATGACTTCGGCCAGTTCCGTGGCTGCACTGACATTTAGTAGTCTCAGGTTCATGGCCACGCCTGGGTTGGATTCCAGGGGCCCGCCAACGATGCCCACTTTTAGCGGCATCTCAAGCCGACCACGCAGGTTACCGTCATCGTCTTTCCACCACTGGGAGAGGGAGCCATAGCGTCCGTGTCGGGCAGCGTAAGCATGGGCGCCGGCCTCGATGGCCCGCCAGTCGTTCCCTGTAGCCAGGGCTACCGCATCGATCCCGTTCATGATGCCTTTGTTATGAGTCGCGGCCCGGTAGGGATCAGCGTGGGCAAAATCCGTCGCGATAATGACACCATCGCGAACCTGTTCACCGGCATAGCCCCTGCCGCCCAGTTCTTCGATGGGCAGGGTTACCTCGGCACAGGCCAGGGCCCGATCTGCCAGGTTAGAGAGGATTCGCAGAAAAACTTTACCCTCGGTCAGCGTTTCGATGAGAGTGGCAACACCTTCGCACATGCCATTCACCAGGTTCGCACCCATGGCGTCCCGAGTATCGACGAGCAGGTTGACCACCAGCATCTCGCCGTCGGCGGAGGTCATGGGGAAACTATTGACCTCAAGCCCCACCGCGCCGCCGCCTCGGGCAACCATACGCGGGTGGAAGCTGTTCGCCAGGTCGATAACTTCCTGCTTGCGGGCCAGCACAACAGCTTTCGCCTGCTGCATATCCGGCACGTCCAGGACCTGGATCTGGCCGATCAGGATGGGGGCCGTAGAAGTCGTCGTGAAGCCGCCGCTGGGCCGTGCCTGTTTGGCTGCCGCGCTCAGGGCCGCGACGATAGATGGTTCCTCTACCGCCAGCGGGACAATATATTCCTTGCTGTTAACCAGAAAGTTCAGGGCCAGCCCGATCGGCATACCCAGCACGCCGACCACGTTTTCGATCATCTTGTCGGCGGCACTGAGATCCAGCGTGGTCTCGCCGGAAATCAGGCTTTCCATGTCGGCGTCGGTCAGCAAGCCGCGGTCATGCACGGCCTGGACTCGCTCACTGATGCTCATCCGGTAAAAATTTGGGATTCTGGAACCCGCCACGGCTGACTCCAAGTGGGGTTGTTCAAATGGCTCCGGCGAGGCAGCGCCAGACTTCGCGGCGAAAACTAGCAGGAAAGCCGGCAGACCGCCATGCTTGCCAGAGCGTTC
>Ga0316187_10006271_pt1 | contig 10234 bp, 8 predicted proteins | sample CroRivburrow1_MG_FD_204927 | JGI IMG/M metagenome (GOLD analysis project Ga0316187, IMG submission 204927) | Coastal sediment microbial communities from Maine, United States - Cross River worm burrow 1 | ecosystem: Environmental > Aquatic > Marine > Coastal > Sediment | place: USA: Maine... | reverse complement strand
AGGGGGGAGCACGGCTTTCCCGGGAGAGGCAGGCCCTTGCCCCGGAGGGTGCGGACGCCGCTGATCACAATGATGTTGTCGGCGATGCTGGTAGGGGTGCTGGCCTGCGCACTGCCCTGGAGCGCCCTCGCCAACCCGGCCGCGGCCCAGGCGGAACTCCCCTGGCCCACCGATCCCCAGGAGGCCCTGGTGGAGCGGTTCTACCGCTCCGGGGATCTTTACCGGGCCGAAACGGAAATTCTGAGGGGACTGCATGGAACGAGGGGGGACGAAAACAAGGTGGCCTGGGAGTTGGCCCGGGCCAAACTCTATTACCGGGCGGAACGATACCGGCAGGCGGACCTGATGCTCTACTCCTTCCTGGACCGCCATCGCGGCGACCCCCTGCTTCCGGTGGCGGCCCGGTTGTTGACCTTTTCCCAGGTGCGGCAAGCCCAGTGGGACGAGGCGGAACGGTGGTGGCCGCTGGGGCAGGCCGTGGGGCCGGGGGCCTTGGGGCTCGAAAATTCCACGCCCCGGATACAAGCCTCTTCCCCGGCCATTCCCCGGGAAGACCCGCCGGGATGGGTTGATCCGGAATCCGCCGAGCGTTGGTCCACATGGCTGCCGGGAAGCGGATTCTTCGTGGCCGATCAACCGGGCAAAGCTGTCGGGGCAATGACTCTCAACCTGGTGCTGCTGGGGGCCGCGGTGGAATTCGCCCGGGCCGAACGTCCCGCGGCCGCTCTGCTCTTCATCTTCCTCGAAGCCCTCGTGTACCAGGGTGGACGCAACGGCGCACGGGAGGATGCCCAGGCCCTCAACCAGGCCCTGCGGGATCGCCAAACGGGTCTCTGGCTCTCCGGCCAGGGGGAAGCAATACTGCTCCAGGTTGCGTTCGAGCACCGCTTCTGAAAAAAGCGCGAACCCAAACGCCGATACCTTAGTACCCTAAACAATGGAAAATGAGGCTCCATGGAAGGAGTCCGCTCCCCGGTGTTCGGAGAGGGGGCTTCAGGGCAGGGTGTTCAGGGCAGGGCTTGGGAGACGCCAGGGCACGAAACCCTGGAGGAAGAATGGTAAGAGGCGAGGGGCCTTCATTTGACAGGACCAGTCCACGCGATAGGGTTAAAAAAAAGAAATCGATATTTTCTCAACCCAGGAATGCAAGCGAGATTCAATGATGGTATCAGTCCGGCGATCCCTCAAAACGATTCTGCCTGGGACGCTTCTGTTTCTGGCGTCCATGGCGGTGACCCTCACGTTTCCCCAGGCCCTTTCCGCACAAAGCCTTTGCGTCAAGGCGGCGCGGGCCAATCTTCGGGCCGGCCCCGGCACCGAGCACCGGATCACCTGGGAGGTCAACCGCTGGATGCCCCTGGTGCAAGTGGGCACGGAGGAGGAATGGATCAAGGTTCGCGACGTGGACGGCGATCTGCATTGGATCTATGCCCCACTGGTCACCAGCAAGATTTCCTGCGTCACCATTTCCGCACCCAAGGCCAATATCCGCCGCAAGCCCACCACCAAGTCCGACAAGTGGTTCACGGTTGAAAAATACACCTCATTCAAGCGCACCGGCGGCAAGAACAAGTGGGTGAGGATCGAGTATGAAGGCGAGACCATGTGGATCTTCAACAAGCTTGTCTGGCCTAATTGACAGGGAGGGCCGAGGGTCATGAGAACCTGGGCCATTCCGTGGCTTGCCCTGGCGCTCCTCGTCTTTCCGGTGGTGGCCCGGGGGGCCGAGGCCAAGAGCGACTCCGCAACCCTATGCACCAAAACGCCCAAGGCTGAAATCCGCCAGGGTCCGGGCCGGGAATTTCCGGTGAAGTACCTCGCGCCCGTCCATATGGCCTTTCTGCTGATGGAGCGGAAGGGGAGTTGGCTCCAGATACGCGACGTGGACGGACAGCTCCTGTGGGTGCATCGCTCCCTGGTGCGGGAAAGGGACCGTTGCATCACCATCAATGCCGACGACGTGAACATGCGCTGGAAGCCGGACCGATATGCGGGGGTCATGTTCAAGACCGACCGGTACGCCTCATTCCGCGTGGTGGAAAGCCGGGGCGACTGGCTGGGAGTTCGGTATTACGAATTGACCGTGTGGGTGCATCGCTCGCTCGTTTGGCCCGATTGACAGGCCGGAACGAGACGGGGCTCAAGATGCTGGGCGTCAGGAATCTGGGCGTCAATCTTTCACAGGGAGCATGGCATGGCTGACATCAAGCTGATGGACGAGGTGTACCACTGCGTCATCTCCTCGTTTGTCGAAAAGGGGAGCGCACCTCATTTCACCGACCTGGCACGGACCTTTTCCGTGAAGCCCGAGGAGGGAAAAGTTCTCCTCCACGACTTGTTGGCCACCGGGGTTCCGGGCTGGGCGCATCCCGATACCGATCTGCTGGCCTCCCTGGGGCCCTTCAACAACCTGCCCACCATGTACCGTATTTCGGTGGACGGAGAACAACGCTGGTACGGTCAATGAGGTTTCGAATCGCTGGCGGTCAGCTGGCTCTTTCCGGGAAAGTCCATCACCATCGACGCTTCCTGCCTGGATTGCGGGGAAACCCTGAGTTTGCGGGTGCGTGACGGGATCATCGAATCCTCGGAGCCCGAAGGCATCCATGCCTTCGTGGATATCCCCTTCCGAAGCTGGCGGGCCAATCTGGCCTACAGTTGAAGCCGCATGAATCTCTTCCGGTCGGAAGAGCATGCCCGCGCCTGGTCGGGATTCACCGCCGAGGCCGAAGGAGGCCTCCTTCCCCTGCATGGCATTTGGGAGATTTTCAGCGCGCCATTTTTCCGGGAGCGGGGCAACGGGCGTTACATCAGTTCGATGCCGGAACTGAGGGGGGAATTCATGGCCACCCTCGCGCGGGTGTCCGGGGGCCATCCCTTCTGGGGGATTCCCTCAACCTGAACCAGTCCGTGTCACGGGGAGTTCCCGGCCCCCTGGCTTGCGGCGCAGGGGCGGGGCGCAGCCGGGGAGGCCCTACCTAGTCCACCTGCAGCACCAGTTTCCCCTTCACATGTCCCGTGCCCAGCAGGGTATGGGCTTTGCGCAAGTTCGCTTCGGACATCACACCCATGGAAGTGATCGGCGGAGGCTTGATCCGTCCTTCCTCAAGGAGCCGGGTGAGGGCTTTCCACATCTCGGGGTAAACCCGCCAATCGTCGGGATTCTCGCTGCGGGCCCTGGCGCTCATGGCCACATAATGGAAGGAACCGGATTTCGGCCATAACGGCGAAACAGCGGGACGCCATATATCGAACTCGAAATCCATCGACTCTTCCTCCACAATGCTCATCACCCGGCCATCGTAGTCGAGGCTGCGCAGGCAGAGCTTCTTCATCTCGTCCCCCACCAGATCGAAGGCGGCAGCGACCCCCTTGCCTCCACTCATTTCCCGCACCTGGGCTTCCAACTGGTCCAGGCTCCGTCCGGGGTATTGCACCAGTTGATCGGGAGGAACACCCAGCGCGCTGGTGAGATATTCCGCACTTTCCGCGCTGCCGGAAGTGACCAGAATGGGCGAGGATCCGTAGTGTTGCAGGAGTTGGATGACCATGCTTCCCACGCCTCCGGCACCCCCGGCCACGAGCGCCGCCTCGCCCGCCTGGATGTGCCCCTTGCGCACGACGGCCTCGTAGGCCGTCAGACCGGCCACACCGAGCGCCGCACCCTGCTCGTTGGAAATCCCCTTGGGCTTGGGGGTCACAAAGGCCGCGGGAGTGGTCACGTACTCGGCATAGGCCCCATTGCTGCGAGGGCCGGACAGGACGGCAACCACCGGGTCGCCTCGCTTGAGACCGCTCACGCCCTCACCCACTTCATCCACAACTCCCGCGATATCGCGCCCCAACACCACCGGCACCGGGCCGGGAATGCGCCCCTCGCGCATTTTGATGTCGACGGGATTCACCGAAAACGCCTGGATTCGCAGACGAACCTCTCCCGTCCCCGGTTCGGGTAAGGGGAGTTCCCTCAGGTGAAAATTCTCCACCCCGCCGAACGCCTCCAAAACCATCGCTTTCATCACGAGTTCCCTTTTAATTGGCCAGTGCCGTTTTTTGAACTGATTATTGCGCTGATTATTGAACCTGGGCCAGCTTGGCCTTCAGGGCGCGGGCGTTGGCCAGGTCCTTGGGTGCCTGGAGATGGGCGGGATCGAGACGGACCACCTCCTCCCACTCCCGGATCGCGTTGTCCAGGTCTTCCGCCAGATAGAAGGTCACGCCGGCGATGTAGTGCACCTCGGCCTGCTGATCCTGGAGATCTCCCGCCAGACTGGTCTTGCGTGCCGCGCTATCCTTGTAGTTTTCTTCAGCCCGCGAAAAGGCCTGTATGGCCGCAAGCTTGTCCCCCTTCTCGACCTGTTCCTGGCCCAGGGCGTAGTAGGAAGAATTGACCAGGTTTTTCGCTTTGGTGTTGGTGGGGTCGTCTTCCAGCACCGATTCAGCCTGGGCGGCAGCATCGGCGAACTGCCCATCCTCGTACAAGCGTTGGGCATGGCGTACGCCGATCTCCGCCTCCGAACTGCTGTATTCGGATTCACCTGACGAGGAAGCCAGATCGCCCAACGCCGATCCTGCGCCAGCACCGGCCTCCAGGGCCGCCACGAGCGTGGATTCGGAGGGGACGATCGTCGGGGCTGGGGGGGGCTCCTGGGGTGGAGGCGTGGCTGCTGGGGTGGCTGCCGGGGTGACACTGGGCTCCTTAGGTACCGGCTGGGCTTTAGCCACGGCCGGTGGAGAAGGCGCCCGGGGTGGAGTGGCCGCCTGGGTCGTGCCTGCCGCGGCCACTGGTGGCGTTGACTCTGATTTAGCCCCGGCTGGTGGTGAAGGCGCCCGGGGTGGAGTGGCCGCCTGGGCCGGTGGAGAAGGCGCCCGGGGTGGAGTGGCCGCCTGGGCCGTGGCTCGCGGGGCCCTTGGGGGCGTTCGTTTCGATTTAGCCACGGCCACCTGTGCTGGCCGCGAAACCAGAACATCCGCCATCACGGGAATGTTGAGTGTCGTTCCCGGTGTCAGGCGCGCATTGCGTTTCAGGTTGTTGAAGTATTGCACCAGGAACACAAGATCGGCATCGTTGTAGGCCTTTTTAGCGATCCGGACCGGAGAATCCCCCTTCACCACCCGGTAGGCTTGCAGGCTGCGGGCGTTGAGGTCGAATTTGACCATCGACAAGGCCATATGGTTCTTCCCGTCGTAAGCCAGTGTGCGCAGGAAGGACTTGAAGGCTTGGCCGTAGTTCTTTTTCTTGAGATGCGCGCTGGCAATGGCCAGGTGCTTGGCCGCCTGCTTCTCCTGCCATGTTTCAATGGCCTCGATGCGGTTTGCCGCCTCTTTGTCCTTGGGAGCGTAGGCAGCCACCACCTTCCAGCGCAACAGGGCGCGCTGCCACAAGCGTTTCTTGTCGTCTCCCCTGGCCAGGCGCCGGAATCGCTGGACGACCCCCTGGGAAGTGTCCTTGGGGATGGTCACCCGCAGGGACCCCAGCTTCTGGCCCTTGGTATGACTGGAGGCCCCAGCGGGAGCGGGTGCCCCAACCGCCAAAAACAGCACCGCCAAAAACAGCATCGCACCAACGAGCACGATCGTTTGGAACCCCAGGACCCATCGTTTCACCCACGGACCCAGCGGGCCGCATCCCTTCCAGTACCGCACTGCCCTTGAGTTTCGGGTGCAGGAGCTCATTTCACTACCTTGTCGTCATATGTCATCAAACCTGCCGCGAAGGTCTCCAGGTCGTCTTCGCCGAAAACCAAGGAACGCAACACCCTGTAATTGGAAACGAAAAATGGATTGGAACCCCTGCGTACGGTGAACGCCGCACGATAGCCGATCTCCTCCGCCAAGGCGGTCACCAGATGGTTGTAGGCCCCATACGGGTAGGCGAGGTAGGTGCAGTTTTTCCCCGTCTTGCTACGGAGCAATTCTCGCGAATCCTTCATTTCCTGCACCAGGGCCTTGAAATATCCGGTCATATCCTCGCCGGGTTGCATCTGCAAATTACGATGGGATTTGGTATGGCACTGCACATCGATGACCCCGCTTTTCTCGATGCTCCGCACTTGAGCCCAGCTAAGGGCCTTCCGGCCCGAACCGACCAGGTCCGTATAGACGAAAAGGGTAGCCGGGTATCCGTAGCGCTTCAGCACGGGCAGGGCGATCTCGTAGGTGGAACGCCACCCATCGTCGAAGGTGATGACGACCGCCTTTTCAGGCACCTGCCCTTTGAACTCCAGGAAGTCCACGAATTGCCTGAGGGTGATGACCTGAAAACGGTTTTGCCTCAGGTAGGCCATTTGGCGCTCGAATTCCGTGGCAAGCACCGACATGCGGGAGGCCTTGATGCGCGAGATGTTGTGGTAGGCGAGAATGGGAACGGTGCGGTAGCCTTCCCGTGTAAGGCTGCCCGGTTCGTAGGATTCCAAGGGAATCATGACGACCCGGAAGGGCGTCACGGAAGTGAGGTCGTTGAACTCCCGAATCATCCAATCCTTCGCGGGGTCCTTCAGGTAGCGTTCTGCCAGGGAAGCGAAAGTATCGTGAACACGGGGGGTCACTGCCATGAATCCGGGAAAGCGGCGAGTCTCGTACTGGTAAGGGATATCGCCCACCACAGGGTAGGTCCCCACCGGTTTGCCGGCCTTGGTGAATCCCTGCACCCGGTAGTAGTAGGTCTTCCCGTTCTCAAGTTCCTTGTGCTCGAAGCGGGCCTTGGTCAGGCCTTCGATAGCCGTGCCCCCGCTTTCGGCCTCCTCGTGGGTATCCGCCCAGAAGAGGGTGTAGGAGGCGACCTCGGTCTTATGAGACCAGGTGACCAGAATGCGTGAATCCTCGGCCCAGGTGGTGAGGCGGTCCTGCTTGATCTCGGCGCGCCCCAGGATCCCGGAAATGCCCTTGCGTGGGATTTCAGGCTTTTCCGGTTCGGCCGGCGCGCAGGCGCCCAGGAGGAAGGCCAGCCCAAGGGCCCAAACCAGAAGGGGCCCACACAGCCGCCCCCGCCCCGAACCTCTCTCGCCACGCGCCATTTCCCTTTCCGGGAAACCAGCATCCGTTCCAGTTGCCACGGAGAATCTCATGAGGATGCCCCCTCGGAACTCCTGGACACCGGGGCCTTTTTCGCAACGGCTTGCCTGGCGGGGGCCGTTCCGGTGATGGCGGTCACCTTGAACACCTCCTGCAGTTCGGTCTTCCCCTTCACCTTCTGGGGGGGAAGGGGTTTCACTGTCAGTTTATCCCCGATGGCGTCGGCCACTGCCTTGCTGACCACGGTCTCGCCTGATTTCGCCAGTCCGTTCAGCCGCGATGCGACGTTCACGGTATCGCCGATCACGGTGTATTCCACCTTGTCCTGGGAGCCGATATTGCCGGACACCACGGGGCCGGCGTTGATGCCGATCCCCACCTTTGCCAGCACCTCGTTGTTCTGGATCTTCGCTTCCGTGGCAAACTCTGCCTGCATGTCCAACGCCGCCCGTACGGCCTGTTCGGCATGGTGGGGGTGAAAAATGGGCGCCCCGAAGACTCCCATCACCGCATCACCGATGAACTTGTCCACATAACCCCCGTGGTTCTGGATGGCCCGCGTGGCAATATCGAAATAAGAATTGAGGGCCTCCACGATTTCCTCTGGAGAGCGATCTTCGGAAAATGAGGTAAATCCGCGAATGTCGGTGAACAGGATCGACACATCGCTTCGGGTTCCCTTCAGCCAGGCATTTTCCGGATCTTCCATGATCATGTCCAGTACTTCGGAACCCACATACTTGCCGAAGGATTCCTGCATCAGCGCCTTTTTCAACAACTCGTCGGACATGAAATTGAAGGCGGAGGCCAGATCGCCAAACTCGTCATTGCGGATTTTCTTGATCTTGTAGCGGAGATTGCCCAGGCCGATTTCCTGGGTGGCCATCACAAGGGCCGATATGGGTCGTGCAAATCCCACCCCCATCAAGATGGCGATCACAATCCCCAGAACGATGATGAGCAGACTCAAGGCGACGATGAACAGGGTTTCGCGGGCAATCTGATCGTTGATGAAATCCAGTGAAATGCCCACGCTGACCTGACCCAGCGCCTTGTCGCGGAATGTAACCGGTGTCGTCATTTCCAGGATGTGGGTGCCTGCGGAGTTGAGGTAGTTGAAATAACCGTATCCCTCCTCCTGGGTTGTTTCCGACACGCCCTGGATGTCTTCGCGTTTCTTGCGGATCTTGCCCGGGTCCGTGTGGGCCTGGACGATGTCGTTTCGGTCCACGATCACCGCGTAAAGCACCCCCTCCACCGAGGCCGTTTCCTTCACCAGTGTGTTGAGTTGCAGCACATTCTCGTTGATGAGGGGAATGCGGGCGTTGTTGACGATGTAGTTCAGGCTCACTTTCCCGGTCTTGACGGTCTGCTGATAGAGTTGGTCCCGCTGGCGGGTCAGGATGAGAAAGCTCAATCCCAGAATCGTGACCCAGATGATGAAAATCACACCGAGGGAGAGTTTGGCCTTGATGGGCAGGCGAATTCCCGAACGCTTGCCTTCGGACTTGATACCTTGGGAACGCAGGTAATCGTCCAGGTCATCTGCCAGGGAACTCAGGGTGGCCCCATAACGCCGGTTGAAGGCGGTGATGATTTCTTCCTCGGTGGTGATCCCCAGTTCCACCAGGGTGTGGCCGAGACTCCTACCAGTACTCTTTTGCCCCGCCAGTCCCTTGCGCAATTCGCGCTTGGTGATGACGCGTTCCTCGACAAGCACCTGCCCCAACCGCATGTGCCCCGTGGCGCGGCGGCTCCCCTGGCCTACTGCTTCTCCCTGTGCCGCGACGTTGCCTGCTGCCATGAATCCTGCCCTCGCGCGTTGTGTGCTTCGTGGCCCTTCGCCGACCCGCACGGCCCCTTGGCCGTATGGGTCATCCGTTCCCCGGCAGCCGTCCCGGAGTGGAATAAGAAAGCATACCCAAGATTCCAGGCGGAGTCACCACCGGAAAGCAGGGATATTTTCCGCCTGTTTTCAGCGGCGGAGCCAAGCAAACCAATCAGAACCGTGGGAACCCGCCGTGCCTCGGACACCTTTCGCCCCAGTACAGGACATGATGGCCTCGCGGTTGACAGTCCTGGCCGGGCGGGGATAGGGTGGCCACGGCTATTCAGTGTTATTGATAATTATAACAATGCGTTGAATTTCAATCAAGAAACCGGCTTTCCACGCGGGAGGCGTTAAAGGATGGTATCAGGCAGGGCAGCGGGCGATCCGGTGATCGTTGGAGTGGCAGACATTCCCCTGAACGAAGGGCGGGTGTCTGGCGGGATGAACGTGCTGGCGATCCAGGCCCATGCCGCCAAGGCGGCCCTGGAGAGCGCGGGGCTCACATTCGCCGACGTGGATGGCCTGCTTACGGCGGGCTCCTGGGGCATCCCCGGGCCGGGGAACATGATGACCCTCACCGTGGCCGAGTACCTGGGCATCCAGCCGCGCTTCATGGACGGAACGCAGATCGGCGGGGCCTCCTTCGAGGCGCATGTGGCCCATGCGGCCCTGGCCCTGCGCGCGGGATACTGCGAAGTGGCGTTGATCACCTACGGAAGCACCCAGCGCTCCCAGCGCGAACGGAGCATGGCCGGGCGCGGTCCGGCGCTCACGCTCCAGTATGAGGCTCCCTTCGGTCTGCCCGCTCCCGTGGGGGCCTACGCCATGGCGGCCCATCGGCACATGCACGAGTTCGGGACGACCTCCGGGCAATTGGCCGACATCGCCGTGTCCACGCGGGCCTGGGCGGCCCTTAACCCCGCGGCCACCCACCGCGATCCCCTCACCCGCGAGGATGTGCTGGCCAGTCCCATGATCGCCGAGCCCCTGCACCTGCTGGATTGCTGCCTCGTCACCGATGGAGGAGGTGCCATCGTCATGACCACCGCCGAGCGGGCCAGGGACCTCCGCAAACCGCCCATCCAAGTGCTGGGCCATGGCGAGGCCACCACCCACGCCACCATCACCTCCATGCCCGACCTGACCCGCACCGGCGCGGAGAAGAGCGGGCGGCTCGCCCTGGAAATGTCGGGAATCACGCGGGACGAATTGGACGTGGTGGAGATCTACGATTCCTTCACCATCACCGTGCTGCTGACCCTGGAAGCGCTTGGATTCTGCGGCCGGGGCGAAGGCGGGGCCTTCGTGGAAGGAGGCCGCACGGGGCCCGGCGGGGATTTCCCCCTCAACACCAACGGCGGCGGGCTTTCCTGCGCCCACCCGGGCATG
>Ga0316187_10006269_pt1 | contig 10236 bp, 7 predicted proteins | sample CroRivburrow1_MG_FD_204927 | JGI IMG/M metagenome (GOLD analysis project Ga0316187, IMG submission 204927) | Coastal sediment microbial communities from Maine, United States - Cross River worm burrow 1 | ecosystem: Environmental > Aquatic > Marine > Coastal > Sediment | place: USA: Maine... | reverse complement strand
AAGTTCACATCGCCCCGCAGATGCTTGGAAGCCATCACGTCGTAGGCGCCGCCGTAGGCCTTGCGGGTGATCAGGGTGACTTTGGGCACCGTGCATTCAGCATATGCATAAAGCAGTTTGGCGCCATTCTTGATGATGCCGCCATACTCCTGAGCGGTGCCGGGCATGAAGCCGGGCACGTCCACCAGGGTGAGGATGGGGATGTTGAAGGCGTCGCAGAAACGGACGAAGCGGGCGCCTTTCTTGGAGGCATCGATGTCCAGCGTGCCGCCCATCCACATGGGCTGATTGGCAACGACGCCGATCGAGGTGCCCTGGAGGCGGATGAAGCCGATCACGATGTTGGCCGCGTAGTCAGGCTGCAGCTCGAAGAAGTCGCCTTCGTCCGCCACCTTGGTGATCACTTCCTTGATGTCGTAGGGCTTGGTCGGATCCGCAGGCACCAGGCTGTCCAGAGAGGGCTCTTCCCGGGTGGCCGGATCTTCCGTCGGCCAGCGGGGCGGCTTCTCTTTGTTGTTCGCCGGCAGGAAGTCCATGAAGCGGCGGGTCTGCAGAATCGCCTGCACATCGTTTTCCATGGCCAGGTCGGCAACGCCCGACTTCCTGGAGTGTATGCTGGCGCCACCGAGCTCTTCCGGGGTAACCACCTCGTGGGTCACCGTTTTCACCACGTCCGGGCCGGTGACGAACATATAGGAGGAGTGCTCCACCATGAAGATGAAGTCGGTGATGGCGGGGGAGTAGACGGCGCCGCCGGCGCAGGGCCCCATGACCAGGCTGATCTGCGGCACCACGCCGGAGGCCAGCACGTTGCGCTGGAAGATCTCCGCGTAGCCGCCGAGAGATGCCACACCTTCCTGAATTCTGGCGCCACCGGAATCATTCAGGCCGATCACCGGCGCGCCGACCTTCATGGCCTGATCCATGATCTTGCAGATCTTCTCCGCGTTGGCTTCGGAGAGGGCGCCGCCGAACACGGTGAAATCCTGGCTGAACACGAATACCAGGCGACCGTTGATTGTGCCGTAGCCGGTCACCACGCCGTCCGAGGGAATCTTCTGCTCTTCCATGCCGAAATCGGTGCAGCGATGCTCGACAAACTTGTCCCACTCCTCGAAGGAGTCCTCGTCCAGGAGCAGGCTGAGCCGCTCCCGGGCCGTGAGCTTGCCTTTCAGGTGTTGCTGCTGGATGCGATGCTCGCCGCCGCCCAGTTCCGCCGCCTGGCTGGTGGCTTCCAGCCGCTCGATGATATCCCGCTTCATAGGCGTCTGATTCTTCTCGTGTTCCAGGAAAGGGTAGGGAGGATACTTGGTGGGGTTCTGGCCGGCAACGCTGGTAGAATCCGCAGCCCGGAGTTTTCAGGCACGAGCATCTCTTGAAGCAGTACGATCAAGCCGGGCTCCCGCGGCCCGCACATTCCGCGAGTATTCGGACCATTTTCCTGCTGGGCCTGCTGCTCGGGCTTGCGGCCGGTTGCCGGGAAGGTGGATCCGCAGCCGCACCGGAGAGCGCAGCGGTTTCCCCCCAGACCGCGGTTGCGACCACGCCGGAGAACGTGGATCTGAGCCTGATGGACCCCGCCGTCACGCCAGGTGACGATTTCTTTACCTATGCAAACGGCGCCTGGCTCTCGAGCTATGAACTGCCGGTGGACAAATCGACCTTCGGGAACTTCTACGCCCTGCATGAGCAGGCTCAGGATCGGGTTCAGGCTCTGATCGAGGAACTGGCGGCTGCAGAACCCGCGCCAGGCTCCGTGGAACAGAAGATCGGCGATTACTACGCGAGCTTTCTGGATACGGGCACGCTTGATGCCCTCGGATTTGCGCCGATCAAGGCAGATCTGGCGCACATTAAAGGCCTGTCCGACCATTCAGCCCTCTCGCGCGCGTTCAGCTGGGCCAGTCGGGCAGGTGGCTCGGCGCCACTCGCCCTGGGGATTCAGATCGATCGCATGAATCCGGCCCGGTTTATCGGTGCGATCTACGCATCCGGACTGGGCCTTCCGGAAAGAGACTACTATCTGGAAGACTCAGAGCGTTTCCAGACGATCCGCGAGGCTTATGTCGGCCACATCCAACAGCTGCTGGCGTTGGTGGAAGCCCCCGAGCTGGCAGCCCAGGCCAAGGCCGTGCTGGCGCTGGAAACCGCCATTGCCAGAGCGCACTGGCCGCGAGCCGATCGACGCAATCGGGACCTCACCTACAACGTCGGCAGCCCGGAGCGCGTCAGAACCGACTTCCCCGGATTCGACTGGGCCGGCTTCTTCGAGGCTGCGGGTGCCACGCCAGAGGTGGTCAATGTCGTTTATCCGAGTGCCATCCCGCCAATCATCGAGCTGATTGAGAGCACACCACTGGCGGTGTGGCAGGCATACCTGGCCTACCACCTGGTCTCGAACAACGCGCCTTATCTGGCGACTGAGATTGACGCCGCGAACTTCGAGTTTTACGGCAAGGTGATCCGTGGCCAGCCCGAACAGCGGGAGCGCTGGCGTCGTGCGGTCAGCCTGGTGAGCGGTGGCAACGGCCTGGGCGATGCCATTGGCGAAGTCTACGTGGCGCGGTATTTTCCGCCGGAATCCAAGGCCATGATGGAGGAACTGGTCGAGAACATGCGCGCTGCGCTCAGCGAGCGGGTGGACGAGCTGGACTGGATGGGTGATGAAACCAAGGCCAGAGCGCAGGAAAAGCTGGCGGCCTTCCTGCCCAAGATCGGTTATCCCAGCGAGTGGCGCGATTTTTCAGATGTGGACATCGATCGGGCAGACCTGATGGGGAATGTGCGCTCACTGCGAGGCTACTACGAGGCGCGCGCGATACGGCGCTTGAACGAACCGACGGATCGGAACGAGTGGTTCTCACCGCCGCAGACGGTGAACGCCTTTTACAGCCCCCAGTTCAACGCCATCACCTTCCCGGCGGGCATCCTCGAGCCGCCTTTCTTCAACCCGCAGGCGGATCCGGCCGTGAATTATGGCGCCATCGGCGCGGTGATCGGACACGAGATGGGTCACGGCTTTGATGACCAGGGCTCCAAATCGAACGGCGCCGGGGTGCAGGAGAACTGGTGGACGGATGAGGACCGGGCCCGGTTCGAAGCGCGGGCTGACCGTCTGGTGGATCAGTATTCTGCCTACGAGGCCGTACCGGGTACCTTTATCGATGGTCGATTTACGCTGGGTGAGAACATCGGCGATCTGGGGGGCATCAGCATCGCCTATCACGCCTACCGGGCGAGCCTTGAAGGCGAAGAAGCACCCATTATCGATGGCCTCACCGGCGATCAGCGCTTCTTCATCGCTTACGCGCAGATCTGGCGGGCAAAGACCCGGGAGGAGACGATGGTTGCGCGACTGAAATCCGGTCCACACTCGCCGGAGCCGTTCCGGGTGAACGGGGTGGTTCGCAACTTGGACGCCTGGTATGACGCCTTCGAGGTGGGTGAGGATGCTGCACTTTACCTGCCCTCGGAAGCGCGGGTCCGGATCTGGTAGCGACATCGGAAGACATCGGTAAGCCGGCAAGACACCGGCAAATAGTTGAGGAAAACCCATGGCACATGAAGCAGTCACTCAAGGCGCGGGACTCGGCGAGTCCGAACTCAGCAGCGGTTCCCTGCAGGTCATATCGCCCATCGATGGCGCAGAGTTGGGTCGGGTGGCCGTGCATCAGGCCGCAGATGTGGAGAGCGTGGTCGCCACTGCCAGCGGGGCGTTTCAGGCCTGGCGTCACGTACCTGCACCCCGGCGCGGTGAGTTCGTCCGTCTGCTCGGCAACGAGCTGCGGAATCAGAAGGAGGCGCTCGCCGCGCTGGTGAGTGCCGAATGCGGCAAGATCCTGCAGGAAGGACTCGGCGAGGTGCAGGAGATGATCGACATCTGCGACTTCGCCGTCGGCCTGTCCCGGCAGCTTTACGGTCTCACCATGCCGTCTGAACGATCCGGTCACGCCATGCGCGAGATATGGCAACCCATGGGACCCTGCGGCGTGATCACTGCCTTCAACTTCCCGGTTGCCGTCTGGTCCTGGAATGCAGCGCTCGCCTTCGTCTGCGGTAATCCGGTGATCTGGAAGCCCTCCGAGAAAACGCCGCTCACGGCGATGGCGGTGCAGAAGATCTATGAGAAGGTGGCGGCTGATTTTCCCGAGGCCCCTGCTGGATTGAACCAGCTGCTGATCGGTGACGCGGCGGTGGGAGAGGCGCTGACCCGACATGCGGCGGTGCCGATCATATCGGCGACCGGGTCCACGGCCATGGGTCGGAAGGTGGCGCCCGTGGTTGCGGAACGGTTCGGCCGAACGATTCTCGAGTTGGGCGGCAACAACGCCATGATAGTGACCGACTCTGCGGAACTGGATCTGGCGCTGAGGGCCATCGTGTTCTCGGCGGTGGGCACTGCCGGACAGCGTTGCACTAGCCTCAGACGGATCATCGTTCACGATTCCGTTTACGATGATCTGCTGGAACAGTTGAAGAAGGTGTATGGCAACCTCTCCATCGGCAGCCCGCTCGAAGACGGCGTGCTGGTGGGGCCACTCATCGATCAGGCAGCGTATGACGCCATGCAGGCGGCGCTGGCCCGAGCGGCCGATGCCGGGGGTGTGGTTAGCGGCGGCGAGCGTGTGCTTGCTGATCAGTTTCCGGAGGGCTACTACGTTCGCCCGGCCATCGTCGAGATGCCGGATCAGTCGGATGTGGTTCGTACCGAGACCTTCGCGCCCATTCTCTACGCCATGAAGTACACGGAATTCGCTGATGCGCTCGCCATGCAGAATGGTGTGCCACAGGGGCTCTCTTCCTGTGTGTTCACCACGAACGTGAAGGAAGCGGAAACCTTTCTCTCTGCGGCGGGTTCGGATTGCGGTATCGCCAACGTGAACATCGGCCCGTCCGGCGCAGAGATTGGCGGCGCCTTCGGCGGCGAGAAGGAAACGGGCGGGGGCAGGGAGTCCGGTTCGGATGCCTGGAAGGCCTACATGCGTCGGCAGACGGTAACGGTGAACTATTCAGATGAGCTGCCGCTGGCGCAGGGCATCAACTTCGAAGTCTGATCAGAGGAGGCGTGAAGATGGCAGACGAGGCCAGGATCAAGCGAATTGCCGTGCTCGGCATCGGCGGTGTCGGAGAGCTGGCGGCCCGTCTGCTGACGGAGACCGGCTTCGAGGTGACAGGCATCGACGTGGCAGCCCCGGAAGGCGAGCTGCCGTTCAAGGTGGCCGTCGCATCGGCGGATGATCAGGTGGCGCTGAAGGCGCTACTCGGTGACCAGGATGCCGTGCTGTCCTGCCTGCCGTATCACCTGAACAAAGACCTGGCCCGGCTGGCCTGTGAACTCGGCATCTTCTACTTCGACCTTACCGAGGATGTGCCGACCAAGGAGCTGATTCTCGAGCTGGCCGAAAAGAGCGAGCGCTTGATGGCGCCGCAGTGCGGTCTGGCGCCGGGTTTCGTCGGCATCGTCGGTGCCCATCTGGCGGAACAGTTTGACGAGGTGCGCTCCATCAAGCTTCGGGTCGGCGCGCTGCCGCAACACCCGACCGGCCTGCTCGCCTATTCCTTCAACTGGTCGCCGGAAGGGGTTGTGAACGAATACCTGAACGACTGCGAGGTGATCGAGGACGGTGAGCACAAGTGGGTATCGCCCATGGAGTGGGTGGAAACGGTGCATGTGAACGGCGTGCGCCTCGAAGCCTTCACCACCTCCGGCGGTCTCGGCACCATGTGTGACACCTATGAAGGCAGCGTGGATAACCTGGACTATAAAACCATGCGCTATCCCGGCCATGCGAGCCTGATGAACTTCTTCTTCCATGAGTTGCTGATGAGCAGCGACCGGGAGCTTGCCGGCAAGATTCTGAAGAACGCCAAGCCGCCGGTGGATGAAGATGTGGTGCATGTACACGTTTCCGCAGAAGGCACCCAGCAGGGCCGACTCAACCGGCGCGAGTTCGTCCGCTCCTACTATCCGGTGGAGATTGGCGGTCGTATGTGGCGGGCGATCGCCTGGACCACGGCTTCATCCGTCTGTGCGGTGATCGAGATGGTGTCGGCGGGTGTGTTACCGGACAAAGGTTTCCTGCGCCAGGAATCCGTGTCTCTGGACAAGTTCTTCGAGACGCGCAATGGTGCCCGTTACCGCGAGCACGGACGAAGAACATGATCGGCATACTGCTGCGCACGGCCATCATTGGCCTAGGCATCTGGGTCGCGGCCTGGCTCATACCTGGTATCAGCACGGACAGCACCGGGTCATTGATATGGGGCGCGATCGCCCTGGGACTGATCAATGCGTTCGTGCGGCCTATTCTCGTCGTTCTGACATTGCCGGTGACGGTGCTTACCCTTGGACTCTTCCTGCTCATCCTCAATGCCGCCATGCTGAATCTGGCCGGCTGGTTTGTGGATGGTTTTCACGTCGATGGGGTCTGGAGCTCCATCTTTGGCGCCATCGTGATCAGCATAATCTCGCACCTCTGTTCAAACCTGATCGGATCCGACGGGCGCTACCAGGTGATGGTCATCCGCAACCGCTGAGGACCGCTCGGCTGGTGTAGAATCTCCCGTTTCGTAGCACAGGAATGAGGGAGATCATCCATGCGTATTCGCATCGCATCGCTCGCGATCGCCGGGCTGGCGGCAGCCATCACCGGCACCGCCGCACTGGCCGAGAACTCGGCACCCAACCCGTACAGCACCATTGAGGGCTGGGGAGCGCTGCCTGATGGCCGGGAATGGGGTTCCAGCAGCGCCATCTATCCCACCAACGACGGCAAGCACATCTGGGTGGCCGAGCGCTGTGGTGCCAACGTCTGCGTGGACAGCGACGTGGATCCGATACTGCTGTTCGATCTCGACGGTAATCTGGTCAGAAGCTTCGGCGCCGGCATGATCGCCTGGCCGCACGGCATCTACGTGGATGCGGATGACAACGTCTGGATCACGGACGGCAATGGCTATGCACCCATTCCTGACGGCTGGGGACATGTGATCTATAAGTTCAGCCCCGAAGGCGAACTGCTGATGACGCTGGGTGAGAAAGGTGTGGGTGGCGACGGCGAGACCACCTTCCGTAAGCCCTGCGACGTGCTGGTCGGTCCGGACGGCACCATCTTCGTGGCGGACGGCCACGGCTCGGGGCCCGATGAGCCGGTCAACAACCGGATCGTCAAATTTGATGCAGAAGGCAACTATCTCGGTGAGTTCGGCATTCCCGGCAGTGATCATGGCGAGCTCAACGAGCCGCACGGGCTGGCAATGGACTCGCAGGGGCGGCTGTTCGTGGCGGACCGAGCCAACTCCCGACTGCAGATCTTCGATCAGGAGGGTAGCCATCTGGATACCTGGTATCACTTCGGTCGTCCAAGTGGCCTGTTCATCGATAAGAACGACGTGCTCTACTCGGCGGATTCCGAGTCGAATGCGCGCCGCAACGTCGGCTTCAAGCGCGGCATCCGGATCGGTTCGGCAAAGGACGGCTTCGTCACCGCCTTCATCCCGGATCCTGAACCGGATCAGGACAACTCCGGCACCAGCGCCGCCGAAGGGGTGGCGGTGGATGCGGAAGGTAGCGTCTACGGTGCCGAGGTGGGTCCGAAAGGCGTGAAGAAATACGTACTCAAGTAGGTAAGCGGCCATGAGTGAAGTCCTGATCGACGACCGCGGCAACGTCCGCTGGATCGTTCTGAATCGTCCGGAAGCCATGAACGCCATCACCGGCACCATGCTCGGCGAGTTGAATGACGCGCTGAAAGAAGCGGACGACGACCCGAACGTGCGGGTGGCCGTGCTGACGGGAGCGGGCCGGGCGTTCTGCTCCGGTCTGGATCTCAAGCAGGCGGCGGCCGGCGAGGGCATCGGCGGTTCCGGTCTGGCTTCGGCCGGTGCGCGTCATTACTCCACCCGGGAAATCTGCACCGTCACCCTGCAGCGAATGGACACGCCGGTGGTTGCGGTGATCAATGGTCCTGCAGCAGGGTATGGACTGGATCTCGCCCTCGGCTGCGACATGCGGCTGATGTCCGACAAAGCCGTGCTGATGCCGGGTTTCGCAAAGATGGGCGTGATTCCGGAAAGCGGCGGCACCTGGTATCTGCCCAGGCTGCTGGGTTGGGCCAAGGCCTGCGAGATCTCCATGCTGGGCGATCCGCTGGGGGGGGAAGCCGCGGAAGGCTACGGGCTCGTCAACAAGGCGGTCCCCGCGGACGAGCTGGAAGCTGTGGCGACCGAGTGGACGAACAAGATCGCCAGCAACGCGCCGCTTGCCATCACGGAGATGAAGCGGCTGTTCCGGCACGGGCTCACCCAGGATTTCGAAAGCCACTCTCATCACGTGCTGATGAGCATCCTGAACCTGTTCAAGTCGGAAGACTTCCGGGAAGGCGTTCAGTCCTTTGTCGAGAAGCGGCCGCCGGAGTTCAAGGGCCGCTGAGCGGTTTCGGGCGAGCAAGCTTCGAGAGTCTGAACGTGCCGAGCAGCATCAGGGCGGACACGGCTGTCAGGGTGTAGAGCCCGGCATTGAAGCCATGGGTGAGGTCGTAGATCAGACCGAGCCCGAGCGGGCCGAGCACGCCGCCGACTTCGGCGGCGGAGAAGAACAGCCCGCTTGCTGTGCCTGCCTGTTCCGGCTTCATGCCCGGTAACTCCACCAGCGTCAGAATCAGCACCGTCATCAGTGTCGAGCGAACGAGTCCCTGCACGAGCAGGGCGACGGTGGTGGTGCCCGGTGCGCTCAGGGTCAGCAGAAAGCTGGAAATGGCGGCGGCTGAGCAGAGCAGGCCGAGGATCACAAAGCGCCGCTCCGGCGTCGCCAGCCTGGGAATGGTGAGCGAACCCAGAATGCCGATCAGCATGGGCAGCGCTGACCAGTAGCCGGCTTCCGTGGCTGTCATGCCCCGTTCCCGGAGCATCTCCGGCAGCCAGTTGTTCAGGCCGTGATTGATAAGAAAGACGCCGACGCTCATGGCGAGCACCAGCGGCACGCCTGTGATTGCGATCAGTTGCCGAACGCCGGGTTTTCCTGTGGCTGCTGGATCGGCATCGGCGCGAGGCTCATCGAACCCGTCTACCCTGCGGCCGACGGTGCTGGCGATGGCAAACCAGACCATGCCGGCCAGCACGGCCACCGCACCCCACAGGTTGAGGATCGAACGCCAGTTCTGATCGAACATTGGCAGCAGGACGGAATGGGTGAGGGTCAGGGCGAGGATGCCGCCGAGCGTGGGTCCGGTCATGTAGATGCCCATGGCAAGACCGCGGTTGCTGCCCTCGAAGATCCCCGTGACCACCTTGGGCGCGCCTGAGGAAACGATGGGTCCGCCGATCCCGAACAGCATCACGGCCAGCAGCAGCGTCCAGTAGCCATCCGCCCAGGCTCTTCCGAATGCGGACAACGCCACGAACGCGACACCGATCACGAGCGCGCGCGTCCCGCCGAGGCGGTCCAGCAGCATGCCGGCAGGGATGGCCGCCGCGATGTACACGAATTGCCAGGCGCCCATGATGCTGCCCATGGCGGCGTGATTGATCTGCAGCTCTGCCTGTATGAGTGGCACGAGTGGCGCGAGCGAGGAAGCGATGGCACCGAACGAGAAGTAGCAGAGCCAGAGGCCCAGAAGGAGCAACCAGCGCAAAAACCTTATTCCGATCGCGGAGGAGGGGCGACTATATAGGAGGTCTGATTGACTGTCCGTTTCCTGTCGGCTCTCATATTTATAGGCAGACAGGTTGTCGGAATGCACTCAGGGTGGAAATGGCGTCTGCACGAGGGCAGAATCTGCCGCGCTTTGCAGGGGTTCTCCGGCACGACGATTGGCTCGTTCACACCATGTTCATGCAAACGGGCGCTATATGGTGTTTATGAGGTTTATCGGAGTTCACGGTGTGTTGGTACGAAACCTGCTGGTAAGTAAAGGGCAGGCCAAGGGCCACGCAGGAAGGTGAGGAAATACGATGTACACCTATGAGCGATTGCGCGAAGAGAACGAGACGTACGCCGGAACCGGCGGGATCAGCGAAAATAATTGCGCAGCCCGGTTCATGCCGGCATTCCAGGACAGCCTGACCGGCCGGGTCGAGATGGCCCGACAGGAAGACGGCAGTCAGGCACCCATGCACCTGCTCTGTTGCCTGCCGGATGAGTGGGTCATCGAACGGGATGCACAAGGCCACATCCTGGCGTTGAAAGACTCCATCATCGCCGGCTTCGTCCGCGACGGCGAGTTCTATCCCCGGGAA
>Ga0316187_10006268_pt1 | contig 10237 bp, 7 predicted proteins | sample CroRivburrow1_MG_FD_204927 | JGI IMG/M metagenome (GOLD analysis project Ga0316187, IMG submission 204927) | Coastal sediment microbial communities from Maine, United States - Cross River worm burrow 1 | ecosystem: Environmental > Aquatic > Marine > Coastal > Sediment | place: USA: Maine... | reverse complement strand
GAACATGGAGTCTCGCTTGGCGTGGACTACACCAGTAACCTGTTCGGCGCCAGCGACAGCCTTGGTGAAGACGGTGCCTGGGGCGGCATTGCCCGTTTCTACGGCACGTGGGATCTTGTTAGTCGTGGCGGCAAAAATTCCGGGGCCTTCGTCTGGAAAGTGGAACACAGGCATCGCACGGTCGACATCGCGCCCAAAGCGCTGGCAGGAGAGCTCGGTTACGCAGGCTTCATCGCGCCACCGTATTCCAATGAAAAGTTCCGCTTCACCAACCTCTATTGGCGGCAGCGGCTGAATCAGGGGCGATCGACGCTGCTTGCTGGGTTCCTGGATGTCACCGACTATCTGGACATCTATGCGCTGGCGAGCCCATGGACCGGCTTCTCCAACTTCGCCTTCTCCACCGGTACTCAAACCATTCCGATCCCCAATGACGCCACCCTCGGTGTGGCCTTCGGCTCCATGCTCACCGAGCGGACTTTTCTGATTGCAGGTCTCGCGGATACCAACGCGGATCCGACCGATCTCGGCGAGACGGTGGCGAGCTTTTTCGAAGACAACGAGTATTTCACTTCGTTCGAGCTCGGCATGACCTCCTCGCAGGAGCGGATCTACCTCGACAACCTGCACGTGACCCTATGGCACGTCGACAAACGTGATGCGGCTGGCACACCCAGCGGCTGGGGTGCCAACTTCTCCTGGAATACCTGGCTCGGTGAGCGCTGGATGCCGTTCGTCCGCGCCGGCTATGCGGATGAAGGCGGCAGCCTTCTCGAGCTGGCAATCAGCGCCGGCGCGGGGTTGCAGACCGGGCGGGGTAACGTGCTCGGCTTCGCCGGGCACTGGGGCAGACCGAACGAGACCACCTATGGCGTGGAGCTCAACGACCAGTACGTCGGCGAGATCTACTTCCGCTGGAAGATCGGCAAGCACCTGGAAGCGACGCCCAATCTGCAGTTCATCGTCAACCCGGCGCTGAATCCCGTGCATGACGAGATCTGGGTCTACGGTCTGAGAATCAAGGGCGCCATCTGAACCACCTGCTTCCGCTTTGGCTTACGGCCTTGCTTGCTGAGTATGCCTGTCGCGAAATGGCAAGTGGCTGCTCGGGATTGCCGGTAACGTGGCGCCCTCGGTCAGGATGGATTGGACAAGATGATGAAGACAAGGATTCTTTTGGCGTTCGCTGGTCTGGTGAGCATTCTGATGCTCGCTACCGGTGTAAGCGCGGACGTGTTCTCGGAAGCTGCAGAGTTAGGTGCTAACACTGGTGCGATGGCTTACTGCGGCGATGAGTTTGCCGACGACGACGACGATGGCAGGTACAAGCTGCTGGAACTCAAGCTGCTCAAGGAGTTCGGCGATCTGCCGGATGATCAGAAGGCCAAGGCGCTGGTTCTCAAGAAAGCCGCTGAAGACGATGGCGACTATCTTGGCAAGAGACTCGATAGGGACCGGTGCACGAGTTTGAGAAAGATGCTCTATCTCAAGTACTGACGGGACTGTCGGTCGGCGGGTTGATCCGCCGCCGGCCAACCCGCTCAATGCCTCTTTTCCTGCCTAGTGGACCGCCGTACCGGCCTGGAATTCACAGGATACCGATTCCTCTCGACGAATCTGCGGCCTGCTCTGTTCCGGCTCAGTGCTCATGATCGCCGCAATCTGCTGAAACGCGCCTGACCAGGCTGCCCGGGTGGCCGGCGTGAAGGCTTCACCCAGCGCGGCGTCCAGAGTTTCGATCAGCACCCCGCCGACCAGCGGATAGTGCTCGGGTTCCACGCCGTAACCTCGATGCCGCTCACCCAGTCGCTGCAGCATCGGCACGGCTTTTTCTGTCGAGACCAGACTCGAGACGATCAGGTTGAGGCTTTGCAGGAATTTCCGAACCTGGCGGTCCATGTCGGTACTGAACAGACTCTCGAGCTGCGGTGCGACTTTGAACAGCCGCCCGTAGAAGTCGTGGACGACCTCCGTCCCGTCCGCCATCAGCGCCTCGAAGCTGTCTCTGAGCAGCATCTGCTGCTCGGCAGACAGGTAGCCGCCGACCACCGCACCACGCAGCGAGGTCTGATGATGTGGCTCGATGCAGGCGGAGGTGGCATCCACATCGTCCAGCAGCGCACCATCGATCTCGGCGTCGGTCAGGTCCGCCCAACGCAGGCTCGCGCCGCGAAGATCCGCCCAGCGCAGATCTGCGCCGGTCAGGTTCGCGCCGGTCAGGTCTGCGCCTTTGAGGTCCGCGTGCATGAGATCCGCATGGCGGAGATCCGCAAAACAGAAGCGGCTCCTGCTCAGTACGGCGCCCGAAAGATCCGCCAGGGTGAGCCTTGCCTTGCTGTAGTCCCGACCCGCCATGGCGCCGCTCTCGATCCAGCCTTCTTCCTGACAGCGGCGCACCGCGTCGAGGGCGAACTCGTTGGAAAGGCTGCCGACCTGGCCGAGGATTCGGCTGCGCTCGTTGTTGCGGAGCACCCGGTTGATCACGAGCAGCAGCAGCCCGTCCACAACCAGTCCCGGGCTCCAGTCGGAGTAGGCGCCGGTGACCGCTTCAATCAGGCCGGCAGGCGGATTGAGGGACCAGCCCCAGATGAACATGCCCATCCCTGCGACGAGCAGGAGGACGGCGAATCGTTCCACGGTGTCGAAAGACTGCATTTTTCTGAATCCACTACTAAGTGAGTGGCGTCAGATTGCAGGAGGATCGTTTGTCTGACCGTTGTGCTCAGCGTGGTATTCGGGAAATTTCAGGTCGTTTGAGCGTCGAACGGCCTGAAAGTGGTGCAAATCTGCACAAACTGGGCGGCGAAATCGGGTCAGAGCCCTTCGAGAAATGCCAGGAGGGCTGCATTGGTCTCCACCGGGGCTTCCTGCTGCACCCAGTGACCGATACCCGGAATCAACACGACGTCGGTCAGCTGGGGAACGGTCACGGCCATCAGTCCGCGGAGTTGTGCTTCGGTGGCCCCGCCAATGACCATGTCCTCCTCACCGGCGATGAACAGGGTGGGCACCTGAACGGTCTGGTCGAGATCCGCCGTCAGCGCCCAGCTGAGACCGAAGTTCCGGTAGTAGTTCACCCCGCCGCGAAAGCCTGATTGCTTGAACTGACTCACGTAGTAGTCCAGGTCCGCCTGGGTCAGCCAGTCCGGCAGGCCTTTGGCCGCACCGAGTCGGGGAATCCAGCCGCCTGCCGAGCGCTTCGGATCGGTCACCTCCGGCGGCTCTCTGGGTGAATCCGGCGACAGGTAGATACGGCTCAGGAAGCCGCGGGGGTCGCTGTCGTACTCTGCTTCCGCAACGCCCCCCGGTTCGTTGTGATAGACCATGTAGAAGAAGTTATCGCCGGTCTGAGCGCGCATGGCGTCCATGGGATTGGCCTGACCGCGGCCCGGGTGCGGAACGCTCATGAGTACCAGGCTGTTGAAACGCTCCGGATAGAGCAGCACGGTATGGGTCGCCACCGGTGCGCCCCAGTCGTGGCCAACCATGGTCGCGGTTTCAATCTCCAGGGCATCCAGGATGCCGATCATGTCGGCGGCCAGATTGACCTGGTTGTAACTGGTCACGTCCTGTGGCGCATCGGTCTCGCCATAGCCGCGCATGTCCGGTGCCAGCACCCGGTAGCCGGCGTCGGCCAGCGCGCGGATCTGGTGCCGCCAGGAGTACCAGGACTCCGGCCAGCCGTGTGCGAACAGTACGACCGGTCCTTCTCCCATCGTCGCCACGCGCATCTGGATGCCGTTGCTTTGAACCCTGAGAAATTCAATGCCTGGCAGCAGCTGCGCCTCGATCGGCGGCGCTGCCGCTGCTTCCGGCTCGGTTTCGACCCGGGCCGCGCTGGTCGTATCGGGGGCTTGGGACTGCTCCGCGGGTCCACAGGCAGCGAGCTTCAGCAGCGTCACACCGCCAAACAGCAGGGCACGCACCCGACTGAGATGAATGGAGTTTATGAAGTCGATGATTATGAATGCCTTTTGAGCTTAGCGGCTTGATAACTCAGCGGCGTCGAACCGGCGCCCGGTGCTGATAGGAACTTGCCCGCGCGGCACCGCTCTGCCTGGCGCGGTAGTCTCGCTCCAGCTGCGGACGGGTAGCGTTGCTGGTGCTTGGGCGCTGGTAACTTGCCGCGCGGTCGCCGTACGACCTGTTGCTGGTCGATGGCTGCGTCGGCCGGCTGCTGGCGCCCGGATTCTTTCGATCCAGGTTGCTCGCCTGCTTCCACTCGCCGTTCTGGCGTTGCTGCCAGTTGCCCGACTTGTCACGCTGATAGACGTTACCGGCGCGGTCGGTGAGCACGTTGTTCTCCGCACCGGTGGCCGGTCGAGCCTGACGGCTGCCCGTGCTCGGTCGCTCGGCGACCCGCGCTCGATTTTCCGGCTTGTCGTAAACGCTTGGTCTGGTTTGCGGACGGTTTCCGCCACCAATGCTGATGCTGTTGTCGATGTTGATGTTGACGTTCGTCTTCCGATAACCACCCCGTACGTAGGGGCGCGGATAAGGACGGAAACCGCCCACACCCCACCAGGCACCGCGCGTGGTGAAAGTGAAGCGGAACGGTCCGTTGGTCCAGCTGATCCCGAAGTTCCAGCCGGTCCATGGGTTGTAGTGCACGTGGAATCCCCAGGTCGGATACCGTGGGTAGTAGTAGGGCCCGTACCAGGGGCGGTAGTACCAACCGGTGCCATAGACCACGGTGCCGTAGGAGTAGTAGCTGCCGTAGTAGCCCGGCGTGTAGCCCACGTAGACGACCTCGGGGGTCACGTCGTAAACCTTTACGTAGGTCACGTTGTGGTGCGGGTTGTCTGCGGGGACGTCGTAGATGGCATCCGGGATTTCGGTGGCAACCTTCCAGCCGCCGGTCGGGCTCTGCGAGCTGTACCAGACGCCGTCGTCGCAGGCGTAATAGGTGGTCCCATACTTGAACACCGCCGCGGCGGTGTTCTGGGCGTACTCCACCTGGATTTCCTCGATCGGCGCGAAGTCGGGCTCGCCGTCGTACTGGACGCTGAAGGACTCATCTTCCCGGTCGATGGCAGCCGTCTGGGGAATGGTGTTGTCGAGCACGGCATCCTGCGCCTCCGGCGTCCCGGCGATCTGACTGCGGACGGCGGCGTTCACGGAATCCGGGGGAATGTCTCTGAACGGCTCGGGTAGCTCGTCGTTGGGGACGTGATCCCAGCTGATCTCACCGAGCATCTCCACCGTACGGTACCAGCGCCCGGAAAGCAGGGTGTAGTAGCGCTGGCTGGAGAGTTCCAGGAATACGTGGCTGTCTGTGTTTTCGAGGTAGAGAAGATCCATGCCTTCGACCGGCGCCCACTTCGGCTCACCATCGGTCACCACCAGTTCTGCTGGCGTCGTGGCGACGATGATCCGGGTATCGCTGAGATCCGCATCTTCCTCAGCGGGTTCAACCAGCGTCGCAATGTCCTGTGGCACCCGGCTGGTCAACTGCCAGGGGCCCAGCGCCGCGTTCGCCGAGAACCAGGCATTGCTGCCGACGTAGAGATAATGATCACGACCATCCCGAACGATCAGGAACGGCGTGTTTACGACCCGCTCGTAGTTGCTGCCTTCGATCTCCTGGAAAACCGGATCACCGTCGATCATCACCAGCAGAGCCGGTTCCCGGGAAAGGATGATCTCCGGCGGATCGTGGTTGAGCACCACCTCCGGTCGCTGGCCTTCGGCGCCTTCCAGATCGGCGACAATCTGGTCGATGGCAATCACCATGGACGCCGTTTCGATGTTTTCCTCAATGAATCGGGCGAGCGCGTCGATCTGCGCTTCGCTTGCATCGGCGAGCCGAACTTCGGTGACGTCGATGTCGCGAATTACCGCGGTTCGGTTTGAGCGGTCCGAATCGAGCCTGGCTACCATCCAGATCGCGCCGAATACGGGGCCGGAAGTGTTGGCGGTCTCAATGGAAATGGCGGTTCGGGCTTCGAGCGTATTGCCGCTGAAGGCCTCGATCTGCGGTTGGAAGATACGGATCAGGTCGCCGCCATCACTTTCCAGTTCCTGGGGCCAGGTGCTGGCCCACGTGTTGGCGCCGACTGAGGCGCAGAGCAGGGTAGCGATGCCGATGAGCAGTGGTAAGCGGTTCATAGTTCCCTCTGAGCCCGTAGCCGTCCACCGTATCCGAGCAGGCCGGAAATGCAAAGGTATCAGGAGGAGTGGCCGGGCTTGGGCTCTGAGACGGAATCTTCCGGGGCGTCGGGCGCGGGTTCATCCTCCTCCCCATGGCCTTTGTCGATGTTTGCCAGCTCGGGGATCCACAGCCGAAGCAGCAGCAGGCTGATCGCCAGCAGCACGGCGCCGAGCAGCAGGGCCAGGTCGATGCCCCAGTTCTCCGCCACGGCGCTTATCGGGATGATGCCGAGCGGCATGAAGCCGTGCGCCATCATCATGATGGCCATCACCCGGCCGCGGATCTCGTCCGGCAGCGCGATCTGGATCACGCTCATGTTGAGCGAGCCCATCACAGCGCCGAACAGCCCGGTGATCGCACCGAAGAACATGGCGGCGATGAGGTTGCCGGACAGCGCAAAGGCGGCAATAAAAATGGCCCAGAGGAAGCCGGCGTAGAACATCACCCGGCCTTTGCCGCCGATGTCTCCGGCCCGGGCGAGCAGTAGCGAGCCACCGAGCGCGCCGGCTCCTGCGGCCGTCATCAGCAGGCCGAGCGTCTCCGGGCCACCCAGGATGATGTCGGCATTGAAGGCCGGCATGAGAAAGGTCACCGAGAAGCCGAACGTCATGGGTACGAATCCCATCACCAGCAGGCCCAGCACGATTCGCTGTTCGCGCATGTAGCGGAAACCTTCGATCACGTCAGCCAGCGGGCTCGTGCCTTCTCTGTGTGGGTTGCCCTGGTAGTGAATGAGCGCGGTGCAGATCACCGAGACCAGGTAGAGCGCGGCGACCGCGTATATGACGATACCGACCCCTTCGGCGGAACTGGTGTCGCCTGCCGCGAACAGCGCGATCAGGCCACCGGCCAGAGTCGGGCCGACGATGCGGGAAAGGTTGAACGTCGCGGACTGCAGCGCCATGGCGTTCACTACCTGATCGCGGCCGACGATCTCCGGGGTGACGGATGCCCGGGCCGGCATGGACAGAGCCAGCACGGTGCCGTTGAACACACCGAAGTAGATGAAGTGCCAGAAGGTAACGTCGCCCGAGTAAACGATGGCGGCAAGTGCAGCAGTGGCGATGGTGTTGAGGATGCCGGAGACGATCATGATCGAGCGCTTCCTGAGTCGGTCAGCAATCACGCCGCCGGCGAGGGAGAACACCACGGAAGGCAGCATGAACGAGAGCATGACCCAGGTCAGCGCCATGGGTGAGGCGGTCATGTCATAGATCAGCCAGCCTCTGGCGACCATCTGCATCTGCATGGCGAAAGTGGCTGCGACGTTGCCGAACCAGAGCAGGCGGAAATCCCTGAACGTGAGCGAAGAGAACATGCCGCTGCGGGTTGCTTCAGCCACGGCCGAGCTCCGCCTGGATGGCCGTGAGTCGATCCCGGGTCAGCGTATATCGGGAAAGCATATAGATCGGCAGGAAATAGCAGATCGGTACGGCGATGCCATCGGTGAAGGCGAGCCTGAACAATATGTCGCCGGCTACCTCGCCGGGCTGAGTCCCTCTCGGGAAGCCGATCACGAAGTCGAGCAGGAAACCGCCGATGATCAGACCCAGGCTCGAGGTCGCCTTCGCCGAGAAGCCGAGGGCGGAGCTGAAGACCCCTTCCTGACGTCGGCCTACCCGATGCTCCTGCTCATCGACCAGGTCGGCGACCATGGAGCCGAACATGATGCCGGCGGTGGTCAGCAGGCCAGCGGCGAGTGACGTGTGAATCACGAGACAGACCAGCAACCAGGGATCGCCATTGTCCGGCCAGATGTCTGCGAAGCGGAAGATCACCTTGAGCATCGCCAGCACCATCGTGATGGTCAGCACGGTGACGAGGATCTGCTGTTTCTGAAACCGCTGCTGCAGCAGGGGCACCAGCACGAATGCGGTCATAGCGCCGAGAATGCTGAAGGCGAACCAGCGCAGGTCGGCGGGCTTGAACTCCCAGAAATACGTATTCATGTACATCTCGAAGACACCACCGATACCGGCGATGCCCGCGAACAGCAGGACACCCAAGAAGATCAGCCGGAAGTTGGGGCTCGAAAGTGCCAGCAGCACCTGGCTGGCGAGATCCATGAAGTTGAACTTCGGGGTGTCCTGTACCGGTTGCAGCAGATAAGGCACTTCCCGTCGGGTCAGGTGCGTGGACACCAGACACCAGAGTGTGATCAGACCGCCGGTGATCATGGCGAACAGCGGGTAGTTTCCGGGATCCAACTGACCGGCCGGGTATTCTTCCGACGAGGTGAAGACGAAGGTGTACATGCCGAAGGAGAAGATGACCCCGCCGATCCAGCCCACCACATAGCGGTAAGTGATGATGGAGGTCCGCTCAACGTAGTCATCGGAAAACTCCGCCGCCACCGCGTTCCAGGGCATGATGAAAAAGGTGAATGCCGTTCGGGTTGCCAGGGTTAACGCGAACAGCCAGATCACCAGGGTGAGTTCGGATGCGGCCGTCGGCGGTGAGAACAGCAGGAAGAGAAACAGTCCCAGAGGCACCGCGGCTGCGTACATGAACGGATGCCGGCGTCCGAGTCGCGACTTGAAATTATCGGAGTAGGCGCCGACCAGTGGGTCTGTGATCGCGTCGGCAAGCAGGCAGAGGGCCAGAATGATCGAGGTCGTCGAGGCGGGCAGGCCCAGGATCTGGCTGTAGTAGAGGAGCAGGAAGTTGTTGAAAGCGAAGTCTTTGTGGCTGTTCGAGAGCCCGCCGAAGCCCTGGAATATTTTGGTGCTGACCGGGACCTTGCCTTCGCGTTTTCTCTCCCGTTCGTACTGGACTGCGGTTTCGGCCATAGCAATCCAGTATACACAGCCGTGGCGGTGCGGCTGCCACCGGCAAGCCGATGTATGTCGCGCACCGATTCGGTGCGATTCGAGGTGGTTCAGTGATCGATCGTTCCATTCTGGTGCGAGCTGTGCTGAGCGGTGGTCGGCAAAGCCCCAAGCAGGCTGCGCCTGGTGCTGGCCCCAAGATTGCATTCCTCTAGGTAAGGCAATCAGGGGAATCGCATGAACTGGCTCATCGTCACGGATCTCGATGGCACGCTGCTGGACGATGACTACCTACACGCGCAGGCAGCGGAGGCGCTGGATACCATCGCCGCCACCTACCCGGATGCGCTTACGGCGCTGGTGTCCAGCAAGACGCCGGCAGAGATGATCGAGCTGGCCGGGCGCTGCAGCTCGGATCCCGTGCTGATTTTCGAGAACGGCAGCGGCATGGCCTGGCGCGAGCAAGTGCTCTGCCGGCCCGGCAGCGAGCGGCTGGAAGGCTTTGAGATCGAGGTCTTTGGCAGGCCCTACGCCGAAGTCGTTGCCACGCTCCGTTCGCTGCGCTTTCAGAATGAGTATCCCTTCCGCGGGTTTTCTGACATGACCCCCTGCGAAATCGCCAGCATGACCGGGCTCAGTCATTCCGGTTCGGAGAAGGCCCGGCAGCGTGTGGGTTCTGAGCCGGTGCTGTTCACCGGCAGTGATCAGGAACTGAGCGCCTTTCAGGCCGCGCTTGCCGAACAGGATCTGGAACTGGTGCTGGGCGGCCGCTTCCATCACGTGGGCAGCAACCTGAACAAAGGCCGGGCGGTGGCCAGGCTCTGGCGGCTGCTGCGTTTTCAGTTCGGCATTCACGCCAGAACCCTTGCCTGCGGCGATGCGCCGAACGATCTGGAGATGATGGAGCGGGCGGACCACGCCATCGTGTTCCCGGCCCGGGGTGGCGGCTACCTGGAACCAGAGAACCCGAACACGCAACGCGCGCCCGTGGCCGGGCCCAGCGCCTGGCTGGAAGCGGTCTCCGAGGTGCTTGAACACAACGACCAGGCCGCCTGAGGCCAGGAGTCCCGATGAGCGATTTCTTCCAGAATGGCATCATTACCACCCTGCACAACCTGAGTGACCGGCCCATCGAGTCTCTCGAGGCGGAGCTCTCGGGATTCGCCGAGCAACGACCCATGGCCCTGGTGTTGCCCTGCCTGTACTCGGAGCTCGCCACGCCGGCCCTGGCCCACATCGTCGAAGAGCTGGCGCAGGTGCCCTACCTCCAGGAGATCATCATCGGCCTGGATCAGGCTACCGAGGCCGAGTACCGGCA
>Ga0316187_10006262_pt1 | contig 10239 bp, 7 predicted proteins | sample CroRivburrow1_MG_FD_204927 | JGI IMG/M metagenome (GOLD analysis project Ga0316187, IMG submission 204927) | Coastal sediment microbial communities from Maine, United States - Cross River worm burrow 1 | ecosystem: Environmental > Aquatic > Marine > Coastal > Sediment | place: USA: Maine... | reverse complement strand
GAAGAACATATTACCAAAAGCATATATCGATAAATTTTCTTTATCACAATTTTCAGTTCCTCCACTTTCGGCTGCGCTTGTACTGAAAACTTTCAAAAAATATTTCGGAAAGGCACCTAGTGAAATTTTTGACGCATTTAACTCCACCGCTATTAATGCGGCAAGTATCGGGCAGGTGCACAATGCTGAAAAATATGGAAAAAAATTAGCTGTTAAAATACAATATCCTGGAGTTTCAGAAAGCATTAGCAGCGATTTGGCAATGGTAAAACCACTGGCCATGAAGATGTTTAACATACAGGGAAAAGGTTCGGATGTTTACTTCAAGGAAGTTGAAGAAAAATTGCTTGACGAGACCAACTACCTCCTTGAGGTTCGTGAAAGTCTTGAAATGGCCAATGCCTGCAGTAAAATTGAAAATCTTATCTTCCCGAATTATTATACAGAACTTTCTTCGGAACGCATTATTACGATGGATTGGATGGAGGGCCAGCATTTGTCTGAGTTTGTTAGTCATAATGAGGATAGGGTCTTGGCCAATAAGTTAGGTCAGGCACTTTGGGATTTTTACATGTACCAGATTCATCATTTGAAAAAATTCCATGCTGACCCTCATCCCGGTAATTTTTTAGTCTCTGAAGACAATCAATTAACTGTGTTAGATTTTGGTTGCGTTAAAAGCATCCCTGATGAATTTTATGTGCCCTATTTTGAATTAGCACAAAAGGAGAATATAGATAATGCAGCTCTTTTTAAAGCTAAACTTTACGAATTGGAAATTCTCCAAACTGATGATAGCCCTCAGGAAATTGATTTTCTTACGGGGATGTTTCATAAATTGTTAACTTTGTTCACGCACCCATTTCAAAATGAGACTTTCGACTTCTCGAATAGCTCCTTTTTCACCGAACTTATTGAACTAGGTTCACAATATTCTAAAAACGCCGAACTCCGTAATATGAATTCCAATAGGGGTTCAAGGCACTTTATTTATGTTAATCGAACATTTTTTGGCTTATACAATTTGATGCATACGCTGAAAGCGGATAATATTAGGATAGATAACTATTTACCGAAAGCTAAAACCATTATTGCTGCATGAAAAAAATTTTAATAATTGGGGCTTCCTCAGGAATTGGGAAGACCTTGTCTCAAGTTCTTGCAGAGGGACATCATGATGTTTTCGGCACCTATTTCAAAACTGAGGTAAATTCAACTGATATTCATTTTCAGTACCTCGATGTGACTGCAAATACGATTGACTTAGATAATTTACCCGAGGTACTGGATGGGGTGGTGTATTGTCCAGGAAGTATCAATTTACTGCCATTCGATCGATTCAAAGCTGAAGATTTTGTGAAAGACTATCAATTGCAGGTAGTAGGTGCAGTTAAGGTAATCCAAGCTATTCTGCCCAATTTGAAAAAATCAGAACAGTCTTCCATTGTTCTTTTTTCAACCGTGGCTGTTCAATCCGGCTACACTTTTCATTCTCAGGTGGCGGCTTCAAAAGGAGCTATCGAAGGACTGACGAGATCCTTGGCAGCTGAACTTGCCCCGAAAATCCGAGTTAATGCCATCGCTCCATCCTTAACACAAACACCCTTAGCAGGCAAATTGCTCAATACCGATCAAAAAATTGAATCCAATGCAAATCGACATCCATTGAAGCGCATTGGCCAAACGGAGGATATCGCCCAAATGGCCAGCTTCCTTCTTTCTGAGAAATCAAGCTGGATCACCGGACAAATACTTCATGTGGATGGGGGTATGTCGAGTATTAAAAGTTAAACTCGATTCTTCTAATAATCTTCAAAAGCCCTCTCTTTTAAAGGCCAACAGCAAAAGATTTGCGACTCCTTAAGTGTTTGATAGGAGCTATTGAGCAAACTGCTTCCGAATACCTATTTGCCCATTTTTATAAATTAATAGCGATAGATTTAACGGGACCAATCTACCCTACCCCACTATGAGAAAAATCGATTAAACCATATAAAACTGATTGGATTACCTAGTCAGAAAGTGACAGCTGGTTAGAAAAAATATTAGCAGAGCCTAACAATAAATATAAGGCATAGGGCGGGAAGTGCTATATTTGAGCGCAATAGCGCTTATTGAAAAATGTAAAGGTTTAGTGTTGGGATCCAAAGTGCCCTACAGCCTTATATTCCAACCGTTGTACGTCATGCTGACAAAATACTGTTTTACAATTATTTTTATGACAAATAATATTTAAATTACAATAATGAAAAAATATTATAAGCTCTTCCTAAGTATCTTTTTTACGATTCTATTCTTTTCAATAAAACCAATGCTTGATCTATATACTGATCATGCAAGTGGCTTATTATCTATACTATACAATCATAGTCAAATTCTTGTGATAATCGGCATTTCCTGGTTTCTAATTGTATTAATAAGGACATTGAAAACAGCCTTTTTGAAGAGATTTGATGTTTCTTTAGAAGACAATCTTGCATCCCGAAAAGTATATACTCAGATTAATATTCTCGAAAAAGTACTCATATTTATCATTATTCTTTTCGCAATAGGAATGGTAATGTTATCCTTTGAAAGTATCAGGAAGATTGGAATTGGACTTTTTGCTTCAGCAGGTTTGGCTGGAATTATTATTGGTTTATCCGCGCAAAAAGTAGTTGGGTCATTATTAGCTGGAATTCAAATTGCAATTACTCAGCCTTTTAGAATTGATGATGCGGTACTTGTTGAAAATGAATGGGGTTGGATAGAGGAAATAAATCTAACCTATGTAGTGGTAAGAATTTGGGATAAACGGCGATTAATCCTGCCATCAACTTACTTTTTAGAAAAACCATTTCAAAATTGGACACGAACATCTGCTGATATTACAGGCTCCGTTTATATTTATGTCGATTATACAATCTCTTTCCAGGCACTGAGAGATGAACTTTCAAGATTATTAAATGAAAGTGAATTGTGGGATAAAAAAGTTAATGTTCTTCAAGTAACTGATTCCAAAGAATCGACTTTGGAAATCAGGATACTTGTGAGTGCTAAGAACTCCCCAACAACATGGGACTTAAGAGTATTTATCAGAGAAAAAATGATCGAATTTATTCAAAAAAATTATCCTGAAAGTTTACCAAGAACAAGAGTATTGCTTGAAAAGGAGAAAAGCACGAACGCACGACATAATGTATAATTAATGGCTGTGTTTGTAGAGTATCTGAGCGTTTTACTTCGCATCAAGTTCGGTTAAATCGACAGGGAAATGCGTTAAGGCCGCCACTACATATGCACTTAACCGTTGTGCGTAACGCAAAAAACTATAATTTAAGAAATATGATACGATGAAAAATATAAAACTTAATTTAATATGCTTTTACTTCAGAATTAAACCTGGAATTAAAAAGATTATAGGCAAAGATAAACTCCCGATAATATTAAAAAAATTCAAAGAACAATATAAAGAAATTGATTCTCGAACAAAAAAAGATAAGGGCATATTAGCATTTCACAGAATGTTTTTAATCATTGGACTTGCCCTTTATAAAGCACTACACGATGAGTTCCAAAATCAAGAAGAATTAATTGACAAAATACACTATATCATGTGGAAAGAACGTATGAGCAAAAACATTCGCTTTATAGCCTTTTTTATTCGTCGAAGTAGAGATCCTTTTCACCGCTATCTGCAAATATTGGGGCCAAATAATGAATGGTTTTTCCCCTGTCCTCCTTGGGAAAAAGTTAAAGTTGAATTAATAAATGGTATTGGTTGGCACCAAAAAAAATGTCCATACAAAGACTTTTTTGAAAAGGAAGGCATTGTAGAATTGACAAGAGCCTACGGTGATATGGATAAACGCATAGCAGAACTTTTTCCAGAATATATAGAGTTAAAAAGGGAAAAGACTTTATGTAAAGGAGATGACCGGTGTGACTTTTTATACTACAGGAAATAATTGAATTTATTACATAGTGTGGTATTAATTTAGAGAAAAGCGATTTAATTAAGAGGATAATGCCATTACTTTTTGTAGATGAGACAAGAAAATGAAAAGCACGAACGCACAACAAGGTATATGCAAACAGGCGTGATTGTAGTAGCTTTAAGGGTTGCAACCCCTGCCTTTGCCAGCAGGCAGGCGCTTCAATTTTATTATAACTGGACAGGAATGAAGCCCGCAATCGGCTACTATTCTTATACGAACCGTTATGCAAATATTAAAATAAAGAAATAATCTTAATAAACAGTATACAATGAAAAATATACAAAACATTTTGGCAGCAACACTTATTCTTGCAATGGCTGCCTGTACCGCTCCAACAAAAGAAAAAGCTGAGTCAGTTTCAAAAACAATGGCTCCACCAAAAATGAAAATGACTACAGAAATTCCCGAGGGCATTTCTACCCCAAACACTTTAAATACAAGTGCATTAGGTGAATTAAGTTTCTTTGATGGCGTACCATTGCGGGAAACGGAGGATAAAGTTTATGATTACATTGATTTGCACAATGCGATAAATGCTTATGTAAATGGTATTCATATTGCTTCAATGGAAGGCCTGAAAAGAGGAATTGAAGAGTTTGGGCCAGCAAACAAAACCGCTCTTTTATTTGAGGAATTAATGGATTCGAAAGCCTTTTGGTTAACACCTAATACAACATCCGTTTATATGGCCTCTTGGTTGGAAGTTGGCGATGAGCCAATGGTTATCGAAACTCCACCTGATGTGTTAGGTTTTATTAACGACCATTGGTTTAAATATGTAATTGATTTTGGACGTTTAGGGCCGGATAAGGCGCAAGGAGGTAAATTTTTAATCGTTCCTTCAACATATGAAGGTGAGATTCCTGAAGGATATTTTGTAGCTAGAACAAACACACATGGACATTGGGTAATTTGGAGAGGTTTTCAAAGAGATGGAAGTCCTAAGCCTGCTATTGATGAAACGAAAGCAACTTTTAAAATTTATCCCTTATCACAAAAAAACAATCCACCAGCTATGACCTTTGTGAACATGTCTGGTAAGATTAACAATACAATTCACCGAATGGATGTTGATATTTTCAATGAAATTAATGCCGTTGTTCAATCTGAACCATCCTTTGGCGAAAGCAAGGAAATTCTGGGCAGCTTAGCTGCCATAGGCATACAAAAAGGTAAAGAATTTAAGCCAGATGAGCGCATGCAAAAGATTTTGGAAGAGGCAGCAAAAATTGGAGCTGCTATTGTTCGTACACAAATGGCAAAACCAAGAAGTGACTATTTCTACTTATACGAAAACAGTCAATGGATTAATCCATTAGCATATAGAAACCACTTATTTGAATACGAAGGCCTTAGACTTATTGATGCCAGAGCCGCTTTCCATTTTTATGCAACCGGTATTACCCCGGCAATGACCTATAAAATTATTGGAAAAGGATCGCAGTATGCCTGCGCATATTCCGACAAAGACGGAAATACTTTTGATGGCAATAAAACTTATAAGGTTAATGTTCCGGCAAATGCACCTATGAAAGATTTCTGGTCGTTTACAATTTACGACAACCAAACAAGATCTATGCTTCAAACGGATGAACAATTTCCTGGTATTGATAGCAATAAAGAAGGTTTGGTGCAAAATGAAGATGGTTCATATGACATTTTCATAGGTCCTAAGGCTCCTGTTGGAATGGAAAACAATTTGATACAAACAGTGCCAGGGAAAGGATGGAATGTCATCTTTAGACTTTATGGCCCTTTAGAACCATGGTTTGACAAAACCTGGAGACCAAGTGATTTTGAACTTGTTAATTAAAACATTTGCTAACATTTTGTATAAGTAATGGTAGATAAAGCACTAATATCAAAGCATGTAGCCCCTCAAACTTCATCACGGTTTGACAGGAAGGTATCACACAATCTGCCACTACTCATACAATTTACCGTTGTTCCCAATTAACTGACAACAACTAAACAATTTCGAAACTCTAAAAACATGAGAAACAAAATTTTATTCTTATTTATGATTCTTTGTGTAGGATTAAAAGCTCAAGACAATACTAATTCAATTGAGCCGGTGGAATTTATTTATAAAATTATAGGGGCAGATAGTCTAAAAGCCTATGTGTTTTTTCCTGCTGAAAAATTAAATGATGAGAAGCATGCCTCAATTGCAATTTTCCATGGTGGAGGATGGGTTATGGGAGAACCTTCCTGGGGATTCAGGCATGCTAAAAAATATGTAAATATGGGACTCGTATCAATGGCAGTACAATATCGTCTATCTGACGAAAAAAATATTACACCAATAGAAGCAATAGAGGATACCAGAGATTTTTTTATTTGGACGAGAGAGAACGCAAAAGATTTAAAAATAAATAATAATGAAATTGCTGCTTTTGGTTGGTCTGCCGGCGCTCATCTTATTGCAAGTGCTGCTGTTTTTCCACGGTATGGATCAGACTCAACAATTACAAGTATACCAAATGCACTAATTTTGCAATCCCCTGCTTTGTCAGTAGTCAATGACGGATGGTTTGAAAAGCTTTTACTTAATAAAGGTAATCCTATTGATTATTCTCCTGCGGAACATATACAAGGAGAAATGCCTCCCACTATAATAATTGTAGGTCGAGATGATACAGTGACACCTCTGGGAGAATCGGAATTATTTCACGAAAAAATGTTAAAATACGGCAATGAATCCTACTTACATATTTATGATGGCGTCGGACATTTATTTACTCCATCCGACCAACCTGACAATGGATGGCCAAATCCTGATAAAGAAGTATCGGAAAAAGCATTTTACAAAGTTGATTTATTCTTGAAGAATCATAATTATATAAAATAACTGGGCACAACAATGGCTAAATATGCATGCGGTTTATCACCAGATTGAGACTTGGCGGCCATTGGAAAGTCCTCCACGATTAGTAAATTTAAAATCGGTGTGGCTTCTTACAATACAAAACGAAAAAGCTTTTTAATCCGCATGAAATTTTAGCCGGAGCGTTAGCATCAATTTTTATAAAAAAGTAATAAATGAGATTATTCTATTTGCTATTACTACTCCCTGTCTGTTTACAATGTGGTCAAAGAGAAATGAGCTTGCCCCTTTTAACAGTTTCTGAAAACAAGCGCTTTTTAATAAATGAGAACGGCGAACCTTTTTTCTGGTTGGGAGATACTGGGTGGTTGCTCTTCTCAAAACTAGATCGCAATGAAGCAGAGAAATATTTGAGCAATCGTGTCGAGAATGGTTTCAATGTAATCCAAATCATGGTACTGCACCAATTAAAAAAAACAAATATATATGGGGATTCTGCATTGATTCAAGGAGATATATCCCTCCCAAAGATCACAGAAGGTAACTCGTTTAAAAACACTAATGAATACGACTATTGGGATCATGTTGATTATATTGTCGATTTGGCTGAAAAGAAAGGACTTTATATGGCAATGGTTCCGGTATGGGGGTCGAATGTAAAACAAGGAAAAATAAGCAGATCTCAAGCTGACAAGTATGCAATCTGGCTGGCACGACGCTATGCAGATAAAACCAATATCATTTGGTTAAACGGCGGTGATACCAGAGGAAGCGACAACACAGGAATTTGGAACACGATGGGTCGACGAATCCGCGAAAATGCACCTAACCATTTGATAACGTTCCATCCTTTCGGTAGAATGAAATCCTCTATGTGGTTTCATGAAGCAGATTGGCTCGATTTCAATATGTTTCAGTCAGGTCACAGGCGCTATGACCAGGATGATTCAGAACTTGCCTTCGGCCAGGATAACTGGAAATATGTCCGCGACGACTATACGCTTACTCCTATTAAGCCCACCATTGATGGAGAACCATCCTACGAGGGAATTCCTCAGGGACTGCATGATTCTTCAGAACCATACTGGAATGCAAATGATGTAAGAAGATATGCTTATTGGTCGGTTTTTGCAGGAGCTTTTGGTTTTACATACGGTCACAGTGCAGTTATGCAAATGTATAAACCAGGTGATCCATCTCCAGCATATGGTGTTCGCGAATATTGGACAGAAGCGCTTAATGCTACCGGAGCAACACAAATGAAATATCTTAAAAATCTAATACTTTCAAAACCGTTCTTTGATAGAATTCCGGATCAATCATTAGTCGCAACAAGCCAGGGAGAACGTTATGATTATCAGGTAGCCACTCGTGGTAATGATTTTGCCTTTATTTATACTTACAATGGTCGTGAAATACAAGTGGCAATGGGGAAAATCGAAGGCTCAAAAATAACAGCCTCCTGGTATAATCCACGCAATGACCAAACTATATTAATCGATGAATTTGAAAACAGGGGGACGAATACTTTTAATCCTCCTGGTGAAATACAGGATGGTGCAGATTGGGTTTTGGTATTGGAATCTATTAAATAAGAGTCTATATGGCATTTGAAATACAGTCATCGATTTCAAAAAAATATATATCTATAAACTGATGCTAACAATATATAAAAATAATAGCCGAATAAGTAGTAAAATCTTGGCTTGTTACCATCCATTGCCGGCAGGCAGGCGATTCAACTTTCTTGCACATTGACAGGAATGATGCCCGCAATCAGATACTATTCTTATACTAACCGTCAGACTGTCTAAAAACTATCTCCTGTTTTTGCTTAGATAAAAGCCCTGTTTTTTGTATCTTAATGTATGGGATATATCACAGGATTCGACCGAAACCAGATCACCTTATTTCCCCAATCCATTGATGAATTAATAGAAGAAGGCAACCCAGTTAGAGTTATTGATGCCTTTGTTAATACACTAGATGTGATTGAATTGGGATTTAGGGATGTTGGCCAAAATCAGATTGGCAGGCCACCATATCACCCCTCCGATCTGTTAAAATTGTACATCTATGCTTACATGAATAGATATCGATCATCAAGAGTCATTGAGCAGGAATGCAAAAGAAACATAGAACTTATCTGGCTAATAAAGGGATTAAAACCCGACCATAATACCATTTCCAATTTCAGAAGGGATAATCCTAAACCAATTAAGAAAGTATTCAGAAAAACTGTTTCCATTGCCAGGAACATGGATCTTATCGGTGGAATTTTAATTGCAGGGGACAGCACCAAACTTAGGGCGCAGAATTCTAAAAAAAATAATTATAACCAGAAGAAAATTGACAGACATCTTAGATATATTAATGATAAAATAGAAGCCTATAACAAAGAGCTTGCTATGGCTGACGAAGATGAAAAACCGGAAATCAATAATAACATTAATCACTTACATAATCGCAAAGAAAACTATCAAGACATTGAAGCGGAGCTTAAAAAGAGCGGAGAACGGCAGATATCAACCTCTGATCCTGAATCACGACACCTAATCACACGTAACAACATAACTGAAGTAGCATATAACATCCAAACTTCCGTTGATGCCAAAAATCATATCCCCCTTGATTTCAAAGTCACCAACAATAATGATTCCAAGGCCATGGGCAATATGCTTCAAAGGGCCAAATCAATTCTACACACCAATGACTTTACAGCATTATATGATAAAGGCTACCACACAGGAAGTGAATTTAAAAAAGCCAATGATTTAGGAATAGATGTGATGGTTGCCATTCCAGCTGTAGCAGCACAAGCCCCTAATCCTGATTACAATGTTGATGCTTTTGAATACAATCAAGATGAAAATTATTATTTGTGCCCACAGAATCATAAACTCACTACAACTGGTGCCTGGCACAAGGCAAAAACCTATTACTTTAAACGATACACCACCAGGGCATGTATACAATGTCCGGTAAAAGCACAGTGTACAAAAGCCAAATATGGCAAAGGTATTCAGCGTAGTGAATACCAGGCATATGTCAATCAAAACAAAGAAAAGATTGAAAAAAACAAAGATTACTATCGTAAAAGACAATCAATTGTAGAGCATCCCTTTGGAACCATTAAAAGGCAATGGGGTTTTAATTACACCATTACTAAAACAGGTATGAATAGAGCTTCTGCAGATGTAGGATTCATGTTTATTGCATACAATTTGAAGCGGTTGATCAATTTATTGGGTATTGATCAAATGAGAGGATTATTTTACTCCATTTTACAGTTTTGGTACAGGAACTTTACTATATACCCTCGGAGGACCACGATAATCCAATCTGGAGATTGTTTCAATTAAATGTTTTCAATAATTATTCTTTTCCCAAACCCTATTATATTTAAGTAATTAAACGGAGTTTTTAGACAGACTG
>Ga0316187_10006261_pt1 | contig 10240 bp, 9 predicted proteins | sample CroRivburrow1_MG_FD_204927 | JGI IMG/M metagenome (GOLD analysis project Ga0316187, IMG submission 204927) | Coastal sediment microbial communities from Maine, United States - Cross River worm burrow 1 | ecosystem: Environmental > Aquatic > Marine > Coastal > Sediment | place: USA: Maine... | reverse complement strand
TTTAACTCCCACTATTGAATTTACAAGATCATGCTGAAACGAGTGCCATGCCCGGCACCTGGTCAGCCATGCTCGGATTGGTGTTCACGACGTAGTCAAGATTCTGGCGAGCCAGGCGGGCGTGTTCGCGTGACAACGCTTCTGCCCGGGCTCCTTCGCGCTTGATGATTGCATCAAAAATGGCACGATGCTGTGCCTGGGCTATTCTAAGTGAGGCCCGAAAATCAGGAACTGTCTTCTGGCCGTTCAGAAATGCGCTCGGCGAGGCCAGCGGCAAGCGGCATACACGGTCTATTTCGCGCATTACCACACGGCTTTGCGACAATGAAGCCAACAGGCGGTGGTATTCGGCGTTGAGCCGGACATAGGCGGGAAAGTCGATGTCATTGCGCTCGTGCAAGGTGCCGTCCAGCTCATCGAGCACATTGCGGCACTGGTCGGCGATTTCGGGGTCCGCCCCGCGTTCTGCTGCGAGCCGTGCTGCGGTTCCTTCCATGACACCGCGTACCTCGATCGCGTCGATGATGTCATCCATTGTGAAGCTGGCGACCTTGCATCCGCCGGTTTCCAGCCGGTCCAGCAAGCCTTCGTCAACGAGGCGATCCATGGCCTGGCGCAATGGCGTGCGCGATATGCCCAGGCGTTCTGCCAAAGCGACTTCCGGCAATCTGCTGTTTGCCTGAAACTCACCATTGAGCACCAGCAGGCGCAATTTCAGGAGCGCCTTGGCAAATTGCGTCATCTTCTCGGGAATTGCCTTGTTCATGATACCTGTGGGTTTCAACTGATCAACGTAATTGTATACAATGAAGCATGTTTAGGTGCCGCGCAATTGCTTTGTGGCGGTTTTGGTATACAATTGTTGGGTCAGGAGAGACATGAAGCGAGAATGCTGGCGAACGGGGAATGCATCCGCTCTGCAATCGTTTGAACCTGGCTGTTAACGGGTTTTGGCTGCGAGTTCTGCCGCAGGCGCTAAGTCATCACGGCATCAGCCGTCATCGCCAGTTCGCCACGGTGGTTGCAGGCCCAGACGCTGAATGCATCGTCAGCGGTTTTGCGCACATGCAGGGAGAACGGATGAATATGGGTCAACGGGCTCAGCGCGCGGAAGGTGAAGGTGTTCAGCTGTTTGCCAGGCGCCTGCCGGCACGCCATGTCCATCAACAGGGTCGCGGTCAGGGGGCCGTGGATGATCAGACCGTCATAGCCTTCCTCATCGCGGCAAAAGTCCACGTCATAGTGAATGCGATGGCTGTTGAAGGTGATTGCAGAGTAGCGAAACAACTGGACGGGTGTCGCTGTCAGGGTCAGTGAGTGGTCGGGCTGGTGAGGCGGCAATACCGGCTCCGGCGGACTGGTTCCGGGCACGGGAGCCTCCCGGTAAACGATCTGATGTTCCTCATGCATGTCGCCCCCGCGGTCACCGTGAAATTCGTGGCCAACGCGGACGAAGATCAACTTGCCGGAACGGCCATGCTTTTCTTCCACCGACATGATCGTGGAGGTCTTGTCGACCGTTTCCCCGATGGAGAGCGGCCGGGTGATTTTCAGGTCGCCTGATGCCCACATGCGCCGGGGCAGGGTGACGGGTGGCAGAAACTCGCCCAGGGCCTGATGGCCGTCGCGACCGATGCCGGACAGCGGCGTGATTTCGGCAAAGAACGCCCAGTGCCAGCCGGCAGGCAGAAAGGCCAGCTGATCGAGCGCCGCCGCCGGGCAATCAAAAGTGGCGGCGATCTTTGCCAGCTGGCTGGCATCGATGGTGTCGCGTGTCGTGCGGCTTCGACCGATCCAGTCTGTCAGGGCGTTATCGCTCATGCGCCGATCTTGTCCAGTTCGTACGGAGTGGACTGGTACACCTCGTTCAGCCAGTTGCCGAACAGCAGGTGTGCATGGCTGCGCCAGCGGTTTTCCGGCGTTCTGGATGGATCATCAGCAGGGAAGTAATTGGGCGGGACGTGGATGGCCTTCCCGGCAGCGATGTCGCGATGATACTCTTCGGCCAAAGTCGTTGAATCATACTCGATATGATTAAACATATACAGTGTGCGGCGCGCAGGATCATTGACCAGGCACAGCCCCGCCGCGTCGGCTTCAATCAGCACTTCAAGCCCGCTGTCGGGCGGCAGGTCCTCGCGACGCACTTCTGTCCAGCGCGACACGGGTACCGAAAAATCATCGGAAAATCCGCGCAGGTACGGAGATGCGGGGTTCAGGTTGCGATGCCGGTAGACGCCAAACATCTTGCTTGCAAGTTCGTGCTTGGGCACACCGTGATAGTGATGCAGGGCAGCCTGTGCGCCCCAGCAAATGTGCATCGCGGAATGAACATGGCTGTCACTCCAGTCAAAGATGTCACGAAGCTCGGACCAATAGGTCACGTCTTCGAACTCCAGCAGTTCGATCGGCGCGCCGGTGATGATGAGGCCATCGAATTTCTGGTCCCGCACCTCTTCAAACGGTTGGTAGAAATTCAGCATGTGTTCCGGAGATGTCAGCTTTGATGTGTGGTGCGTCATCTTGATGAGAGTCATTTCCACCTGCAGCGGTGTTGACCCGCACAGCCGCGCAAACTGGGTTTCGGTGCGTTGTTTGTCAGGCATCAGATTGAGCAGGCCGACACGAAGGGGGCGAATGTCCTGGCGCGCTGCCTCATCATCATCCATCACCATCACGCCTTCCTTCTCCAGGGTGGCGCGCGCGGGCAGATCTGTCGGAATTTTGATGGGCATGTGTTGGTCTTGCTTTTTTGTCTCTGGTTCAGGCTACAGCATTTCTCGCAAAAGTGGGAACCGGTTTTGCGACAAAGAAATGCGACAACAAGGGCATGGAGCGCGGTTTTGATGCAATCAAAACCTGAATCGCTCTGGATCAGGTTCGCAGGTTCAAGTGACGCCGTCCTGACTTATGGCGCGGGCCAGCAGATCGAGAAAATCCCGGTCATCCCTGATCTGTGGAACCTCGTTCATTTCAACCACGTAACCGTGGTTTTCTGCAATCTGCTCATAAATCGGTATGCGATGATGCAGCAGTTTTTCAAACCCCCATACGATGAATTCATCCGGGTCGACATCGTTATCGCGCTCGATGCCATGCTGGTTCTTGAATGAAGTCCATGTGTGATCGAGGAACTCGGGTTGATAATACATCGGTTTCGGCATGTCGCGGAATCGCTCGACCAGCGCCGCTGCGTGATCCTCGGTGCCGCGAATATACAACAGCAAGGTGTTTTCGGCGAGCGCGGCCAGCACCGGGTCGGCAGGATTGCCGGCATCGACGATTTCGCAAAGCGACCCGCCGGTATCGCAGATGAAGTGATCATAGGCATAAATTTCGCGGGATTTCGCCATGAACAGCGGCACATCAGCCAGGGCTTGCATTTCTGCCTCGCGATGCTGGGCCTGACGCCGCTTGTACTCGGCAAACGGAATGCCGCCCTTGTCGGGATTACCGGGTTTGCCCAGATAGGTCGACAGCGGATCGAGATTGTCAAAGCTGATATTGGACGAAATGTAGATCGAGTCGGTTTTCAGCAGTTTGCGCAGAAACGGGTTTTTCATCGCCTCGCGCTTGAAATTGTCAACGATGTGTTCGCCCATATAGCGGGTGCCGATGCGGTAATCGACCGAGTAATGGAACCAGTCGTCATCGCGCAACAGGTTGGCCAGTGTGGTTTTGCCGACACCCGACATGCCCAATATGGTGACTGCCCTGGACGGCCATTTCTGCAATTCATCTGCGCTGGAAAATTTCATCTGCCTGCTTTGCCCGGTTCGACTCCACTCTTGTTAGCGCAAGACGGGAAAAGTCAAAAGGCCCGAGTTACGGTGAGCGCCAGACCGTGCGCGTCATAGCGGCTCAGTGAGTCATTTGAGAAGTTGCGGGTGTAGGTATATTCCAGCTGTGGTGCAAGCCCACGCCAGTAGAAGTCACGTTTGGTCACTGACATGCGTCCCGTTGCGCGGGTCTGCTCGCGCCTCTCGCCGAGCAACGGATAGTTTCCGTCGGAAACCGAATAAAGCACGTCGGCCTCGGCAAATCCGGTCAGCCCCCAAGGCAGTTCGTGATAGAAACCGGCTCCTGCGCTGCCATTCCAGTTGTCGAGATGGTCCCGTTGGGTCTCGGTTCTGCCGATACCCGCCTTGGCGAACAGCAAGGTCGCGTCATCGAAGGCATATTTCAGCTGGGTCGTGGCGCTGGAGTTCCAGCCGTCACGATAGGATGCGATCTCGTAGCGCGTCCAGACATGCTTGAGCTGCGTGTAGAATTGCGCTTTCGGTGTTACCAGATAGCTTATGATGGCCTGCGGACCCACCGTCCAGACAAACTCATCGGCACCATACCAGCCTTGTGTCGAAACGGCACCCACGGCAATTGAATATTCGGGTTGCCGGTAACGAAGCAGGGCAGTCTGGTTCAGAGCTGTCTGGTCGAATTCAATACCGTCATATTGCACAATGTTTGTGCCTGCAGACACGATCAGACTGATATCCTTTTTCAGGCGCAGATTGTAGCCGATATTGCCGCCGCCTCGGAAGCCGATCCCGGATTTCTGCTTCGCCTGATTGCCGACCTCGAAATCCAGGCCGTCGATATTGACTACCTCAAGAGCGGTTCCATTGTTGAAGTTTGTGGACGGCGCTATTGAACCCCACACATTGAAACTCCAGGTCTTGCGGGCCTCGATGGCATTTATGGCTGCATCAAATGTGCGCTGTGCATTTGTGTTGGGGGCAGACGCGCGCAGCAGGAACAGATGATGCGCAGCGCTTCTATCTTCCTTGTTGTCATACAAGGCCCTGGCAAGTTCCGCACGCACTGCGGTGAGTTTGGGATCGTTTGCGAGTATTTCGCGGTAGAGTCGAATGGCGTCGTCCAGATCACCGCGGGCGTGCACGATCATTGCCCGCATGAACAGATTGCGGTTGTGACCGAATTTTCCGACGAAAGGGGCTGCCTGAAGCAGGACCTCGGCCGCGTCCGGTTGACCGTTCCTGATCAGGCGGCCGAGGATTTTCAGGCGCTTGCCCGCAGGCAGGGCGGCGAATTCCTTTCGGGTTGCTTCCGGCACGGTCAGTTTTGCCGCCTGTTGGCGCATGGTCTGGGTCGACTGGGGCGTTGAAGCCTGCGGCTCATCCTGCTGTGTCTGTGATTGTGCCTGCGCGTGACCCGCGAAGGCAAACAGGGACAAAACTGCGACAGTCACACGAAGAGCGCGCCTGAGGGCGCGCTCGAATGTGTGTGCCGGTGCAGTATCGGCTCGAGTCATGGAACGGGATCAGGAATGGCGGCAATGGGCGCACCGCCCTGAACGACGCCAAAACCGCCCTGCAGATCAAATGTGCCGCGCCGGTCATCATTGATGCCGGTGTCACCACCTGTCGGTGATGGTTTGACACCATAAGCAGTGAATACTCCGGTCACCTGTTCTGCTCCGGCTCCATATGCTGCTGCGCTCAATACCTGGTCGCCATTGACCCATCCCGTGGTGCTGCCGGGATCGGCAATTGTGGCTTTGCCATTAATGGCACCATCTTCACTGATCGTACCTTCCAGTCGCACTTCAGCGTTATGGAATGCCGCGATGTCGGCAGGGCTGGCAACCGGCGGTGTGGTGGTGTCCGCCGACGAGGACAACATCACGTATTCGTCACCGGGTTGCCTGTGGACATCAATCTGGACAACTGTGCCGTCGGATTCGGTTTTTTCCCAATACTGAGGTGTCAAAGTCCCGGTCAGTTCGCTGCTGCCAAGGTCAAGTTCAACGGCTGCATGGCCCTGGACACGCCATGAACCATCCTTGTTCTCGTAAGCTGCGGCCTGTCCCCAACCTGTCGTCTTGGCCTGCCCGACATAGCTGCCCTGGTATGTCAGGGGTCCACCACCGCTCAGAACTGCAATCTGCTCAGCCGTGGTGCGCGAACTTTCGCCGTTTGCCTGACCGAAGAACCATGCATCCTGATCGTTGATCGCATCGCGAAAATGGGCAACATAGCTGTCGGTTCCCGCAGCGCCGGTAAAGTCCCAGTACTGCAATTCCACATCAATGTCGTCAGTTTTGGAGATGCGCCGGAATTCGGAATACTCGGAATCCTCGACGGTGTGAGGCTGTAGAAAAGTTGCGGCAGTCGGGCTTGCATATCCAACCTGCGGGTTTGTGGTTTTCTGTTCAAAGATGGCCAATTGCCGTTCGCCGACGAAACCGATCGGCTGATTCGGATCCACGATCACTGTCGCGCTTGAAAACTCGGCCGCATTGTCGGGATTGTTGTTTATGACCAGGGAGGTGCGACCCGTTCCGTCCACGACCCGCGAACCGTTGGTGAATACGATGGAAGTGTCACCTGCGCCTGCCGGCAGATCGGCGCCGTTGTCTTCGCCTGAAGGTTCGTCGCCGGACAGGCCGTCTCCGCCGGTGCCGTCGGCCAGCGAGCTACTGGCCACATAGGCATCATCGAAACCCGACGCACAACCTGATAGCGCGGTACTGGCCATGACCAGCATAAAAAACAGGGAAGGGGAACGCATGAATACTGCCTCGCATCACAAACATTGGATGAAGCGGATCATGGCGCAACGTAGTTAATATAGTTCTAAGCGTTCACGATTGATTAGTGTTAACAGAACCTTACCACGGCTTTGTGTAAACTGGTCACCCTTCGGGCCGGCAGTTCAGCGCCTGGCAGGCGTTTTACAGTCCCTGTCAGAGCTCAGCTGGAGTGCTCGGCGTCAAGACCGGTCCTAGCGGTTTTCGCGCCGGGCCATGAAGGCAAGCCTTTCAAACAAGGCGACATCCTGCTCGTTTTTCAACAACGCGCCATGCAGCGGCGGGATGACCTTGGTCGGGTCTTTCTGGCGCAGGACTTCCGGTGTCACATCTTCGTTGAGCAGCAACTTTATCCAGTCGAGGAGTTCAGAAGTGGATGGCTTTTTCTTCAAACCCGGCACATCACGAACTTCGTAAAATATGTTGAGTGCTTCACTGACCAGGCGTTGCTTGAGGCCAGGGTAGTGAACCTCGATGATCTCTTTCATCGTGTCGGCATCGGGAAACTTGATGAAGTGGAAGAAACACCGGCGCAGAAAGGCATCCGGCAGTTCTTTTTCGTTATTGGAGGTGATGATCACTACCGGGCGTTTGTCGGCCTTGATGGTTTCTCCGGTCTCGTAGACATGAAATTCCATGCGATCGAGTTCCTGCAGCAAATCGTTCGGAAACTCGATATCTGCCTTGTCGATTTCGTCGATCAGCAGCACCGTGCGCTTGTCAGCGGTAAATGCGTCCCACAGCTTGCCGCGCTTGATGTAGTTTTTGATGTCGTGCACCCGTTCGTCGCCCAACTGACTGTCGCGCAGACGTGATACGGCATCATATTCGTACAGGCCCTGTTGAGCCTTGGTCGTGGATTTGATGTGCCATTCCAGAATCGGGGTGCCGAGTGCCTTGGCAACTTCATGGGCCAAAACGGTCTTGCCGGTGCCTGGCTCGCCCTTGATCAGAAGTGGTCTCTCCAGCACGATAGCCGCATTGACGGCCACACGCAGGTCTTCGGTAGCGATATAGTCGCTGGTGCCTTCAAATCTCATGTCGCAGGTCTGGCCTTCCATCTTGTGTCATCATGTTCACGATCAGGCTTTGTGCCTGATGCCTGCACGGCTTGCAATGGCTGCTGCATCGGCGCGAAACAATTAGAATCAATGGCATGCCAAATCCGCTGCAGCAGGTAACCGTCAACAACCCTTCATGGAATCACATTTTATAATGCGCCTCATTAACCGGTTGCGCGCGCGTGGCCCTGACGATATAGAGGCGCAATCAGATACAGCGTTTTGCGCGCAGTTGCAGTTGTTTGAACCGAGGATTGAATTTCATGGGAGAGAACAAGCCTATTCCGCTATCGAAGCTGGAAAAGGAACCGTTCATGAGCGAACGGCAGCAGGAATATTTCCGGGCAAAGCTGCTCGCCTGGAAAGAGGACATTCTGCGCGAAAGCCGTGAGACGCTGCAGAACCTGCAGACGGAAAACCTGGTGTTGCCGGATGCGGCTGACAGGGCCTCCACGGAAACGGACCGGTCTCTGGAACTTCGAACCCGTGACAGGCAGCGCAAGCTGATCTCAAAGATCGAATCTGCCCTGAAACGCATCGATGATGGCATTTACGGATATTGCGAAGAAACCGGTGAGCCAATTTCGCTGCGCCGGCTGGATGCCCGGCCCATTGCGACACTTTCCGTAGAGGCGCAAGAGCGTCACGAGCGGCGGGAAAAGGTCTATCGCGACGATTGAGCGATGGGTCCGATGGGGGCACTGAACAGCATAAGCAAAGGGCCGGAGGTGCGAACCTCGGCCCTTTTTTTACGGGAAATGCCCAAGCGCTACTTGTCCAGATCGTGTTCCACCGCGCGCAGGTTCGGCGGGCGGACGGCAGATACAGGTTCCGGGAAGCCTGCCGGGCGCTGCACGGGACGCGTAGCCAGGGGAGCGACATTACCGGCTGGATCATTGCCTGCGAAGGCGGGGCCGTCCGTGACCTGTCTGGGCGCAGGCGCAGCAGGTATGTGTTCACCGCCTTCAGCGGTCAAATTCCTGCTTCGTTTGGCACCGGGGACGGCATTTTTACGGGATGACCTGGCGGTGATGCCGGTCTCTATGACCACGTCTTGCGAGCCGCCGACCAATACCAGGTGCTCCACATCATCGCGGCGAACCAGGACCAGAAACCGGGACTTGTCGACCTCGTAATATTCAGAGATGCCCAGGCGGGAACCGCGCTTGGCGCGTACACGGCCACCGAAGGTGCGCAAGGCCAGCCAGGCAAAGATCAACAGCGCCAGCGCACCGCTGCCGATATATATCCAGTTCATATAAGGTTGTAGAAGGTCCATTTCAGTTCCTGATATTGACAGTGGCCTGTCTGGTTTTAACGAACGTTGCGAAACAATAGCATGTGGATGCAGTCAGGCACCAACGATCTGCATGGTTGAATCTAGCGCCCGTTTAGGGCTCATACATGGCACAATTCGCCTATACTTGCACCTGATTCGGGGCGATGCGGTGGGTCAGGCACATTGGGGTCCATGAGCAAAGACATTCAAAACGAACCGGAGAGCGGTTCTTCGAAACCTGTCGGAACGACAGCTGCGCAGACGAATAATGACATTCCCGCAGTGATGGTCGAGGAGCGTTCTGTTGGTGAGTCGCGTCCGGCACAGTCGGAAGGCAGGCCCGTGCTCAGCCTTCTGCTGGCCATTGCTCTGGCCACAATTGTGTACTTTGCCGTTCAGACAACGCAGACTATTGTCCCGCAAACCGTCCTGGCGGCGCTGGCCCTGATGTCGCTTGCCGGGCTTCTGGCCGTATTTGGGGCGCTTGCGGGTTTCGTGCACTTTGGACGCGCGCCGCGGCAGAAAGAGTTTTTCGATCAGTTGTTCGATGCCGTCGGCGAGCCATGCGTGGTGTCGGATGCGCGCGGACTGATCATTTATTCCAATGCATCCTACCGGCAACTTGTGTCGGCGTCTGGCCAGACCCGGTTGGTCAATCTTGAAACACTGTACTCGGGTTATCCGGATGTATCGGAACGGGTCTACCGGCTGGCACGTGCGGCACGCGAAGGCCGCGAGGCATCCGAGCAGTTCAGGCTGACACCAGGATCGGCAGCGGCAGGCGCGCGTGAAGATGCGGCAGCCTGGCTTCGCCTGCAGGTGAAACCGCTGAAGGTCGGCGCCGGGCAGCCCTATTCGGTATGGCGGTTGATCGACGAAACCGACGCACGCGCGTCCCAGGAGGATGCGTTTGAAAACCTGCAATATATCATCAATTACCTGGACCATGCGCCGGCTGGTTTTTTCTCAACCACGGCCGACGGTTCCATTGCCTATGTGAATGCCACGCTGGCCGAGTGGCTGGGGCTGGATCTGTCCGCAACCACCGACGGTCATCTGAAACTGTCGGACATCGTGACGGTAAAGGGCGCCAAGCTGCTTGGCGGCATCGAACCTGCTGCGGGACAGCCGGTGACAGAAGTTTTTGACCTGGACCTGACGACCCAGACGGGCGAAACCATCCCGGCGCGCGTGGTGCACCGATGTGAGTTCGACGCGGAAGGAAAACTGCAGCCCTCGCGGACACTCGTGCTGGACAGGCGGGCCCATTTTGCGGTCGAGAAGAATTCCGGCGAAGCCCAGGTGCAGATTTCGCGACTGTTCAATTCCCTGCCGATCGGCATCGTGCAA
>Ga0316187_10006259_pt1 | contig 10241 bp, 10 predicted proteins | sample CroRivburrow1_MG_FD_204927 | JGI IMG/M metagenome (GOLD analysis project Ga0316187, IMG submission 204927) | Coastal sediment microbial communities from Maine, United States - Cross River worm burrow 1 | ecosystem: Environmental > Aquatic > Marine > Coastal > Sediment | place: USA: Maine... | reverse complement strand
GACTGCGGGTGTTCTCCGAGGGTGTGCCGACCGCGGGCGCGAAGATCGTCGGCTCCGACAATGACGCGCCGTCGCGGCAGCTGGCGCGCTACCTGAAGCGCACCGCCGAGGCGGTCATCGACGACTGGGAGCTGACCCTGGTGTTCCGCCAGGACCGCTACCTGCGCGGCGGCGACCACAAGCCCTTCAACGACCTCGGCGTGGCCGCGGTGCGCCTCACCGAGCCCCACGAGAACTACCGCTGGCAGCACCAGGACGTGCGGCTGGAGGAAGGCGTGCAGTACGGCGACCTGCCGGACAACGTCGACTTCGCCTACGTGTCGCGAGTCGCGCGCTCGGTCTCGGCCGCCTTGCACGAGCTGGCCCTCGCCCCCGCCCGCCCTCCCGGCGTCGGCGTCTCCATCGCCAGCCTGACCCCGCACACCCGCCTGCGCTGGAGCCGCGGCCCCGAAGCGGACCTGGCCGGCTACGAAGTCGTCTACCGCCGCACCCACGAGCCCTTCTGGACCCACCGCATGTGGGTCGGGGACGTCGAGGAGGTCGAGCTGGAAGGCCTGTCGAAGGACGATTGGCTGTTCGGGCTGGTCGCGGTAGACCGAGAGGGGCACCGCAGCTTGCCGGTCTACCCCACCCCGGTCCGCTAGGGATGCTGGCCCAATCCGCTGGACGCGCCGAGCGCGAGGGCCGATGCATCCCATGAACCACCACCAGACCGCAGCTGGGCCACAGTCGCCCCGATCCGGCCGGGCTCAATACAAGTTCTGGAGCTTGCGTCCAGCGGTTCAGGCCAGCTTCCTGGTGGGGATGTTGTGCTCCTGCGTGGTCCGCGCCGTACAGCCCGCCCCGCCGCCTCCGGACCGCTCCACAACAGTCTATCTCCTTTCAGAAGAAGGACATACGGGCATTCTCCTGCCGCACGGAGACGGCTGGGTGGAGTGGGCGTTCGGGGACTACGCGTGGTACGCGGCGGGGCGCGGCGACCTGGGCTGGGGGCTCTACACGGCGATGCGGGCGACGACCGGTGGACTGGCGCGCCGGGCGGTCGGCGGCGATCCGCTGCTCGACCCTTGGAGCCGGGCGCGCGGGACGGTGCTCTTCCCCTACCCGGCCGACCGCGACGCGGTCGCGCGGCTGGCGGCACGGCTCGAGGCCGAGTTCCGGGCCGGCGGCCAGCCGTCCTTCAACCCGCTGTTCGGTTTCCACGTCGTGCCGGCGCATGCGCCGTACTCGATGTGGTTCAACTGCACCGACGCCGCCGCGACATGGCTCGCGGAGCTGGGCATCGAGGCGCCGACACGCGGCATCTGCGCGCGCATTCTGGGGCGCCCGGGCACCGAACTCGCCGCACCGCCGCCGGACGACGGCGAACTGGTCCGCGACCGCGTGCGCGCCTTCGGCGGCGTGGCAGCCGACGGACGCGGACGGTGAGCGTCCCGCGCTAGGCGAGCAGCGCCGACAAGTCGGCGCCGTCGGCGTGGTCGACCGGCTCTTCGCCACGACGGAACTCGCGCGCGGCACCGCCGACCAGCTGCATCGTGTCACCGGCGACCTCCAGGAACGCGCCCTCCCACAGCCCCACCACCGGCTGCGGATTGCGCTCATGGAACTCGCGGATGCGCTGGTCGCGCGTCTCGCCGAAGTGCTCCTCCAGGTGCTCGCCGCGCCGCACCCAGGTGTTGCCGGCGAAGTAGTGCGGGTTGGCCTGGAACGGCACCAGCGCGAAGGCCTCGAACGACGGCGGCAGGACGATCGGCATGTCGTTGGTCGTCATCATCGTCGGGCACGCCGAGTTGGTTCCGGCGCTGACCCCCATGAACGGCATCCCCGCCGCGACCCGCGACCGCACCGGCTCCAGCAGCCCGCACCGGTGCACGGCCTCGATGAGCCGGAAGGTGTTGCCGCCGCCGACGTACAGCGCCTCGGCCGACTCGACCGCGCGCACCGGGTCCTCGCACTCGTGGATGCCGACCAACCGGTAGCCGGCGTCGAAGCCCCCTTCGCGCATCGCGCGCAGATATCCGTCGTGGTCATCCAGCGCCCACGGCACGAACAGGATGTCCTCGACCTCGCCGAAGTGCAGGCGCATGCGCTCGCGCAGGAGCGTCTTCCTCTCCTCGCTGCGGAATCCCCCGCTGCCGAGCAGCAGGCGTCTGGATGCGCTGCCGCTCAACGGCTCACTTCCGCCAACCGGATCAGCGAGATCACCGCGCCCGCCGGGTCCGCGGCGACCGCGAAGCGCCCGACGCCCGGGATGTCCCGCGGCGGCGCGTAGAGTCGGCCGCCGTGCTCCGCCACGCGCGCCGCCGCCGCGTCACAGTCCTCGACCGCGATGTAGGGCATCCAGTGCGACGGCGCCGGCCCGGCCTCGGCCGGCAACGCCATCATGCCGGCGGCCTGCCGCTCGCCATCGAGGAACACCGTGTAGCTGCCCATCGGCCCCATGTCGCGCGACGCGCGCGTCCAGCCGAACAGGTGCTCGTAGAACGGCCCGTCGGCGTCCACGTCGCGGCTCATCAGTTCGAACCAGCACGGCACGCCAGGCGCACCGTCATAGTGCGCGCCGCAGTGCTTGCCGTCCTGCCAGACCGAGAAGGCCGCCCCCGAAGGCGACGCGAGCACCGCCAGCCGACCGGTGTCGGCGACGTCGCAGGGCCCGAACACCACCGTTCCGCCGTGCGCCGTCGCGCGCTCCATGGCGTCCTCGATCTTGGCGACCCGCACGTAGCTCATCCAGTGCGGCGGAACGCCCTGCTCACGTTGTTCCGCGAGCAGCGCATACGCGCCGCCGAGCTCCCGGCCACCCCCGTGCACGTGCGAGTAGGCCATGTGGCCGTCGCTCTCCGGATCGGGAATTTCCCAATCGAGCAGCGCGCGGTAGAAGCGCTGCGCGCCGGGCAGGTCATCGGTCGCGAGTTCCAGCCAGCAGAACTCGCCGAGGCTTGAAGGAGTCGAATCGGGCATGAATCCAGGGTCACCACGGCCACCTGGCCGCCGAGACCCTACAGCCTACTCGACATCGAGTCGGTAGACGTTGCTCGACTGGCTCGGCACGTAGGCCTGGATCCAGATCGACTGCCCGATCAGCGCACCGGGTGCCACCCGCGTGATGGTCGCCGTGCCGCTGCCATCGGCGACCGGAGTTCCGAGCTGTTGCGGCGAGGCCAGCGACGAAAGCACGCCGAACTGCGGCAGCCACAACGCACCCAGGCCGCTCGTCGAATAGCCCACGCGCACGATGGCGCCGGCCGGCGCGCCGGTGACGCGGATCTCGGTCGGCTGACCGGCCACGTGGTTGTCGACCTGCACGCGCAGACCCTTGGGCACGATACGCACGACACCCGACGAGGTCGCCATGTAGAGCTCCCCGTCCGGGTCCTCGCCGAAGGTCGTCACCAGGCCGGGGTTGCCGATCTCGGGTGCGTGGTTCTGCTCGATGAGCGGCCCGCCGCCGAAGTCGCGTCGCAGCGAGAACAACTCGCCGCTGCAATAGTCGGCGTAGAAGTAGCGCCCGTTCATGCGCGCCATCGCCGCGCCGCGATACACGAAGCCGCCGGTCACGCTGCAGCGGAAGACCGGCGCGAAGGTGTGCGGATACTCGTGGATCGGCATCACCAGGTTCGCGCCTGGCAACACGCAGTTGGTCGCCGGGAAGAAGCAGTGGCTGCCTTCCAGGCGCCGCCAACCGAAGTTCAGGAAGGTCGGCCAACCCGAGGTCTGGGAGTACTGCACCCAGTCGATCTCCTCCCACAGGTCCTGCCCGACGTCACCCAGCCACAGGTCGCCGCGCAGGCGGTCGAAGCTGAACCGCCACGGATGGCGCAGGCCGACCGCGAAGATCTCATCGAACGCCGTCGGGCGGCCGAGGCCCATGTTGCCCGGCGGCACCGTGTACGGCAGCGCGTCGACGTCGAGACGCAGCATCTTGCCGAGCATCGAGTTCTCGCTCTGCGCGCGGTTGCCCGGGTCACCGTTCAGTCCGCCGTCCCCGGTCGCGATGTAGAGGTAGCCGTCGGGTCCGAACATCATGCCGCCGCCGTTGTGGTTGGCGTACGGCTGGACGATCTGCAGCACCACCTGCTTGCTCGCGGGGTCCAGGCGGTCCGGGTCGTTCGGGTCGACCGTGTAGCGGGAGATCTCGGTGTCCCCCGCCGGGTCGGTCACGTTCACGAACACCCAGCCGTTCACCTGGTAGTCGGGGTGGAAGACCATCCCCAGCAGGCCCTGCGTGCCGTTGGTCGAGACCAGGCCGGTCACGTCCAGGAAAGGGGTCGGCTTCGGCGTACCGGCTTCCCAGATCGTGACCGTGCCGGACAGGTCGCCGACGAACATGCGGTCACGGTCGCCGGGCGCCCAGTGGAGGAAAACCGGCACGCCGGCGACCGGAGCGACCAGTTCGGTGGTCAGCTCCTGCTGGGTGGCCTGCGCGGACGAGGTCGTAAACGTCGCCGCGACCAACGCCAACGGCGCGAGGGAAACGAGATGGAAACGCATGAGGGGAGTCAGTGGGGAAGAACGCGACGCGGGACGACGAACGCCGGTGAATCAGAGCTCGAGCACGAAGACGTTGCTCGCGTTACCGACCTGCACGCCTTGCAGGTGGACCACACGGCCCGCCAGTCCGGCGGGGATGTTGCCGGAGAAGGTCAACGCGCCGCTCGCGTCGGTGGTCCCGCGCACCAGCTCGCGCGGCATGTCGAGCGTCAGCGTGACGCCGAGCGAGGGGAGCGTCGTCGAGCCGAGGCCGGCGGTCGAGAAGGCGATGCCGGTCGTCGCGTTCGGCACGCCGCCGGTCAACTCGGCGAGCACCGGCGCGCCCGCCGACCCGCCGTCGATGTCGAGGCGGAAGCCCTTCGGCACGATGCGCCGCACGGTGCCGCTGGAGCACACGTAGACCTCGCCGTTCCAGTCCTGGCCGAAACCGACCACGCCGCCGAGGTTGCCGGTCTGCGCGGTGTAGTCGAAGAACTGGTACTGGCCCGGAGCCGTCGGCTGCAGCGCCAGCAGTTCGCCGCTGCAGTAGTCGCTGTAGAAGTAGGTGCCATGCAGGTCGGCCATCGCGCGGCCGCGGTACACGTAGCCGCCGGTGATGCTGCAGCGGAACGGCGACCCGCCGTGCGAGTACTCGTAGAGCGGCAGCTCGAGCGTGCCGGTCGGGTTGCAGTTGACCGACGGGTTGTAGCAGTGGTTGCCCTCCATCAGACGCCAGCCGAAGTTGATGTCGATCGAGGTGTTCACGTAGCGCGACGACTCGATCCAGTCGATCTCCTCCCAGATGTTCTGCCCGACATCCGCGATCCACAGGTCGCCGCTGCCCTCATCGAAGGAGAAGCGCCACGGGTTGCGCATCCCGAGTCCCCAGATCTCGTCGAGCATGTTCGGGTCCTGCGCGCCCATGTTCGACGCCGGTGAGCTGTACGGAAGCTGGTCGACGTCGAGGCGCAGCATCTTGCCGAGCAGCGTGCTCGGGCTCTGCGCCCGGTTGCCCGGGTCGCCGGCGCTGCCGCCGTCACCGGTGCCGATGTACAGATAGCCGTCCGGCCCGAAGGCCAGCATGCCGCCGTTGTGGTTCGAGTACGGCTGCGCGATGGTCAGCACCACCTGCCGCGACGCCGGGTCCAGCCGGTCGGGGTTGTTGGCATCGACGGTATAGCGCGCGACGACCGTGGTCCCCGACGTGTCGGTGTGGTTGATGAAGGCCTGGCCCGCGTTCGAGCTCGTCGCGACGTGGTACTCGGGGTGGAAGGCCAACCCGAGCAGCCCGCGCTCCCCGAACGCGCTCGTCAGGCTGGAGACGTCGAGAAACGGCGTCGTCAGGCGCACGCCGTTCTTGATGATCCAGATGCGTCCACCCTGCTCAGGCACGAACAGACGCTCGGTCTCGCCGGCCGGGTAGGTGACCAGCAGAGGGCGGCCGAGACCGGTCGCGACGATTTCCGTGGTCAGTTCCTGCTGGGCGGCAGTCGAGGGGGCCGCGCAGAGCGCGACCGCGAGAAGTACGGGGAGGACGGTATGCATCTAAGTGCAGGGGATACCAAGCCTACCAGACAGCGGGGAAATCGCTTATGGAAGAGCCATGAATCGCTCGCCGCTCCCCTCCCGCCCCGCTCGCCTCCTCGCGCTCCTGGGCCTGCTCGGCCTCGGAAGCTGCGGCGGTTCCGCCAGCGCGCCTGGAACCAGCGAGGACATCGAGGCCTCGTTCCGGCTCACCGAGGCGGAGTGGCGCGAGCGCCTGACCCCGGAGCAGTACCGCGTGACCCGCGAGGCCGGCACCGAGCGCGCCTTCACCGGCGAGTACTGGGACACCAAGACGCCGGGCACCTACGTGTGCATCTGCTGCGACCAGCCGCTGTTCTCGTCGGAGACGAAGTACAAGTCGGGGACCGGCTGGCCGAGCTACTGGGAGCCGATCTCGGCGGATGCGGTCACGGAGCACGAGGACAACTCGTTGTTCGCGCGCCGCACCGAGATCCGCTGCAGCCGCTGCGACGCGCACATCGGCCACGTCTTCGACGACGGCCCCGAGCCGACCGGGATGCGCTACTGCATGAACTCGGCGGCGCTGCGCCTGGTGCCGAGCGACACCGAGTGACGCCGGCGAGCACGAAAAAACCGGCGACCGATAAGTCGGTCGCCGGTTTCCTTTCCCCTTGCTACTTCCTGACCGGAGCCATCCCCTGCACCAGCCAGTTAGGAAAATCCCATGCGCAGCACTTGTTTCATCGTCCTGACGACGCTTCTTCTTCGGCAATTCTCGGAAATATTTCTGCCTAATTTCCGAACTCGTAGCTAGCCCTCAATCCATGCGGCGGCGGAGCTCCAGACCTCGCCACCGGCCGTGCCCGGATGGGCGCTCGACCTCGAGTCCGTGGCGTCGGAAGGTCGCGGCGACCGCACCCAACCGCGCCGCCTGGATGCCACCGGCATAGAGTCGGCCGCCGGGCACGACGAGCATCGCCATTTCGGCGGCGTGGTCCGCGTGCAGGTCGGCGATGAGGTTCGCCGTGACGTTCGGCCAGCCACCTCGCGCAGAGGTCAGCGTGCCGCGCCAGAAGCCGCAGGCCGCCGCTACGCCGTTGCGCGCGGCCATCCGCGCGGCCTGGAGCGGGCTCTCGGGGTCCGGATCCATGCCAGCGACCCGCTCGGCTCCGAGCAGCGCCGCGGCCACCGCCAGGATGCCGGAACCCGTGCCGACGTCGAGGAGCGCCTCGAGCGGCCCCTGCGTCGCCCAGCGGCGCAGGGCGGCCAGGCCCAGGCGCGTGGTCGGGTGGCCACCGGTCCCGAAGGCCGAGCCGGCCTCGACGCGCAGTCGCAGGCAGCCCGGCCGGTGCGGCAGCGCCGTTCCGTCGTGGAACGGCGCAAGCACCTCGAAGCCCGCGCAGCGGAACGGCTTCCAGCGCGCCTGCCAGGCCTCGGCGTCGTCGAGGAACGGCCGGACCTCGGTCCGAAACGACCACTCCCCCGCCGCCCAGCCGAAGTCGGCGACGCGCGCGTCCAGCCACGTGCGCAGCTCGGCCGCGCGCTCCGGGGCGCAGACCAGCACCACGCGATCGGCCGCGCGGCCACCGAGCGCCGCCTCGTCGCCGACTGCGCCGGCGGGGAAGTCCCACTCCGCGAGCAGCGGACCGAAGCCGGCCTCCTGTGCGAGCCACTGCAGTGATTCCTCCCAGCCGGCGGGGATGCGCAGCTCGACGACCAGCCGTTCGGGGGAGCCGACCACGGGCCTACGATAGCCGGCCATGCCCGCCGCCCGGCAGCCCCGTCGCCGCAACCCGGACATTCCGGCGCGCGAGTCGCTCACCGCGCAGCGCGCGCGCGCCGAGGCGGTGCTGGCACGGCTGCGCGAGGAGTACCCGGATGCCAAGGGCGCGCTGGAGTGGAAGGACCCGCTGCAGTTGCTGGTCGCGACCATCCTGTCGGCGCAGTGCACCGACGCGCGCGTCAACCAGGTCACGCCGGCGCTGTTCCGGCGCTGCCCGGATGCGCGCGCCTACGTGAAGGCGTCGCAGGAGGAAGTCGAGGCACTGGTCCGCTCGACCGGCTTCTACCGCAACAAGGCGAAGAACATCCGCGGCGCGGCGCGCGCCATCGTCGAGCAGCACGGCGGCGAGGTGCCGCGCACGATGGACGAACTGCTGGCCCTGCCGGGCGTGGCGCGCAAGACCGCCAACTGCGTCCTGTCGCAGGCCTTCGGCATCGAGGAGGGCGTGGTCGTCGACACCCATGTCGGCCGCATCGCGCGGCGCATGGGCTTCACGCGCGAGCAGGATCCGGTCAAGGTCGAGCGTGACCTGATGAAGCTCTTCCCGCACGGCTCGTGGACCTACCTGTCGCACGCCTGGATCGAGCTCGGCCGGAAAGATTGCACCGCCCGCACGGCGAGGTGCGGGCGGTGCGTGTTCGCGGACCTGTGTCCGCAGCGCGTCGCCTAGTCGACTAGAGGACGATCGTGTTGCTCGCCGTGCAGGTCGAGACGTCGACGGCCTGGACCGACAGGCCAGCGCCGGCGGCCGGCACGTTCTGCGTCAGTTGGGCGTTGCCCGAGCCGTCCGCGGCGGTGGTGATCAGCGCCGAGACCGGCGGGAAGTTGGCGGGCACGAGGTCCAGCGACAGCAGCGCGCAGGGGCCACCGGGCACGATGTAGACGCCAGCCGGACCGTAGCCGATGGCGATCTGACCGCCGGGCGTGTAGCCCGCCATGTCGAAGGTCATCGAACCGCCGGGCGTGCCGGTGGAGCTCAGCGAGGGCCCCGGAGTGCCGGCGAAGACCGTCAGCACGTCGACACGCGCCTCACCGAGCGGCGGCAGGCCGACACCCAGGCTCACGCCGGTGGTGTAGAACTTGACGTCGTCGACGGTGCCGGCGGAGGTGCCGACCGAGCCGCTGAAGGTGCCGGCGCTGCCGGTCGCGGTGTAGCTGACGTTGTCCGCGCTGTCGCGCACCACGGTGATGACCAGGTCGCCGGCGTCCGGCAGGGCACCCATGGTCGAGGTGGCGGCGCCTGCCTCGACAATGACCTCGGTCTGGCCGGTGACCGTCGAGGTGTCGTTCAGGTAGATGCGGACCAGGACGTTACCGCTCGCGTCGAGCAGCTCCATCTTGGTGTCGAGCACCGAGAAGCCAGGCGTCGGGGCGAAGGAGTTGTCCTCCCACTCGATCGCGGCCTCGAAGGTGAACGCGCCGGACACGTCGGTGATGTCCTGCTGCAGTTCGTAGGTCTCGTTGAAGGCGCCGAAGGGCGCGGTCAGGCCGTCGAAGTTGAAGTAGCCGCCGAACTCGCCGACGTTCCAGAACTGCAGCGGGCTGAAGGTGACGACCCAGGCCGGGTCGACGACGCCGTCGTTGAAGTCGTCCTGCCAGACCTGCGTCTGAGCGGCGGCCGGCGAGGCGAGAAGGAGGATGGCGAGAAGCGAACGGAGGTTCATGGCGAAGTTGGGGATGGTTGGAATCTCAGGGCCGGTGCGCCGACCCGAATCGTCAAATCATACGCGATTATTGACCGCGCGTTGAGTGAAATTTCGACGAACTGACCAGTTGACGCAAACTGGCATTTCGAATAAATTTTCTTCGTGCCTGAATCGCTGGACATCGCCGAACTCGCCAAACGTGCGGGCGTAAGCTCCCGTACCATAAGGTATTATGGCGAACTTGGCCTGCTCAAGGCAGACGCCCGGGGATCCGGCGGCCGGCGTCTCTATAGCAACGACGCCCTGGAGCGCCTGCGCTTCATCGGCCGGCTGAAGAACCTCGGCATGACCCTCGACGAGATCGGGGAACTGAATCATGCCTTCGACCTGGGGCACACGCCTGCCATGCTGGAGCGGCTCGAGGAACTGCTCCGCCGCCAACTCGAGGAGGTCGCCGAGCGGCGCCGCGAGCTGGACCGCCTTGACCAGGACTTGAGCTCCTACCTGGACCGCATCCGCGCCAAACACCTGACCCGATGAGCCAGACCGTCCCCGCCGCCCCCGCCGCCGACGCGCCGCCGACCACCCGCCGCCTGCGCTTCGTGACCGCGGCCTCGTTGTTCGATGGCCATGACGCGGCCATCAACATCATGCGCCGCATCCTGCAGGACGAGGGCGCGGAGGTCATCCACCTCGGGCACAACCGCTCGGCCGACGAGATCGTCGAGGCGGCGATCGAGGAGGACGCGCACGGCATCGCCATCAGCTCCTACCAGGGTGGCCACATGGAGTACTTCCGCTACGTCGTGGAGCTGCTCACGGAGCGCGGGCGCGGC
>Ga0316187_10006258_pt1 | contig 10241 bp, 10 predicted proteins | sample CroRivburrow1_MG_FD_204927 | JGI IMG/M metagenome (GOLD analysis project Ga0316187, IMG submission 204927) | Coastal sediment microbial communities from Maine, United States - Cross River worm burrow 1 | ecosystem: Environmental > Aquatic > Marine > Coastal > Sediment | place: USA: Maine... | reverse complement strand
ACGACAGCCTCGATGGGCTCGTCGCCCTCGGTCTCCGGGTAGGCCGCCTCGACGAAGCGAATGAGCTTCGGCGGCGTGACGAGTGGCTTCTCTTCTTCCTCGGGCGCCGGCTTGCCGCTGGTCTGCGCCTGAGCCCCATTCGAGACAAATCCCGCGAGGAGCAAGGCAGCGACCAAGCGAAGCACCGCCTAAGCATACGGACGGCAGCATGGCCATACAAACCGAAGCGACGGGGGCCGTCCTGGACAGCGAGGATCGTTCATTTCGGCGCGGTCAAAAAGGTGACACGAATGTTGCATTGGGAGCGGGCGGATCGCTGGTCGAGGGGCTGTCCTTGATCTATCGTCGCGCGATGATGAGATCGTTATCCATCGTTGCGATGGTGCTGATCACGGTGACGTCTTGGATGGGCTGCGGCGACTCTCGCCCAGCCGGCACCGCTGGAAGCGACAGTTCCTTGGTCGGTGGTCCATGCGTGGACAACCTCGATTGCGATGAACGCCTCTGCGAGATCGATAACCGGTTCCCTGATGGCGTTTGCACCATCTCCTGCGGCGAGTCCGGGCATTGTCCTCAGGGATCCTCCTGCGCGGAGCTGCCGATCGGCTGGGTCTGCCTCGTGAACTGCGTGAGTGCTGCGGACTGCAGGACCGGTTATGCGTGTCAACCCGTGACGGAAGCCGGTACCAACGACGGCTCCACGGTGACCGTCTGCATCGGCTCCGCCCGCCCTTCTTGAGCTCCTTCAGGGTAACCCGATCTTGGCGTTGCGATCCTTGGCTGAGAGTTGAAGTGTTTTCTCAGATGCACATCGGTAGAACGTGTTCGCTCGTAGCGGTGTTGCTAGCCGCGTGTAGGTCGGCCCCGTCTGCGAGCGGGACGCACGATGCCGGGCGGTCGAAGAGCTACGTCTTCAAGCACGAGGGCATCGTTCGAGATGTCGGTGTCTTCGATCCTCGCACGCGAACAGACGAGGGTCTGTCTCGACCGATGGTAGTGGTGCTGCACGGCGGGCTTGGCGACGACGACGACACAGTCGCGCTGACGTTCGGAAAGCTCAACGAACTTGCCGCGGAGGACGGCTTCCTGGTGGTCTATCCCCAGGGCATCGGGGGTCACTGGAACGATGGACGCAAGGTTGATCGCTATGTTGCGCAGCGCGAGGGCATCAACGACGTCGGATTCCTCACGACACTGATTGACGACCTCGTCGAGAAGCGCAACGTCGACCCCGATGCGGTCTTTTTCGTCGGCGTGTCGGACGGCGCGATGATGACGCATCGCTTCGCGTGTGAGCGGACCAACAAGCTCCGGGGGTTTGCAGCGATCATCGGCGCGATGCCCTACGACGTCGCGCGCTGGCGTTGCGGTGAAGAACCGTTGTCAGCACTGATGATCAACGGGACGGAGGACCCGATCGTCCCCTGGGACGGAGGGATGGTACAGTTTGATGGTCAGAAGCTCGGTCGGGTGCTTTCGGTAGAGCGGACGTTCTCGTTCTGGAGTAGCCATGACGGCTGTACGAGCGTCGCCGTGTCGAAGATCCCCGATTTCGTCCCCACCGACGGAACCCGAATCGAGCGGCACAGGGCTACGGGCTGTGCGGGGGACACGAAAGTCGAGCTTTTCTCGGTAGAGGGCGCCGGTCACACCTGGCCGTCCGGTTGGCAATACTTACCCGAACAGATGATCGGACCGACCAGCCGAGACATCGACGCCGCCGTGGCGGCCTGGCGCTTCTTTCAGAGCACGCTCTAGTACCTGCAACATTTTCGAAACGATCTGGGCAAGCGCCATCGCCCGCCTTCGGTCTTGGGCTACCTTCCGATCTCATGCCGACGCGCATCCTCGTCTTCCTCGGTCTGCTGGCGCTCGCCGCGGGCCTCATCGTGTCTCTGCTACAGGGCTGTGGAGACGCGGGCCGCATCGATGCGGCTTGCCAATCTAACGACGACTGTGCCGCCACGGAGCTCTGCGCAACAGGGTTGTGCGAAGGCGGGCTCGGCGTGTGCACCGAGCGGCCAACCATGTGTCCCGACACCGATAGCCCGGTATGTGGTTGTGACGACCAGACCTATCAGAACGTTTGCTTTGCCGACATGGCCGGCGTTCGCCTCGCCCACACCGGCCCTTGCATTCCAGCTCCGAGCTGAGCGGCTCAGCGCGACGAGCGGATCGCCCTGAGCCAGTCTCCGCTGAGCACGAATTAATGAACCCCGATTGCGCGCTCGCGCAACCGGGGCTGGGTGGTGGAAGAATCTCCCTCTTAGTTGCTGCTAGCTGCGCCGGTGGGGAATGCGGTCCAGCCTGTGGTCCAGTCCATGCCGGACGGGCCGCCAAACGCGCCGAGACAGCTGTCGTTCGTCAGGCTGTAGTCCGGAGCTGGGTCGCCGCCGGTTGCAGCTGTGCTGAAGTCACCGAGGCCCGGTTCACCTTCGAGATTGCTCCGCATGGCATCTGCGAGAAGCGTCGGCTCGTCAAACAAGTCCGCCGTCATTGCAGGCGCGCTCTCGTCCTTCGGATCGTTGTCGTCGTCGGGGTAGTTCACGCCGTTGTCGTCGAAACAGCTGTTCTCGACGACGATGCCGGTAGGCCACCCTCCGTCAACACTCCATGCGCCATTGCGCATGTCGTAGCCGGCGCCGCCGAAGCCGACGACGACGAGGCCGTCGAGAACGCCCCAGGTGCCGACGCGAGTCACCACGCCGCTGCCTTCGGCGCGATCGTCACCGATTATGGTGCCGTTGGTGATGTCGGGGGCCGAGCGCGGCTCCACGTTGTTGTCTCCGTCGCCGAAGTTGTCGGCCTCGATGCCGTTCGGGCTCGAGCTGGTCGAGGTGAAGTGATGGACGATGAAGTTGTCGACCGTGCCGCGGTAACCCTGGTCCCAGTCGAGACCGTCATCGCCGGGCCCGCTGATGAGGACGTGGTCGATGGGGGCGGTGCCTCCGAAGAACTCGACGCCATCGTCGAGGCCTCGGTGAACCTGGATGTACTCCAACGTCGTGTCGCTTCCGCAGCCACCCACGGTGAGCCCGTTGAGCTCGTTGTCGTCACCGAACACGGCACCCGCATACTCGATGCGAACGTAGCTGAGCGTGCCGCAATCATGGCTGTCGTCGTCGCCGCCGAACTTGCCTCGCTCTTCGCCGACCGCAATGCCCTCGATGCTGCCGACACATTCGCCAGCCGTGCCGTCGCAGCCCGTGTCGCCCCAACTGAGGCGCGCGAGACCGAGGAGAACGACGCCGCCCCAATCACCGGGCCTGGCCTCTTCCGGAAGGGCCGAGGAGGTGAAGACGATCGGGTTCGCTGAGGTGCCCTGCGCGTCGATCGTCCCGGTGGTGGTAACCACGAGCGCGGACTGCTTGTCACCGTAGAGAGCCGCGCCCGCCTCGATGGTGAGCTCCGCACCGACCACGTAGGTCTCCCGCGTGAAGAAGTACCTGCAGCCTGCTTCGAACACCGTGTCTTCGGTGATCTCGTCGACCAGGATCTCCACGTCGCCCGCGCCGCCAATCGCTTGACACGGATTCGGATCGAGGCCGCCACCGGTGCCACCCGTTCCGCCACCACCGCCGTCGCTACTACAGCCCGAGCCAGTTGCGAGCATGGCCCCCACAAGAATGATTCCTAGATATTTCGCCATTTCCATATCCTCTCTAATGCGGCCTCTCCCGCCGCGTAGCTGTTGTCTATTCTCTCGAGTGCGCTCAGTAGATGTACTCAGCGCTGATGCTCACACTCGTGCCCCGGTGCTCTACGAAGGTGATCTCGTCGCCCTGTTTGTACTGGCGCTTCGCGAACGCGATGTTCTTCCACTTGAACCCGAGCTTCGCGTGCTCCGAGACCCGCCACGTCGCGATGAGGTCCAATAGATGTTGGGTTTGGTCGAAGACATCGGGTGCGATTACGTTGCCGCCCTGGACACTGCCCGCTTCCACGATGCGCGGCCCGAATGTGTTGTAGACCAAGCCGACCATCACGCCCGAGTCAGGATCGTCAAAACGTAGTGACAGATTGGTGACGAACGGAGACTGATTGAACAGCCGGCGCTCCAACCGGCCTGCGATCCCCTGGTCCGCAGGCAACTTCGACTGTGAGCCCATCAACGCAACGTTCCCGAGGAAAAAGAACTTCTCGAGCTTCTCGTGTAGTCGACCGAATCCAAGCCGGAGCTCGATCTCGCCTCCGACGAGCCAGGCCGTGTCGGCGTTGCGGTAACTCGCGCTGCCGTTCACTTGGCTCAGGATCACGAACTCGATCGGGTTGACGAAGTACTTTCCAAACACCGTGGCCGCGATCAGGTCTGTGCCGCCAAAGTAGAACTCGTAGCGTGCCTCGGCATTCTGGACTCGCGTACGCTGAAGGTCCGGATTGCCTGCGACCAGCCAGCCACGAAGAAAATCGAGGTAGGCGAATGGCGCGAGCTCGCGAATCGCCGGTCGAATCACCGTCATCCCGTAGCCGAGCTTGACGAACATCTCGTCATTGATCTGAAACGAGAAGGTCGCCGAGGGCATGGGATCCAGATCCGTGCGATCGGTCCTCTCCGGCAGCGTTGGATCGTTGGTGAACGGGCTCTTGGACTCGACCTGTTGCCGAAACGCCTCAAATCGAAGGAGGCCGAGGAACTTCAGCCAAGGCGCGATCGGCGTTTCGAGCTGCGCGTAGCCTCCGACGAGAAGATTGTTTGCCGTGTAGCTGTCATCGGAGAACGTGACTTCCGCGATCGTGCTGATGGGGCCCAGACCATCGGGACCGAACACGACTTCGGGGTCGCCCACGAGAGTGGCGCCGCCGCGACCCTGCTGAGTGAATCGGCGGGCGTCGAAACCACGGTCGGTGTAGCCCGCGTCCATTCCGATACTGGCGTATGCGGTGGAATCGAACGCTTCGTACAGCGGAAAGCGAACGCTCGTCTTGCCTCCGACGGAGATCTGCTTGAGGTCGGAGAAGAAGCGAGTGGCCGACGCGATGTTTTGGGACTCGACCTGTTGCTGAACCTGCCGCCGGTCGGGCTCGTCCCGCCGACCCGTGCTGACGACTGCGTTCCAGCGAAGCCTCGCCTTGCTGTCCTTGAGGTTTCGATGATCGCCGGTGAGCTGGTTGAAGAAGATCGAACGCCCGATGAAGTTGTAGCTGTTCTTCGAGAGCGGAACAAAGTCGTCGTTCTGCGAGCCGCCCAGCTGAAGGATGGTTTCATCCTGGCTCGTGCGACTGTACATGGTCGTCAGGTTGAGGAAGTTGTCGCGGTTGAGCTCCAGGAAACCGCTCCCGAACGTGCCCCAGAGCACTTCCTGGTCGCCCTTCTTGTAGTCGAAGTCCTCGATGAGGGTGTCCGCGCTTCCGTCGGCTTGGTAGGTGTAGCGCTTGTTGAGACCCGTCTTGATGAGGTCTTCGTACTCGTAGAGGAAGCTCACGAGGTACCCGCCACGGAGGCCTTTTGACGTCTTTCCAATCTTGCCGGAGTTGCCCGCGCTCACCTTGAGACCGAGCTTCGGAATCGCGAGCCTGGACTTGGGATTCCACGCGCTGGAGAAGCCTCGCCCCACCTGCGAGACCTGGTCGTTGGTGGTGTAGCGGGTTCCCGGGCGGCCGGTGTCGAGTCGCTGTGGTCCCAAGGAGGGAGCCGCGGCGCGCGACCCATCGTCAAATCCGAGCCAATCACGCTTGCCACCCTGATAGGTCGGCATCTGCCGAAAGGTGCTCATCGAGTTGGCGCCAATCGAGACGCCCACTTTGAGCATTTGCTCGCGCGGGTAGCTCGAGGTTTCGATCATGAGGAGACCGCCGGCGAAGTTGCCCGGAAGATCCGGCCGGGGGGTCTTGACCACAGCCAGGTTGCTGACGATGTCGGCCGGAAAGATGTCCAGCTTCACGCTTGGGATGTCCGGATCGACGCCCGGCACGGGTACGCCGTTCAACAAAATCTGATTGTAGCGGTCGGCCAAGCCGCGAATGATCACGCGGCCGCCATCGTCGATCGTGACGCCGACCACGCGTGAGACGGCGCCCTTAGCCGTGCTGTCACCCGCTCGTTTGATCTCTTCCGAGCTGATCGAGTCCTGAACGCCAATCGCTTCCTTACGGATGTTGAGCTGGGCGGCCTCACTGGAGGTGTCAGCTAGGTAGACCACCTCTTGTTCTTCGACGCCTGCATCCTTCTCCGAGATGGGATCGAGGATGAAGTTGATCCGCTTGAACTTGCCGCGGGCGACCTGGACATCGTCCCAACGCGCGCCGTGATAGAGGTCGTAGTAAGAGCGAAGAGTGTACTTCCCCGGAGGTAGATAGAGCCGATACCGGCCGCGTTCGTCGGTAATCGTGCTGCGGAGCTTGCCGTCTTCATTGCCCTTGGCGAGCACCGGGGCATCCGGCAGAACCTTCTTCGGCCGACGGGACGCGACCTGGCCCTGCACGCCGGTTTCTTTGTCCGCGCCTTCCTCGAGCTTGTTGGGGTCTTGCACCTCCACGGTCTTCGAGACGACGGGCACCGTCGACTCTTCGATCTTCTTGCCCTCGGCGTCGGTGACCGTGTCCTCTTCCATGTCGGGACTCGCCCCGTACTCGATGACGACTTCATCGACGTCGCCGATCGCGTCTTCTTCGGCTTCCTCTTCGGCCGCGCCGACGTCCGGCGTGATCCACTCCTTGCCGTCGACGTCCTTCTTGATGATCTCCTTGGGCGGTTCCTCTTCGGGGGGTTCCTCGGCAGGAGGAACGTCGTCCTTTTCGTCCGAAGGCGGCTCTTCATCCGGCCGCTTTTCGTCCGACGGCGGCGCTTCACGCTCCTGTGCACCCAATTCCCCTGGAATCGACGCACAAATCCCCATGAGAAGGGCCATGAGAAGCCCTCCTTTAGTCAGCCTGGACATTTCTCTCCTTCGACGATCCGAGCTGAGGCAACGGACCGTCAGCTCGACATGCCGCTAGTCGTGCATGCCCTCCGTGAGGACTGCGATGTGTGCGGCCCCACCGATGCGCGCCATATCGAGCGCGCGCACCGCGCGTGAGTACGGCGCTTTGTCCGCCGCGTCGAAGAACACCTTGCGCTCGCCGCGCGCGATCAACACGCGCCTGAGCTTCTCGGAGAACTCGGCATCCGCGACGATTTCCTTATTGATCTGGAAGTGCCCTTCGGGATTCACGCTGATCACCAGCGGCTGCTTCTCGTTCGGGTCGGGAGGCGCAACATCTTCCGAATCCGGTTTGTCCGGCACGTGAACCCAGAAGTGCGCCGGCATCAGCGGCATGATCATCATGAAGATGATCAGCAGAACAAGAACCACGTCCACCAGCGGTGTGACGTTCATCTCGGGCTTTGCTTGGCCCTTCTTGCCTCCGTGGGCGCCGACGTTCATTCCCATGAGATTCGCCTCCTAGTTCGCAACCTGTCGGGTTTTTCGAACGCTCTCGGCGAACGCGGCAGCATCGTCCAGAGCCGCTTTCGTCGCCCGCAACGCAACCCCTGGGAAACCCACGTCTTGCACGATGGCCATGACATCGCGCACCTTGTCGTAGGTCAGTCGGTGGTCCCCTCGGAGTACGAGCTTCTTTTCCGGATCGTCGGCGTTCGCCGCTCTGAGATGGTCGACGAGCTGTTCCCTGGCCACTCCGTAGTCGTCTAGATAAAGCCGTCCGTCGACGTCTATCGAAAGGACATAGGGTTCGGGCTCGCCTTTGCGCTCTTCGTCCGGGTTCTCCATTTTCGCGAGCTCGAGGTTCTGGTCGCTCACGGCAGCGGGCAGGATCACCATGAAGATGATCAGAAGCACGAGCACGACGTCCACCAGGGGTGTGACGTTCATCTCCGGCTTTACTTTTTCGCGCTTCTTTCGTGAGAGACTGCTCATCGGCCTGTCCGGTTAGATGGTTTCAATCACTCGGCTGGAACGGGCGCCGCGTGGTCGCCGTTCATTTCCGGCTCCGCGCGATCCAAGATCGCGTTGGAATCGCCGCCGAGCGCGCCTGCCTCGAGTTGGTCGACCAGCTCGCTGCCAGCGTTGGCAAGACCTGCTTCGTAGTTCGAGATGAGCCCGCTCAACCAGTTGAACAGCATCACGGACGGAATCGCGACCATGAGACCGTACCCCGTGACGTAGAGCGCCTCACCGATCAGCGGACCGATCGTGCTCAGACCACCGCCACCATCCTGGCCAATGACCTTGAAGGCGCCGAGGATGCCGAACACCGTTCCTAGCAGTCCCACGAAGGGAGCGGTGGAGCCGGTCGTCGCCAAGACACTCATGCCCTTGTTCAAGTTCGCGCTGAGATTTTCCCCGCTGCGCTCGAGGCTGCGCTGCGTGAACTCAGCGGCGCGGCTCTGGCTGTTACCGAGTGCCAAGTTCTCCTGGAAGACCTTGATCCCCTCGAAGATGAAGCGCGCGAGATGGCTTCGCTTCTTGGCATCTTGGGCGATGTGCATGACGGCATTGGCGTCGCCGCGCTCCATCGGCTCCGAGACATCGCTCGCGAATTTGCGGGACCGTCTTTTCGACATGAACAGCATCAACAGCCGGTCGACGGTGACGGTGATGCCCCAGATGCCCTGAATCGTGAGCACGACTACCGCGCTCTTCACGATGGGATTCATCGTGTGCCACATCTCTAGTAAATCGATTTCCATGGCTTGTACCTTTCGCTCTCAGATATTGGACGGCTTGAACGTGAACTGACGCCGGTACGGGTACGGGACCGCGGTGCCGTCCGGCAGGCGCGCGGGCTCGAAGCGTTGAGCCAATGCGCAGTTGATGATCGACTCATCGGGGATGAGCTCGTGTGACTCTTCCACCTCGGCTTTCGCCGGAACTCCGTCCGGCATCACCAAGAGCCGGACGCGCACGCGAATCGTCTCTGCACTCGTGCGAACGGCGAGTGGGATCTCTGGCGCGCGGCATCCGCTGAGGAACTTCGGGCGACTGACCTTCTCACGCTTCTGGCGAGGGCCGGTCTTCTTCTTCCCTTTGCTCCCGCCGCCTCCGATCATGTCGTCGATGTTGATCTCTTCGACTTCGGCGAGCCGGCCGTCGGCTGCCTCTTGAAGCTCCTCGTCCGGGATCTCCTGCGGCGCGCTCAGGCCTCGCTTCTGTCCAGGCTCGGCTTTGACTTCCTTGGGCTCTTCCTTCTTCTTGATCACCTTCGGCTTGGGCTTCGGCTGCTCCTGCTTGGGCGCAGTTGGCGCAGCGGCAAACTGGATCTCGACATCTCGCACCTGCCGATCCACCACGACTTTTGCCGTGGCGACCGCTGCGGCAACTCCTGCTGCAGCAACGACGTAGACCACCGACGACACGGCCAACGAAAGGCCGATGCGTCCTCTTTCTTCGGTGGACTCCTTCTTCTTCTTGTCGAAATCGCTAAACACTAGTTGCTCACTTCAGGCGGTACCCAACCCCGCGCACGGTTTCGATCAGGCGTCCGACGTCCCCGAGCTTCTCCCGAAGCCGTTTGACGTGGGTGTCGACCGTTCGCGTTTCGAGCGTGCCTGGGTGATGCCAGACCGCCTCCAGTAGTTTCTCGCGGCTACGCACCAATCCCCGGTGACGGGCGAGATCGACGAGGAGCTTGAACTCCAAAGCCGTGAGAGCGACGACGTCGCCGTCGGCCGTCACCTCGTGCCCCGGCACGTCGATGCCGAGTCGATCGACCTGGAACCGGTTGACGGGTTGCTCGGCCTGAGCGTGAGCGCGCCGAAGAACGGCTCGTAAACGGAGCGCGAGCTCGCGTGGACTGTAAGGCTTCGCCACAAAATCATCCGCACCGAGCTCGAACGCGAGGACGCGATCGATTTCGCTATCTTGCCCCGAAACCAGGATGACGGGCTTGCTCCGCGTCTCGGGTCGTTGTCGGACCCGTTTGAGGACATCGGTCGCACGCATGTCGGCCAGCTGGTCTTCGACGACCAAGACGGCGACTCCCTGCTTGGACAGAAGACGGATGGCGCTTTCGCCATCCGGCGCGGACTCGAGGTCGGGGCCACTGGGACCTAGGGACTGACTGAGCGCCGTGAACAGAGAGTTGTCACCAGCAACGACGCAACGATCTACTGCCATCATCGCTCGGAGCTTGCGGAACAAGCGTGACAGCTTTGCGGCGCCCCGGTGTCGAGATCGTGATTCGTAGGTGGCAGTCGCGTGTCGACACGCGGTCCCCAGATCAAACTTGATGTGACGCGGGGTCGTCGCCGGGCTGTCACACGGCTGTCACATGAGGGTCTCAGAGTCGGGGCGATCGGAGCG
>Ga0316187_10006255_pt1 | contig 10245 bp, 10 predicted proteins | sample CroRivburrow1_MG_FD_204927 | JGI IMG/M metagenome (GOLD analysis project Ga0316187, IMG submission 204927) | Coastal sediment microbial communities from Maine, United States - Cross River worm burrow 1 | ecosystem: Environmental > Aquatic > Marine > Coastal > Sediment | place: USA: Maine... | reverse complement strand
CGGGGTTTTACCTTGAAGGAGTCAAGAGGCGGCAGTTGTGGTGGTGGAGCGCTTCGTGTCCCTTCTACCACGATAGAAAAATGGACGCTGTCCTCGAGCGTGAGTTCCTGCTTGTCCACCGATGCGGTGACATGGATGTCTGCTGACCAGACGGTTCCCGTTGCTAGAATAAAAAAGGTCGATATCCATAATAAAACGCCGGCCGTACGAGCAAAAATATTTTGGAATATCGGTGAGTAGGATTTACCAGTCTTGATCATTGTCCGCAAATACATCCTTCATTTGGCCCTGCATTTGGCGCCGGGTGATTTTTTTCAGGTCTTCAGATAGGGAGCCCAGCCAGCGTTCGGCTTCTTCCGGTGTCATCCGAGTCATTTGCTTAAGGGCATCCTGAACAGACTGCTCGTTGGCATCCTTTTCCCTTTCTCCAGAAGAAGCAGGAGTTTGAGTAGAAGGGGAGGAGTCGGGAGTATCGGGTTTGTCCTGAGGACGGTCCTCAGCGGTTTGTGTGTTTTCCGATTTTTGAGTCTCGCTGTCTGGAGATTCCTCTGACTGTTCCTGAGGGTCCGCAGGATTGTTGGCATGATCGCTGGTTGCCTGTTGCTTGAGAATATCCTTGTCACGCGGACCGATTCGACCCGCTTGCCGTGCTTTCTCCTGTTGTTTGCGTACCCACTCCAGATTGAATTTGCTGTCCATGTCGCCGGTATTCAACTCCAATGCTTTTTTGTAGGAGTCGATGGCTTCATCCATATAGCCCATCCGGTAATAGGAATTTCCCATGTTGTAATAGGATTTCTGCTTGAGATGTGTGGGAGTTTTTTCGGTGAGAGCTTTTTTGTAGGCTTCTACAGCTTCTTCGTAACGGCCCAGACGGTAGCGGCTGTTGGCCAGATTGTACGCCACGTCGGAGTTTTCCGGTTTGTCCAGTTGGGATTCCTGAAACTTTGTCGCGGCCTGGTCGAATTCTTCACGGTTGTAATGAGTGACAGCCTCCCGCGCCTTGGAGTCAAACGAATCGGCTAGTGCCGCAGGGAGGGTTCCGAAACCGACAATCCATCCAGTAATAATGTAGATCGATAATTTCATGAGGTAATTTTAACATTAAAATTCGTGTGGTGGGTCAACAAGAGTGGACGTGCAAGGTGCGCCATAAATAAAAGGGCTCCTCTCGAAATTAAGAGGAACCCTTTGGAATAATTTGAGCCGTTTGAAAATCTACCGTCGATCGCCCATCACTCTGAGAAGCATGATGAACAGGTTGATGAAGTCCAAATACAGCTTCAACGCTCCGCGTATCGCTTCTTTGGTATCTTCCTCGGTACCTTCGTTCCCCAGAATGTTCATTTCCTTGATTTTCTGGGTATCGTAGGCGGTCAAGCCGACGAAAATCAGAATCCCGGCGTAAGTGACAACCCAGTAAATTGCCGAACTTTGCATGAATATATTTACGATAGACGCGAGGAGGATTCCGATCAAACCCATAAAGAGGAAACTTCCCCACGAGGTCAGATCCTTCTTGGTGGTGTAACCGTAAAAGCTCATCGCGCCGAACATTCCTGCTGTGACTAAAAATGTAGAAGCCAGGGATGCAGAGGTATACAGGAGAAACAACGGGGCTAGAGTTACGCCGTTCAAGCCGGCATACAGGAAAAAGACTCCCATCGCCTGACTGGCCGACATAGTCATGACACGCGCCGCCAGATAAAATACCAAGCCGATCTCGACGATAAACAATCCAATGAGTAATATGGGCTGGGTATTAAGAATATTAATGATCGTATCATTATTCATTGCAAACCAGGACATTCCTCCGGTCAGCGCCAGACCGGCACCCATCCAGTTGTAGACGCGCACCATGAAACGCTGTTGTTCCCCAGCGATGGCGTCTTGACTCGCATATCTCGGTTTGGAATAGTCTTCCATTTTTAAACTCCTGAATAAATTAACTAATAAATAGGTATTTGCCTATTTATATAAGATGACGCAACCCTGTTGTCAATGCTCCATAAAGCTTTAAAAGACAGAAGGTTACTTATTTAATGACTTCATTGTACCAAAATTCGAACACGCGATGGCTTATTTTTCTCGTATCATCCGCTCACCTGCCAGGCAGATTAATCCCGCGAATATCAACCACTGGAAGCGTTCAGTCCAGTGCTTGCGGCGGGATGATTTCAGTTCCTTTTTTTCCATGGATTGCTGGATTTGGTTGAGGTAAATGGTGCGCAGGTCCATGTCGCCATGGACAGAACGTACATAGGTGCCGCCGGATTCCACCGCGATTTTCTCAAGTAGCGGCTCGTTGATTTTGGACAGCACGATTTCTCCTGACCGGTTGCGTTTGAATCCGCCGGAGGGATCTGGTACCGGCACACCTTCTTCCTGGCCGATTCCGATCACAAAAATTTTAACGCCTTCTTTCTGCGCCAATTGAAGAGCCTTCAAAACAGTGTCTCCGTGATCTTCGCCGTCGGTTATGAGCAGGATGGCCTTCGATTTTTTCTCCACCGTGCTGAAAGCGTGGATGGAAGTCTCAATAGCATGACCGATCGCTGTGCCCTGTACAGGAATCAGATCGGTATCCAACGCGCCCAAAAACATTTCCGCAGCCTGGTAATCGAGAGTCAATGGGCAATGCAGGAAGCTGGTTCCGGCAAACGCGACCAGACCGACTCGATCCCCTTTCAACATGCGTAACAGATCCGCTACCTTATGTTTGGCTCGCTCCAGGCGGCTGGGTTTGATGTCTGTCGCTCGCATGCTGTTGGATACGTCAAGCGCCACGACAATATCTACGCCTGTTTGCTTTAAGTCTTCCCATTGAAACCCCCAGCGTGGTTGGGCCAGCGCGATCATCAAAAAGACAAGGCCCCATATCATAAATCTGGATTTTCTGCGGCGTTGTTCTACAACACCGGGACTGATCAGTTGGGATAACAGGGATGCCTCCGCGAATCGGGCGGATAGCGCCTTTCGTTTTCTCTCCGCCCAGATCATGAATCCGATCAGCAACGGAATCATGATGAGCAAATACAAATATAGAGGTTCGCCGAATCGCATATCAGGGGACCCTCCGCAAACGCGTTTGAACGAGGACCGTTTCGACGAGTACGAGCAACAGGGCTGGGATCATAAAGAAAGGAAACAGCTCCCGGTACTCGGAGTGGTCGATCCATTTGACCTCGGACTTTTCCAGGGAATCGATCTGCGCATAAATCTGCTTCAGTGAATCCGAGTCGGTGGCGCGAAAATACTGGCCACCCGTTTGCTCGGAGATTTTTTTCAGAGAGTCCTCATCCATTTCAACCCTCTGCATCATCATTTTTTGTCCGAAGGGTGTGTTGATTGGAAAAGGAGCCTCACCCTGGGTTCCCACGCCCACGGTATAAATTTTGATGTCGTAGGTTTTCGCAATCTCCGCCGCCTGAAGCGGGGTGATGTTGCCTGCGTTGCTCCGACCGTCGGTCAGCAGGATGATCACTTTCGATTTGGATTCGAGATCCTTGAGCCGCTTGACAGAAATCCCAATCGCCGAGCCGATGGCTGTGGAATCCCCGGCCACACCGATTTGCAGTTTTTTCAGGAAGGAGTGGAGGATGTCGTGGTCCAGGGTGAGAGGACATTGAGTGAACGCCTCGTTGCCGAACACCACCATCCCCATGCGGTCAAACTCGCGGCTGTCGATGAACTCGCTGACTACGTCCTTGACCACCGTCAATCGATCCACCGGTTGATTATTTTTTTCGAAATCCATCGCCTGCATACTTCCCGAGGTGTCAATGGCCAGCAGGATATCGACCCCGGCAGACAGGATTTCGGTACTCTTGCGTCCTTCCTGCGGTCGCGCCAGCGCCGTTACCAACAGAGCAATGGCGAGACATCGGAGGATCAGTGGAGTGGCGGCGAGAAAATCCAGTCCCTTGTGATGCAAAGTTTTCAGGGTATCGAGTGATGAATAATGGAGAGTCGCCGGACGGTTTTTCAGGACTCGATAAATGATTAGCGGAATGATCGCCAACAGGAGAAATAGCCAAGGATCCTGAAACTGAAAATAAGTCATTCGCAATTCCTCAAGCCGTCGTGGGTGATTTCACTTGATATTTGGATGTGATCTCCGGTGTCGTGTTCCGGATAAAAGTGCGCACGGACTCAACATGATTCAGCGCTGTTTGGAGTTCGACCGGAGCCTTTGCAAACTTGATCTGGTCCGTTGCCGGAAGCAGAGCTAGAATGATTTGCCGTGTTTCGGTTTTTATTGCGCTGTGACTCGACACATAGGCACTGATTTCTTCTGATGTCCAGTCCAGCGCAGGTATCGATAAAAGTGAACCCAGGTAACTCCGAAATATTTCAGACAGCTCAAAATAATGTTCTTGTGGTTGTCCCTTTTCGAGTAACTTTTTGGCGAGCAGTTGATCAATTTCTGCTAAAGCGATTTCGTGTGATTTTAATTCAGGAGTATGGGTGGTCGCTGGCGCAGGCGTATTTTTCTTTTGCCTGAGCCACCAGAAAAAACCTGCAATCGCTGTCAGCGCCGCCAGGCCCAATAGAACCCACTTGAGATACCGTTGCCAATCGAATCCCGCGCCGATGATGGGTTTGATGTCTTTAATATCGTTCGGTGCGCCATCCTGATAAAGAACCGAACGCACTTCAATCACCGCTTCTGGCGCTTGTAAAGTTCCGGGTATGGGATGAGACGCATCGTCCGGCGACGGAGCCGTAAACTCGATGGGAATATTCGGGAGATTGTAGAACCCGACGGCATCCGCTCGGAACTTGAACCAGAAAGTCTCCTCCTGTTGGCCGTTTACGGACTTGGACTCAGAGGCTCCTTTGTCTATAGTTTCAAACCCCTTTTCAAAATGTCCGGCAGGGTTTGGCGGAAGGACATGGATTCCGGCATCGTGTCGGACGACAATGGAATAAGTGACGATATCGCCAACAGTCACCTGGCGTTGGTTAACGTGTGTCTCAGCTGAGATAGGGGAAGACGTCTCTGCATCTGCAAAAACGGGCAGAGGTGCCAACATTAGCCCCAGCGCTATGAATAACCTCATCAGATTCATGGCGATATTTTTATTGGCTCCGGCATTGTTGTATTTTATTTTCTATTTTGTTGGCTCGGGGCGCATTGGGTTGCGCGTTTTTTGCGTGCAGAAACCAGACCACGGCATCATCACACTTACCAAGCTCGCTATACAGTGTGGCGATGTCGAAGGAAACTCGTGAACGGGTTTCCAGATCCACCTTTTGGGTGTACAGGTATTTTTGATAATGCTCAATGGCTTGCACCTTGAGTCCTCTATCTTTCAGCTCCTCGGCAATCGTCACCAACTGTGGTCCCCATATCCCGCTGTCTGGACCTTTAACGAATGCTTTTTTGATGAACAGGGCAGTGAATATGCCGAAAGCTGTTATGGTAATGAACGTCAACCCAATCACAATGACTTTGAGTTTGGTGCTGACTCCTGCTGACGGTATGAAACCGCCGGAAGGTTCGTGGGGAGTGTCGGTTTCGTTTTCGTTGGGTGTTGGCATTTTTAGTGTCTCTTTTCTCTCATTTTAAAGAACCGGATCAGCGGTTGCGTTAACGACTGATCGGTGCGGACTTCGATAATGTCAACTCCGTTGGCATGAAACTGTTTTTTTCTGTCCTGCTGTTCCTTTGTTTTTAGTTTATTCCATTCTTTGACCATGGCCCGGTCGGCGGTATCGACCAAAAGTGTTTCCCCGGTCTCCGAATCTTCGAGATGCACCCAGCCCACGTCCGGTAATTCGCTCTCTCTCGGGTCAGTGATTGAAATGGCGATCAAGTCATGCTTCTGTCGGACCAATCGAAGACTACGGATATAGTCTTCCGCCTGAAAATCAGATATCAGGAATGCCACGGATTTTCTTTTTTGCACCCGCAGTAAATATTCGAGCGGTAGATTCAAGTCTGTGTGGCGTCCCTCTGGCACGAAGTTAAGGATGGTGCGGATCAGGTTCCAGATATGGGCGCGACCTTTTTGCGGGAGGATGTAGTGTTCGATCTTGTCTGAAAACACGATCAGCCCGACCTTGTCGTTATTCTTGATAGCCGAGAACGCCAGCACTGAAGCAATTTCCGCCGCGACTTCGTTTTTGAGTTTCTCTACCGATCCGAATTCACCCGAAGAGCTGACATCCACCAACAGCATGACCGTAAGTTCCCGCTCTTCCCGAAACTCCTTGATGTAAGGATGACCCATGCGGGCCGTCACGTTCCAGTCGATCAGGCGCACGTCGTCGCCCGGTTCATATTCGCGTACTTCACTGAACTCCATGCCGCGTCCTTTAAACGCTGATACGTATTCCCCGGACATCATGTGATTGACCAGATGATTGGTCTTCACCTGAATATCGCGGATTTTTTTTATCAGCTCCGGCGAGATGGATTTTTCAAATTCATCCGGCGGGGGAGGGGGCTCGTGTGTGGAGCCGGTCAGTTTTTTCAGTAGAGAAAGCATGAGTGGTTTTAGGGAACCTCAATCGTGTCGAATAATTTTTTCAGAATATCATCCGGCGTGATGTTTTCCGCTTCGGCTTCATACGTCAGCAGAATGCGGTGGCGCAGAATGTCGAATCCGATGGTTTTAATATCGTGCGGCACCACGTACCCGCGTCCCTGCATGAAGGCGTAGGCCTTGGCTACACGGTTGAGGAAGATGGAGGCACGCGGCGACGCGCCGTATTGAATCATCGATTTCAGGGATTTGAGATTATGGGTTTCCGGAGACCGCGTGGCGGCGACCAGATTGACGATGTAGTCCTGCAGGTTTTCGTCGATATAGATTGATTCGTAAACCGCACGCGCCTTGGCGATGTCTTCCGGATGTATCACGGCGTTGACTTTGGAATGATTGTTGGGTGATGATGCCCTTTGGATGATCTGTTTTTCCTCTGCCTTGGAAGGGTAGTCAATTTTGAGCTTGAAGACGAACCGGTCCACCTGCGCCTCCGGTAATGGATATGTTCCCTCTTGTTCGATGGGGTTCTGTGTCGCCATTACCATGAACGGATCGGGTAGAGGAAATGTTTCGCCGCCAATGGTGATCTGCCGCTCCTCCATCGCTTCCAAAAGTGCGCTCTGCACTTTGGCGGGTGCGCGGTTGATTTCATCCGCCAGAATAATGTTGGCGAAAAGAGGGCCTTTCTTTACGACAAACTCTTCGGTCTTCGGCTGGTACACCTGTGTTCCGACCAGATCCGCCGGGAGTAAGTCCGGTGTGAATTGAATGCGTTTAAAACTCGCTTCGACGGTTTGGGCCAGAGTTTTAACGGCGGTGGTCTTGGCCAGACCGGGAACACCCTCCACGAGAATGTGTTCGTTTGTGAGAAGTCCAAGGATGAGGCGGTCGATCAAATAGCGTTGGCCGACCATGACCCGCTCCATTTCCTGGATCATGTTCGGGATGAATTGTCCAGATTGCTGGACAGTGGCAGTTATTTCTTCAATATTCCGAGTCATTGAAAAGGTCTCTGATTAAGAACGGTTTCCAAGTTAAGATCAAGTAATCCAACATTATATGAGCTACCCATGGGCGGGAAGGCCCGGATATCATATCAACCTCCCTGCCTTCCTACAAGCCAAGGGTTCAATCTTTTAAAATTAACCCTTTACAAAGCAGATGGTTTTTCTAAAATAGTCATCTTACATCCATCTCAGACAAAGAAGGCAAAGCGGAATTATGGTCGACACGGCAGATATAGTTAAAGAGGGACTCAATATCGAGAATAGCGAACTCGACTTGCGGGAAAAAGAACTGACAGACGCGGATATCATCGAGATCATGAAAAGCGATGAGATGAAATCCGTCACCGCGCTGTTTCTCGAATTCAATGAAATCGGCGATAGTGGATTGCAGGCAGTTCTAGAATGCCCAGCCATGAAAAACCTGACTGTCCTCAACATGTTTAAAAATCAAGTGACGGATGTAGGCGTTAAAGCCATGGCGAAATCCAAGTCCATGCTGAACCTTTCCGAGTTGATCCTCAGCGATAATAAAGTTGGGGTGGAAGGAGCAAAGGCGCTGGCGGAATCCAATATTATGGGGAACCTTGTCTCCCTGTGGCTCGGTGACGGATTGGGGGATGAAGGGGTAACAGCAATTGCTAATTCCAAAAGCCTGACGCGGCTCAATCAGTTGTCCGTGTATCGCAACAACATCGGAGACGATGGTGCAAAGGCCATCGCCCAGTCTTCCAATTTATCCAAGTTGACCGAGCTCAACCTGAACTGGAACTTTATCGAAACCGAAGGGGCGATAGCTTTAGCCAATTCCGAAACTCTCAGAAACCTGGAACAGTTGACGATGACGTTCAACCCCATCGGCAACCGGGGTGTCGAAGCTCTTGCCAACTCGGAGAATATGAAAAACGTCACCCTACTCGATTTATACGAATGCGAGATCACCGACGAGGGCGCCCGCGCGATTGCGGAATCCAAGCATCTCAAAAATTTAAAAAGCCTGGTGTTGATTCATAATGACATCAGCGATGAAGCTCAGGAGTTGCTCAAAAACTCTCCCAATCTTCCGAATATGAATAACCTGGTTTTCCGTTTGGGATCGAGTGGGGAACCAGCCTGACTCCTTTCCTCCCTTCTGGAAAATTCCCGCTTGGCAGGATTTTCTGTCTTTCGTCATGCTTTCAATTGAGTCCCTCCCGGAATCAGTTACAATACATGTCTTCAATAGCAAGACACATACCCTATATGATATGAAAGTGAACGGATTGTATGTTTACAGGTGAAAAACCAGACCTGCTGGATATCTGCCCTCTTCGTGAAGACAGCATATATGTAGTTGGGAAAGACGGTATTCCCCAGCACTATGACGGGGAAGACTGGACTCCCGTGCGCACCGGCAACACCAATCCCCTGATGGGAATTTGGGCCGCGCATGAGAACGATATCTACGCGGTCGGCATCGGCGGCGTGGTGCTTCATTATGAAGGCAAGGACTGGACAGCGATTGATACCGGGAATTTCGATTCGCTCAATTCAGTTTATGGCTACGACTCGGATCACCTTTTCATATTCGGGGTGGGCGGGCGCGTGTTGTTTTGGAACGGTAAGACTTGGGAATACCGGGAACCCTCAACCATTCACGATCTGTTCGGATTCTGGGGAGAGAATATAGAGAATATCCACGCGGTTGGCGGCGAAGGCATTTACCGGTTCTACGACGGCACCACCTTTCAACGCCGGGAGGAATTGACTCCGGAGACCGTTTCCCTCTATGGCGTCTGGGGTACCAGTAACAACAGCGTCTACATCGTCGGGTCCGAGGGCACCATCCTGCACTACAACGGCGAGGAGTGGGAGCCGATGAAATCCGGTACCGAGGAGTACCTGTTGGCCGTGTGGGGCACGGCGGATGATAATATTTTTGCGGTCGGGGACAATGCCGTCATTCTTCATTACGATGGCAATCAGTGGAGTCCCATGGAATCGGGCAACGATAATTACCTGACCAAGGTGCGGGGACTGGGGCCGAATCAGGTTTATGCCTGCGGAGAAAATGGCACCGTTCTCAGGTACGACGGTAAACAATGGAATGACCTGTCACTCTAACCAGTATGCAAGCTCCCCCTTGTAAAGGGAGCTGTGGGATTCCTCCTCTGCGTCACCCTGAGCCTGTCGAAGGGCGACATGAATATATGAAAGGGAGTTTTAAATGAGCAGTCTGACTACCAGCCATTTGCTGTCCGTCTATGGATTCGGCGAAGACAATATATTCATCGGCGGAGCCGAGGGAACCATCCTGCATTTCGACGGCAAGCAATGGACCAAAATGGATTCCGGCGGACGCTGGACTATGAAGCGGATGTGGGGAAGCGCGCCGGACAATTTGTACGGAGTGTGTACGGATGGCAAGATTCTTCACTACGACGGCAAACTGTGGAAGCCGGAGGATACCGAAAATTTTCCGCCCATGTCCGCCATCTGGGGGAGGGGACCGGATGAAATTTATGTCGGTTGCCGGTTGGGGAAAATCGGTCGATGGAACGGTTCTCAATGGAAATTCATGAATTCAGGCACCAACACCGATGTCGCCAGCTTGTGGGGTAATGACGAGTGCATGTACGCAGTGGGATTCGATGGCCTGATCCTGCGTTTGGTGGATGATCATTGGGAACGCCTGACTTTCAATTCCAACGCCGAGTTGTACAGCATCTGCGGGTTCGGCTCGAACAACATGTATTTCTGCGGTTCCG
>Ga0316187_10006254_pt1 | contig 10247 bp, 8 predicted proteins | sample CroRivburrow1_MG_FD_204927 | JGI IMG/M metagenome (GOLD analysis project Ga0316187, IMG submission 204927) | Coastal sediment microbial communities from Maine, United States - Cross River worm burrow 1 | ecosystem: Environmental > Aquatic > Marine > Coastal > Sediment | place: USA: Maine... | reverse complement strand
GCATAGATGTTCGTATTTGCAGCGGGAGCCCGCCAGGGGCCGACGGCAAAGGGATGAATGCCCGGCTCGATTCGCCATTCGCCGTAGACCGCTTCACGATGGTGGGGAATTTCGTAAAAATTTTGACAGCCCCTTTTACCGGCAAAATACACCTGGTAGTCCCAGAACGACATGCGTCCTGCGCCGTCGATACCAGATCGGATTTTGACCACGGCGGCCGGCCGAAAGGTATCGAAAAAGAACTCCTCCTCCCGGGTCCAGTTAACCATGACGGGATTGCCGGAACGTTTGGCAAGCCGCGCCGCTTCAATGGCCTGGACAGATGCCGACTTGCCGCCGAATCCGCCACCCACGAAAGGCACCATGACGCGGACGTTTTCCACCGGCAAGCCCAGCGTTTGGGCAACGAGGCTTTGGACATTGAAGGGCGTCTGCGTCGAGGCCCAGACCATTGCCTTGTTTCCATCTACAGAGGCCATGGCCGCATGGGGCTCCATGGGCGCATGTGATACATAACTGTTAAGGTAAGTCTCCTCGATAATCGAAGCGGCCTTCTTTTCGCCCTCCTTGGGATTGCCCGCTTCGGACGCAACCACCGGTTCCGGCGCATTTGCGAGCAGATGGTTGAATATGGTTTGGTCGTTGATGCCCGTATCCGGGAGGTCAAAGTTGGCCTTGATACTGCCAAGGGCTTTGGCGGCGCCGTCCGGGTGCGGGTGTAGAACGGCAATCAGATCACCATCGCGAATGACCTGGACGTCTTTCATTCTTTCCGCGGTGGAGGTATCCACGCTCAGCCGTCTTGCGCCATGAGCGGGCGGTCTCAAGATCCTGGCGTAGACCATCCCCGGAAGACGAATATCCGCTGTATACTGGGCCTTTCCGGTAACTTTTTCAAACGCATCCCTTCGCAGATAAGGTCTGCCGCTGATGGTATATTCGGATGCGGGCTTAAGAGAGGGCAGATCTTTTAAATGTCTTTCAATGATTTTCCCGGTGGTCAGCTCTCCGTAAGTCACCCGGGACATTGGGCGATTTCTGTCGAATATGAGACCGTTTTCCGTGACCAGGCGCTTTACAGGACATAAAAGTCTTTCGGCGGCCAACTCCTTCAACACCCCTTTGACCTCGCCGGCGGCTTCTTTCACGAAAATTCCGTAATATCGGGTCGACAGGGACCCCCACGTTCCAGCGTCCCACGGGCATCGGTTCGTGTCCCCCATAACCATGTCTACCGATTCATAGGCGATGTCAAGCTCTTCGGCCAGCATCTGGGCGAAGGAAGTAATCGGGCCTTGGCCCATTTCAATTTTTCCCACGAAACAGGTCACCCGGTTATCTATGCCGATTCGCAAAAAGGCGTTGAAATTGGTGGGTACATTACTGCCGAGGTAACCGTCTCTGGGTGCCCGGGCCTGTGCAGTTAAACCTCCAATGGTACAATAGACAATCAGGCCGCCGCCCAGCAGGCCCATGCGCTTTAGAAACTCCCTTCTACTCAACGATGCGAAAGGGGCGGTCACGCTGGATTCTTTTCCCACGAAGTTCTCTTTTCTCGTCATGGTCTGCCTCCTTTCAGTTCTTCGGATGCGGTTTGAATGGCTTGAATAATTCGAACATGGGCACCGCAGCGGCAAAGATTGTCGTCCATTTCCGAAATGATTTGGTCGCGGGTCGGCATCGGATTCGATACCAGGAGGCTGTAAGCCTTTAGAATCATGCCAGATGTGCAGAACCCGCATTGAAGGGCGTCATACTTGATAAAGGCCCTTTGGATAGGGTGAAGCTGCCCGTTACTCTCAAGGCCTTCAATCGTTTTGACCTCCCTTCCTGCGACGTACTCTACAGAAATTTGACACGATGGCATCGCCTCGTCGTCTACGAGGACCGTGCAAGCACCGCACAAACCCTCCCCGCAACCAAATTTTGCTCCGGTAAGTCCCAGATCGGTTCGCAAAACCCATAAGAGGGTCCGTTCATGGTCGACTTCGATGCTATGAGGTTTGTCGTTAAGGTTAAATTGGATGGTTTTGATCATTTCAAGCCTCCTGTGGTTGAAGGGATTTTCGCCGGTGACGAGGGGGCGTGTAAGAATCTTTGCAGGGCGGTTGTGTTTCAGGATAGAAAGCGAAAACAATCTGATTTTGAGGTTGGCACCGAAAGTATCTTCCGCCTTTACCGGTTAACTATTACCCGACTTAACAGCCAGATGTCAATTATTTGTTTTGGGAAAAAACAAAGAATTGTGTATATCCAATACACAATCTCAGATAAAAACGTAATTTACCGATTTTAGACTTGGTCCATCAAAGAATTTTGTTTTCATGCAACACTTTTGAGCAATCTTTCGGCTTTAATATATGCCCGCTTTTACAAGCAGGTCATAAACGCCGATACTGTCGAGATACTTCTTTATAAACTCCATGACGGTCGGCTGGTAGGGCGTAAAGTTTCTTTTTTTATAAAACATCTTCGCTTCCCTCAAAGTCCTATCACCTTTCCTGTTATTACAGCTCAGGCATGAAGTTACAGTGTTTTCAAAGGTGTTTTTACCTCCTTTTGACTGAGGAAAAACATGGTCAATGTTAAGATTGTTTTTAGTTCCGCAGTAAACACACTTGAAGTCATCCCGAACCATAACGTTTTTCTTCGACCATGTGACAGCCTTCCGGTAAATCTGCCTTACCAGATAAACCAGGCGAAGAATCAGCGGCACAGCGATATCTTTAGCAACGGTTCTTACGATTTTTTCAGAATACTTCTCCACAGTCACCTTTCCTTTGACGATCAGCCTCAAGGCTCTCCGCACAGAGATGCTGTTAATGTAAGAATAGTCCTGGTTTAGAAGTATTACTTTCATAACTATATCGCCCATCATATTCTGGTACCCCTGGGAAGATTCGAACTTCCGCCAACCCGGATTCGTAGTCCGGTGCTCTGGTTCCGCTGAGCTACAGGGGCATGGTGGACCCGGGGGGCATCGAACCTCCACAATACCGGTTATGAGCCGGCTGCTCTGCCAGTTAAGCTACGGGTCCGTTTCTGTTCACAATTTTTTACACATCCTTAACTTAGGTGAGCAACCGGATTTTTCTTTAGCAATCAAGTTGTCAAAAAATCCGGGAACCGGGCACTTAGATGCCTTCTTGTTCATATGAAAACGTTCAAAAAAAAACCCTTTCAGCATGCCTCGGGCAACCAAAAGGGTTTTTAAAAAGCATACTGAACGTATGGGTCAGAACAAATGTCCCTCCGTTCCTAAAATTATACCCGAGTAAATACACCCGTCATCAAACAATGAGTGCATACTTTCGCGCAATGTATTGCCGCTTGGGCAATACCGTAGTTTTCTTTTGAGCATATGTTGTTTAGATTTAAACACTTTCATATTACTTCTCTTCTGATCTTACTTTCTGCAATCAAAAAACCCCTATCAGCATGACAGCCAAAAGGGGTCGATAAAGTCATGCTGAGACGAAGTATCAGGTCATGCCCCCTCCAGGCGCGATTCAATTATATCCGTCCCTTGTAAGGCATTAAAAAACAGACTTAAGATCAAACCCTTTGACCGATGTAAATACTCAAATTTGTTAAATTGTTTTAAATCATTTGAACGCATAATTATAAAATCTTTCGTAGTAAATTGTGCGATCATACACTGGCTTTTGTACAAAGTCAATATTCAATTATTAGCATTTTCATTTAAGAGGATTCAATATTTCCGAGACCCTTAACAATATAGGAAGATGTCCCCATGAATCATCAGCCACACATGATTATCATCTCCGGCCTGGATCTCGATAAAATGGCTTCCTCCGCCAAGCGTTCCAAGATTTCTGCAGGCAAGGTCTCTAACATGTTCAGAAAACCATTTTCTATCCATTCCATAATTCGATCTCCCATCGATTCTGATCGTATTCATTTATGGCAATATCGACATCAATAAATTTTTTGATAATCTCAGCATTGGTTGTCGTATGTTGAGTTGGTGAAAGCGTTCGGAATTTTCCGCCGCCCGCCAATGCCATCGGTATCAGCAGCTGATCTGCAAGGTACCTGCCCACAGGTACATTCAAGGCCAGGTATTCCTGGACAGCCTTCACAGTCCGTTTTGCCACCTTTTCCGCGGAAACGCCTTTCTCACCAAACCCTGTGAACACTTCAGTGATATTATCACTTTCAATTTCAATCGTCAGAATGTTCCCCGGTCCTTGAGAATTTTCGACGTTAACGGCTTTAAGCAGTTCTCTGCCCCATTCAAGCTTTTCACGAATAACTTTGAGCTCCCTGTTTGCGATCTTGACCGGCAGGTTGGCCACAGAAGCCCGGGCTGTTTTATGAATAATATTTCCGCGCTCAAGAAGATCAATCCTGTTAAGAACAGCCGGGCTTATAGACACCTTAAATCTGCCTCCTCCTGCTGGATAAAACCCGGGTTTTTCCAGTACGGCATCAACTTGGGGTCCCATTCGATTAATAACTGGAAGAAAGGCCTTTTCAAGAAAGTCAAATGGAGGCGCAAACGGATTATGCGTGCCCCCTTCCAGAATAATTTCCGAGGGTTCTCCGGCCATTAAAAGCGCCGGCAGTATGGTCTGAAAAACCAGGGTGCAACTTCCGGCAGAACCGATTGCAAAATGGAATTTGCCCGGCTTGATCATCTCAGGCTCAAAAGTAAATGCCTGTGAGCCGATCCTGTTTCCTTTTATTGCAGCTTGGCCAATTTCTACAGCTGCATTTACTGCCGTAAGATGCTGACGCATGAGTCCCGGTTTTTTTCGACCGGCCCGGATGTTATGGATAGAAAACGGTTTTCCCGTAACCAGAGAAAGTGCAAGAGAAGTCCGAAGGATCTGACCACCGCCTTCACCAAATAATCCATCAATCGTAACCATTTTGTTTTCCCCTTAAATTTGGTTTCAAGACAGATTCACCTTGTTAGAAATTTTTTTAATAACTCTAATCGAGCAGAGAAGACACTGATTAGTTGCTTATAGATTATTTTTAAGCATTTTGTGGCAATAAAATGACGGAGCTTAGCGACTTCCACAAATCGTCAATCTTCAATTCTCCGCCGCCGGATTGAGGTATTGCCCCGTCTAATTGACGGGGCATCCTCATCAGTTAGTGATTATAGTAAGTTTACAATTCTGTCTGCAAGTCCCTTTTCACCGGGTACGACGTTAAGCTTGGAATTTCCAGCGATTTTCTCAAAGTATGCAAACAATCCAAAAGTATGTCGGAAGCCGGCCGGAAAGTTTTTGCTGTTTCCAGAAGAAACAAAAGAATAACCAACGATTTAGAAGATAGGGTTAACGAGCTAAGTTTCTCTACTATCTGCCAATCGTTTGACTATGCTGAGAATTCGACTTATCCGTCGCCTGGTGGCGACAAAAAAGTTGCCATAAAAATTATCCAAAATATCAGATCGTTAGAATAATCCTCTCGAAATAATAATCAGCCAGGATATCGAATCCACCTGACCTACTAGTTAGTTTGACAATACCGGCCTTTATCCGCAAAATTCACAAAAACTATAAATTACGAATAATTAGGGTAGATTTGGATAGCTATGCAAAAAAAAATGGCATAAGATTTGCTGTCCAATATATCGATAAAGGTATTGGATTAAAAGGGAGTTACAAATGGATGTCAAAGAAGCAGCAAAAAAGTATATTCACCACAGGAATCTGCTCGTGCGCGGACAGCTGGAATTAAGCGTGATTATGAGTCTGATAAATACGGGAATGCTTTTTGGCTTATTCTTAAAAACCGTTCTCGATATTCCAACCAGTTATGTTGTTTATATCATTTTAGGATGCGTGACGTTGACGGCATTTTTACAGTACCTTTTTGGGTGGTACTATGAACATAAAAAGCTTTTCGATGAAGAAAATAACTGGTTGACAGATAGAACCCCGGTTTTTCAAAGACTAATGGACCAGAAGGCGAAAAGGTAGGCTTCGGAAACGCCTGAAGCATAGCGTACGATCGCCGCCAGTGCTTTCTTTTTTTATTATTCGGGAAGCCGGTCCTCATTTTTTCGGTAAAATTAAACCCCTTCGCGGATTAATTGAGATACCGACACCCCCCTCTCTTTGGCTCTATCTCTGAGCCGCTTAATTTGCTCCTCTTCAATCTGAATCTGAGTTCGCAACATAATTACTTTTGCAGCTTGATATGGACCGGCGATTGCTGGTATGAAGACCATCAAGAAGGGGAAAAACTCAGGTATGGATACCAGGAGGAATCCTATGATGGTCCAAAAAACCTCTGTTTGCCAGATTTGCGGTTGCAATTGCGGTCTTTTAGTTACGTTGGATGGAGGTCAAATTGTTGAAGTCAAAGGAGATCCGCAAATACCCCAAAACAAGGGCGGCATTTGCATAAAAGGGAAATTCTCTCCGCAGGTCCTTTATGCACCGGATCGGCTTAAAACGCCGCTTATCAGGCGCAAGGGCGGCACCAATTTTATGTCCTTGAGTTGGGACGACGCCCTAAACGAGATTTCAGAGAGACTCGAGCAAATAAAAAACAAAACCGGCCCTGAGGCACTGGCCATCTATCGAGGCCGCTCAACCCGTTTCATTGACCGTACATTTATTTCAGCTTTTGCTCGTTTATTTGGGACACCGAATGTAACCGGTGTATGGACCCTCTGCGTTGGGCCCAAGGTGATCGGCTACAAGGCAACATTCGGTGCGCCTTTGTTTCCGGCATGCGACTTTGGCAATGCAAAGCTTATTGCGCTGTGGGGAACCAACCCATCTGCATCGAAAATGCATCGCTATTTCAATCTGCCAAATGACATCCACAGCGCCATCAAGAAGGGCGCCGAATTGGTGATTGTGGATCCACGCCGGCATCGGTTTGCCGATGATGCAACCTTGCACCTGCCCATCACACCGGGTACCGATACCTATCTAATATTGTCCTTGGTCAAAATACTGATTGAACATGGCTGGACGGATGAGGCCTTTATTAGGAAATATACGGCAGGCTATGATCGTCTGTGCGATGCGGCAAAGAAGGTAAATATTCAGGACGCTTCACAAATCACCGGCATCCCCTCCGAGACCATCATGGAACTCGCTAAAAAGCTGGCAACGATAAAGCCTGCATCCATTGATCGCAGAGAAGGTGTAATACATCAGGTAAACGGCACTCAGATCAATCGCGCATTGGCAATTTTGACCGCAATTACCGGTAATGTAGATCGAATCGGGGGACTTCGTTTCACAGCGCTTCCGAGCTGGGATACTTCCTTGGGGATCGAAGATAAGGCAAAGGCCCCTTCGATCTGGAGTCTGCAATATCCACTGGCAGCCGATGGGGCCCAAGCGCTCACCGATTCAGTCCTTGAGCAAAATCCCTATCCAATTCGCGCTTTGATCAGTATTGCCGGCAATCCCGTCTCTGCCCTGCCGAATACCAAGAGAACATTAGAGGCGCTCGCAAAACTCGATTTTTTGGTGGTCAACGACCTTTTTATGACGGAAACAGCTCGAATGGCGGATATCGTGCTACCTGGGGTAACTTTTTATGAAAAGGGAGAATTTCATAACGAGCCCTTAAAGCCGGTCCCCTGGCTGCAAACCACGGAACCTTTGGTGAAACCGATCGGTGATGCCAAACCGGAATGGCATTTCATCGCCGAGTTGTCGGCACGTATGGGATTCCAAGAACTTTCCGGGTTTGCCGGTGAGGATGAGATTCTAAGACGCGTCTTCATTGATTCGGGAAGATCCGAACTCGATCCAGTCGCCATGCGCCGCGGAATGCGCCTGGACCAACCGGACTTCGGCACTTTGCTTGAAAACGGCTTCAATACCCCATCTGGCAAAATCGAACTTTATTCGACCTGGCTTGCTCAAAAAGGATATCTACCCCTGCCGACATGTGAAGACAGTTGCCAATGTGGCGATCGATTTCCGTATCGCCTCGTGACGGGCTCCAGATCTAATGCCTTCAATCATTCCCAGCATCGAAATATTCCGGATCTCCTCAAACTCTGCCCCTTTCCTGAAGCCGAGATTTCACCAAAAATCGCTGCCGATATTGACGTGTCCGATGATGAATTCATCGTTATTGAGACAGAATGGGGCCAATTGTCCATCCGGGCAAAAATAGTCCACGGAATGAACCCGTATACCGTTTCTATTCCTCATGGCTGGTCTGGAAAAGAAAATGCAAACTATCTTTGCGGTGACGAGTCTCGTGATTCTATATCCGGGACCCCAGCCTACAAATCGATCCCATGTATTGTCCGCCGCGAGGAATCGGTAAGCGATTAATTTTTTAAAATAAACAGATAGCTTCAGTAAATACTTGACATGTATTCTTTTGGAAAGTTAGTTTATTGGATTTGTTTCAGACATCGGAGTAAGCACAACAATTATTAACTATAAAAAAAGGAGGTGTGAGCTATGAAAATCAGATCATTATTGTTCAGCGTCGCTGCTTTAGGCATGATCCTCTCGCCGGTTATGGGTCTATCCGAAGATTGGTCACCGAAAGGCTCGATTAAACTGCTAGTTGGTTTTGGCGCAGGAGGGTCCACCGACACCATGGGACGCTTGGTTGCAGCCCAGGTCGAAGAAGATACGGGATGGAACGTTGTTGTGGAGAACAAACCCGGTGGAGGCGGTGTGGCGATGCTATCGGGGCTGATGAATGAGAAACCTGATGGTTCGACACTTGGATTGGCTGTTAATGTGCCCATCCTTCTGAATTTGGCCAAACGGGGAGACAAGCTGCCCTTCAAAATCGATACTTACGATTACATTGGTACCATTACCAAGGGTGAAGTGGCGCTGGTAGCGCGTGCTGATGCACCGTTTAACGATATCAACGCCGTTATAGCGCTTGCAAAAACGAAAAAGTTAGCGGTCTCATTTGATGCCATGCCGCAACAGATGATTATGTCGGCCGTCAGCAATCAAGCCGGTGTAAAATTTAAATTTGTCAAACACAAAAGCGGTGCTGAGCAGATACAGAGTATTCTTGGCGGCCACGTAGATGTCGGTTGTCCCGCAGGTGCTCATATCAAATATCTCGAAAGTGGCGATCTTAAAATGATTGCGGCCTTTGGCAAGGACCGTTTTAGCTATGCGCCAGACACAAAGACCCTCATTGAAAACAAGTACAATTTTTACCTCGATCCGTATTATTATCTGGTAGCCCCCAAAGGATTGCCCGCCGATGTAAAAGCCACCTTGGCCAAAGCTTTCGACAAAGCCATCCATTCCGAAAAAGTGAAAACGGCCCTTTTCAATACATTGAAGGCCCAGCCTTATAATTTAGGACCGGATGGTACTTTTAAGATGCTCTCGGACGGTGTAACAGACATAAAGACCGTCATCGATGCCGGAAAGTAAGCCCCCAATGTTGCAACGTTTGGGTAAACCCTTGATTTGAAATGACTCCGCGGACTTAGTGCTCCAATTCGTAATTACGGTAACATAATTTATCAATCTATGTCCTTAGTCCTGCGGAGTCGCTGCACAAGGAAGCAGGAAATTTCGGATGACCCTCAATCGTATATCAGGACTTGTTGTTGCCGTCTTAGGCCTAATACTGCTTTTCTGGATTATTCCACGGCACACCGAGACGGTGGATTACGCATGGCTGCGACCGGCGACCCTGCCGATAATCACAGCCATTATTGTCATTGTATCAAGCATCGTGCATCTCATTTTTCCTTCCGGAAAAGCCGAATTTGATCTAGCGCTTGCGTTGCGTGCCGGCTTGTTTTTTATGATTTCCCTGATGGGCCTTTGTTTAATGTACTTTGTCGGCTTTCTCATTGCCGCGCCGCTTCTGGTTATGGTCCTTATGCTATCGATCGGAGAGCGCCGGCCGCTCTGGTTGATCGCCGGTATTGTGTTGATCCCTTTGGCGATGTGGAGTTCCATTGAATTGCTGCTGAATCGGCCGCTTCCTTAAACGAAAACGATTACTACTATGTTTGATGTCAACATCGTCATTGCCGGTATTTCCGATGCACTTACCCTTTATAATTTGTTTTTCGTTCTGTTTGGCGTGATTATCGGACAGCTCGTGGGTGCCCTCCCCGGCACGGGACCGGTGATGGCCATGGCCATCGCGATTCCGTTTACCTTTACTTTGAATCCCCTAACAGCCATCGCCTTTCTGGTCGGGGTCAATAAAGGCGGGCTGGTCGGCGGCGCCATTCCCGCCATATTGATCAATACCCCTGGAACGCCGGATGCCGCCGCCACCACCCT
>Ga0316187_10006250_pt1 | contig 10250 bp, 9 predicted proteins | sample CroRivburrow1_MG_FD_204927 | JGI IMG/M metagenome (GOLD analysis project Ga0316187, IMG submission 204927) | Coastal sediment microbial communities from Maine, United States - Cross River worm burrow 1 | ecosystem: Environmental > Aquatic > Marine > Coastal > Sediment | place: USA: Maine... | reverse complement strand
ACTGCATATCCTGCTTTACACCATTATTATGTTCCTGATTACCCTGTTGCCATTCGCCACTCGCATGAGTGGCCCCTTATACCTGGTGGGCGCGGTGGTACTGGGGGGCGGCTTTCTCTACTGGGCTTTGGAGCTGATGCGCGGCAAAAATCCCAATGCGCCCATGGAAACCTTTCGCTACTCGATTACCTACCTGATGGCCCTGTTCGTGGTCATGTTGGTGGATCATTACCTGTTCCCGGTGGCCGGCTTATGAGCATACTGAATGACAAGGTCAGCCCCAGCCAGTCGCGTGGTATCAAGCTCACGCTACTGGTGATTGGGCTGTTCATCTTCGTGATTGTGGCCGGGTTCGTCTACCGGGTACAGCAGCCGCGGGTAATGACGGCGACCGAAATGAAGATAAATGGGCTGTATTTGCTTGAAACACCGCGAAATTTCGGCGAAATAGCATTGATTGACCATCGTGGAGAGCCTTTTGACAAGGCGCGCTTCACCGGCCGCTGGAGCCTGGTATTCTTTGGTTTTACCTATTGCCCGGATATTTGCCCGACCACCATGTCCTTCCTCAACCAATTGATGGGCGAGTTGGTGGGCACTGAGGCAGAGGATACCCAGGTGGTGCTGGTCTCTGTGGACCCGGCCCGGGACACGGTGGAGCAGCTTGCTGGCTATGTGCCCTACTTCAATCCGGACTTCATAGGGGTCACCGGCGAGTTCCTGGATATCCACCGCTTTGCCACTGCGCTGAATACGCCCTTCCGTAAAGTCCCGGGGCAGGATGAGAACTATCTGGTAGACCATAGTGCCAATGTGGTACTTATTAATCCCATGGGAGATTACCACGGCTTTTTCAAAGCACCGCTGGATCTCGCGAAAATGAAAATCACCTATCGCTCGGTCATCGCGCTTTGGGACTATGACCATTAAACCCTCACGCTTAAAGTAAGTTGGCACTAACAAACACGGCACTAACAAACATGGCCTGATGACGGTGGGTCTCGCTATCTACGCTATACGCCAGTTGCCCTGCAGTGGCCTCCCATCAAAGGGTATGGCCAAGGTGCCAGCACCACAAAGTTCTATTTTGGATTTAACTCTCCGGCAGGGCTCTGCCCTGCGTTCCCGGGCCTGGCCACCGCGCTCTCATGGTAATTTGTTGGTGTATGGGCTTTAATGCGTGCTGTGCGTGGGCCCTGCTTTTGGGGCCCGTTTTATAGCCTGAATGCTGCCCCGGTAAGAAGTACCTTATGTCGAATAATCCCGCTCCCATCGTCCTGGTGGACGGCTCCTCCTATGTTTACCGCGCGTTTCACGCCCTGCCGCCACTGACCAATTCCAAAGGCCAGGCCACCGGTGCGGTGAAGGGTGTTATCAATATGCTGCGCCGCCTGTGCAAGGACTACCCCGACAGCCCGGTGGCGGTGGTATTCGATGCCAAGGGCAAGACCTTTCGCGACGACATGTTTCCGGACTACAAGGCCAATCGGCCTCCCATGCCGGATGAACTGCGCGAACAGATAGAGCCTATCCACGAGATTGTTAAAGCCATGGGTTTGCCCTTCATTTGTGAGCCCGGGGTGGAGGCGGACGATGTTATTGGTACCCTGGCGCGCCAGGCCAGTGCCCAGGGCAGGGACGTGGTGATTTCCACCGGTGACAAGGACATGGCCCAGCTGGTCGATCGGCACACCACCCTGGTCAACACCATGACGGACACGGTGATGGATGAAGGCGGCGTGGCGGAAAAATTTGGTGTCGGTCCGCACTTGATCATCGATCTCCTTGCCCTGGTGGGCGACAAGGTCGACAACATTCCCGGGGTGCCCGGGGTAGGGGAGAAGACCGCCCTGGCACTGCTGCAGGGCCTGGGGGGCCTGGACGATATTTATGCAGCCCTGGACAGGGTGGCAGCCCTGGAATTTCGCGGTGCCAGGACCATGGCAGCCAAGCTGGATGCGCAGAGAGACAATGCCTATATGTCCTATGCCCTGGCGACGATCAAGACCGATGTCGAGCTGGCATTAAAGCCCGAGGAGTTGCACAACGGCGAGCCCAACCGGGATGCGCTGGTGGACTGGTATACGCGCATGGAGTTTCGCTCCTGGCTGGAAGAGCTATTGGAGGGGGGCGAAACCGAGCCTGCGCAGACGGTGGAAATTGACTGGCAGATTGTGACCGCGCAAGCTGACCTGGATAGCTGGATCCAGAGATTGCGCCGTGCTGAGCTGTTCGCCTTTGATACCGAAACCACCAGCCTGAACTACATGGAAGCGCAGGTTGTGGGGGTGTCCTTTGCCGTGGAGCCGGGGGAGGCTGCCTATGTGCCGCTGGCGCATGATTACCTGGGCGCGCCGCAGCAACTGGACCGCACCGGGGTATTGCAGCAGCTGCGCCCGCTGCTGGAGGACGAAGGCCAGGCCAAGGTGGGGCAGAACCTGAAATACGACGCCAGTGTGCTGGCCAATCACGGCATCACCTTGCGCGGCATTGCTTTTGACACCATGCTTGAGTCCTATGTGCTGGATTCCACGGCCACGCGCCATGACATGAACAGCCTGGCGCTGAAATACCTGGGCCAGAAGACCATTCATTTCGAGGACATTGCCGGCAAAGGCGCCAAACAGCTGACCTTCAACCAGGTCAAGGTGGAGGAGGCGGCTCCCTATGCCGCGGAGGATGCCGACGTTACCCTGCGCCTGCATCAGGCCCTCTGGCCCAGGCTGGAGCAGGAGCCCGGACTGCGTGCAGTGTTCAGCGACATCGAGGTGCCGCTGGTGCCGGTGCTGTCGCGCATTGAGCGGCGCGGCGCCCTGCTGTCCTGCACCTTGCTGCGACAACACAGCGATGAGCTGGGCAAGCGGCTGGCGCAGCTGCAGGAGAGGGCGCACGAGCTGGCGGGCCAGCCATTTAACCTGGGCTCACCGAAACAGCTGGGCGAGATCCTGTTCCAGAAACTGGAACTGCCGGTGATCAAGAAGACACCCAAGGGCGCGCCCTCCACGGCGGAAGATGTGCTGGCGGAACTGGCGCTGGATTACCCGCTGCCCAAGGTATTGCTGGAATACCGCAGCCTGAGCAAGCTCAAATCCACCTATACCGACAAGCTGCCGGAGATGATCAATCCCGCCACCGGGCGCGTGCATACTTCCTACCACCAGGCGGTTACCGCCACCGGTCGCCTGTCCTCCTCAGACCCCAACCTGCAAAATATCCCCATCCGCACGGAGGAGGGCAGGCGCATCCGCCAGGCGTTTATTGCGCCCGATGGCTATCGTATCGTCGCGGCGGATTATTCCCAGATTGAGCTGCGTATCATGGCCCACCTGTCGGGGGACAAGGGCTTATTGCATGCCTTTCGCGAAGGGCAGGATGTGCACCGGGCAACCGCGGCGGAGGTTTTCGATGTGGGCCTGGAGGAGGTTTCCGGGGACCAGCGGCGCAAAGCCAAGGCCATTAACTTTGGCCTGATTTACGGCATGTCCGCCTTCGGCCTGGCGAAACAGCTACACCTGGGTCGCAACGAGGCGCAGCAGTACATAGACCGCTACTTTGAACGCTACCCGGGGGTGCAGGACTATATGGACCGCACCCGGGCCCTGGCCAAAGAGCAGGGTTACGTGGAAACCCTGTTCGGCCGGCGCCTGTATCTCCCGGAAATCAATGCACGCAACAAAATGCGCGTGCAGGCCGCCGAGCGCACCGCCATCAATGCCCCCATGCAGGGCAGTGCGGCGGATATCATCAAGCGCGCCATGCTGACGGTAGACGACTGGCTGCAGCGCGGTGAGGCAGACGCCCGCATGATCATGCAGGTGCACGATGAACTGGTATTTGAAGTCGCCGCCGGGGAGGTGGAAGAGGTCAGCGCCGAGGTCTGTCGCCTGATGTCCGCCGCCGCCGAGCTGGCAGTCCCGCTGCTGGTCGAGGCCGGGGTAGGGGATAACTGGGATGAGGCCCATTAGGGCCTGCTTCACTCGTTTTACCGTTTTCGAGGTAAAAGGCAAATGCCGCCCTTTCCCGGGATGCGGCGGCCCACCCAGGGAGAAAATATTTTTCAAACCTGTGAACTATTACCAAAAGCCCCGGTCATAAGTTCCGTAGCGCATGCTACATCCCTATTGCGGCCTGTCTCCATGGGCCGCACTGAGCAAGTCTCTAATCCCCAGAGACTCTATGTGGCCCGGTTGCTTTCCCCCTAGAGGCAATCGGGTTTTTTTATTCCCCCGGCGTCTCTTCGGTATCCTCTTCGTAGACGCTGATGTCTGTCAGCCAGGCGTTGAGCACCTGCTGTAGCTCCTCGTGACCGCTGTGTTTCAGGGCGGAAAACAGCTGTACGCTAACCAGTTCCTCCTGGTCCTTCAGCTGCGCGCGTACTTTGAGCAGGGTGCTTTTGGCAGGTCCTTTTTTCAGTTTGTCCGCCTTGGTCAGCAGGATATGTACCGGCATAGTGGCCTGCAGGGCCCAGCCCAGCATCTGCTGGTCAAAGGGCTGTAGTGGGTGTCGCACATCCATCATCAGTACCAGGCCGCGCAGTGACTCCCTGCGCTGCAGGTAATTCTCCAGCTGCCTGGTCCACTCCCGCTTAACCGCCTGGGGCACCTTGGCGAAACCATAGCCGGGTAGGTCTACCAGGCGCTGGCTTGCGGACAGCGCGAAGAAGTTGAGCAGCTGTGTGCGCCCCGGGGTCTTGGAGGTCTTAGCCAGCTTCTTGTTGCCGGTCAAGCTATTGATTGCACTGGATTTTCCGGCATTTGAGCGGCCGGCGAACGCGACCTCCCAGCCCTCGTCTGGTGGACACTGGGACAGTTTGCTGGCACTGGTCATGAATTGGGCCGCACGAAAGTTAGGTGCGGGGGGCTGCGGTTCTGCTGGTGTCTCGGACATTGCGAGGTAGTGCCTTTTTTGGTGTGGTCATCTCGTATATAATGCCACAGCTTTTTTCGCCTGTTATCAGAAGCTTGCATGGCGGATAAGGACCATAGTGAACTAGAGGTATCTCATGAAGAAGATTTTAGCTGTTGTGTTGATGGTTTCAGCGGCGGGCGCAATGGCTGCCCCCGACATGGATAAGTACGCCAGAAGCTGTCAGATATGCCACGCTGCTGGCGTCGCCAACGCACCCAAAACCGGCGATGCCGCCGCCTGGGAGCCGCGCATGGCCAAGGGCATGGACGCACTGGTGCAGTCAGTGAACACCGGACTTAACGCCATGCCGCCAAAGGGTATGTGCAACGATTGCACCGACGATGACTACAAGGCCCTGATAGAGTATATGGCAAAACCTGCACAGTAAGCGGGTATCTCACCAACGAGTAGTGGAATAGACATGAAGAAAGTAGCAATAGTGTTCAGCCTGGTGCTGGGCTGGGCGCCCTTTGGCATTATGGGTCAAGCGAATGCCGCCGGCGATGCCGCTGCCGGTAAGGACCAGACCGTGGTCTGCAGCGCTTGCCATGGTGCGGACGGCAACAGTGCCGTCGGGACCTTCCCCAAGCTGGCGGGATTGGGTGAGAAATATCTGACCAAGCAGTTGATGGATATCCGTGATGGCGCCCGCCCGATACCCACCATGGTGGGGCAACTGGACGGTAAATCCGACCAGGACCTGGCTGATATCGCCGCCTTCTACGATTCCCAAACGCGCTCCGGCGGCCAGACCGACCCGGCACTGTTGGCGCTGGGGGAGAAGGTCTATCGCGGTGGTGTGGCCGAGCGCAATGTCGCCGCCTGTACCGCCTGCCACTCGCCTACGGGCAAGGGCAATGCCCCCGCCGGCTTTCCCGCCCTGGGTGGGCAGCACGCGGAGTATATTGCCACTCAGCTGCGCGCCTACCGCAAGGGATATGAGAATGCCGCAGGCCGCACCAACGATGGCGACTCGAAAATTATGCGCACCACCGCATTTGGCCTGAGTGATGGTGAAATCGACGCAGTTTCCAGCTATATTTCCGGTCTGAAATAAGCCGTTGCCCGCCCGTAAAAGGTGGCTTTTCAGCCACCTTTTTTTATCGGCGGGAGAACCTCACGCCCACAAAAGTGTCCTATTAGTTCAGCAAGTCTTTTTGGAGAAAAGCATGATCAAGCGCCTGTTGTTATCCCTGACCTTATTGGCTCCCCTCGCCCTGTGGGTGGTAGCCCCGAGCGCGGCAGCGCAGGAAGAATATGTCGAGGGCAAGGATTATGAGTTGATCACGCCCGCTGTGAGGACCGCCGACCCCGATAAAATCGAGGTAGCGGAGTTCTTCTGGTACGGGTGTGGCCACTGCTACACATTTGAGCCGGTACTCAACCAGTGGAAGAAAACCCTGCCGGAAGACGTCGATTTCCAGGGCTCCCCCGCAATCTGGAATGCGAAAATGGAGATCCACGCCCGGGCCTTCTACACGGCAAAGCTATTGGGAGTTCTGGATACCATGCACCCGGTCATATTCCAGGCGATGAATGTGGATCGCAAGCGTCTCTCCTCTGAAGAGGAAATCAAGGAGCTGTTTACCGCCAATGGTGTCGCAGCGGAAGATTTTGACAAGGCCTTCAACTCTTTCGGCGTGTCCAGCCAGGTGCGCCAGGCCAACTCCCGCGCCCGTGCCGCCAAGATTACCGGCACCCCCGCCCTGATGGTCAACGGCAAATACCACGTTAGTACCCGCCAGGCAGGCAGCCAGGCCGGTATGCTGAAAGTCGCCGATTACCTTATCGCGAAAGAGCGTGAGGCCAGGGGCAGCTAGCGGCGAACTTAAGGACTTAAGCGACAACAGAGCGATGGTCAGATCGCCAGCCACTCCGGTATCGGCAGCCCTTTGTTTTCCAGGAACACCGGATTGAACAGCTTGCTCTGGTAGCGGTTGCCGTAGTCGCAGAGGATGGTCACGATGGTGTGGCCCGGACCCAGTTCCTGCGCCAGGCGCACGGCGCCGGCGATATTCACGCCCGCGGAGCCACCCAGGCAGAGTCCCTCGTCCCGCAGCAGCGAAAAAATGATGGGCAGCGCCTCTTCGTCCGGGATGGCAAATGAGGAGTCCACCCTGGCCTGGGCGACGTTTTCCGTAATGTGATTGACGCCTATGCCCTCCATGATCGAGCTGCCTTCACTGGGCTCCAGCGTGCCGCTGTTGAAGTAGTTGTAAAGTGAGGCACCCGCCGGGTCCGCGATGCCTATCCTGATATCCGGATTGCGCTCCTTCAGGGCGATGGAAACACCCGCCAGGGTGCCGCCAGTGCCTACCGCACAGACAAAGCCATCCACCTTACCGTCCGTTTGCTCCCAGATCTCGGCTCCCGTGGTGTCCCGGTGGATTGCCATGTTCGCCAGGTTGTCGAACTGGCGCGCCCAGATAGCGCCACGCTCCTCCTTGGCGGCATATTTCTGTGCCAGGCGTTCGGCCGTGTGGATATAGTGCTTGGGATCTTTGTAAGAGGTAGCGCCCACCAGGTGCAGGTCGGCACCCAGCAGTTCCAGGGTATCTATTTTCTCCTTGCTCTGGGTGATCGGCATGACCACCGTACTGCGGTAGCCCAGGGCATTGGCCAGCAGGGTCAGGCCTATGCCGGTGTTGCCGGCGGTACCCTCCACGATGCGCCCCCCGGGCTGTATTTCTCCCGCGGCCTCCGCTGCACGGATAATACCCAGAGCGGTGCGGTCTTTCACCGAACCCCCCGGGTTGAGGAATTCGGCTTTGCCCAGGATGGTACAACCGGTCTGCTCCGAAACGCGTTTCAGCAGCAGCAGGGGGGTGTTACCAATCAACTGGGTGACATCAGCGGCGGTTTGCACGGTGTCTTCTCCGCAAAAATTTCCCGCAGAGTATGCCACAGCCGGGCGGCCCGGTCAGGGATTGCTGCGGTGGTAGAGGCGGTGAGAGTGCAATGCCAGTGCCATGGCCAGTAAACTGATCACCAGCATTGCCCACAGCATGGGTAACGGCGTATCCGTCAGGAATATGCCTGACAGCGCGCTTGCCGCTGCAGACAGGGACATCTGGACAAAGCCAAGCAGCGCCGACGCGGTCCCGGCAATGTGGGGGAAGGGGCGCAGGGCTATGGCCATGGCGTGGGGTAATACCAGGCCCAGGCCGGTAGCGTAGAATATCATCGGTAGCATTAGCGCCAGAACGCTGCGTGGCCAGATATGGGCGGCGCCGAGTATCAGAACGCAGGCGCACACTGCGAGTGCTGAGCCCAGCAGCATCACCTGTTCCGAGTCGAAGCGGCCGGCAAGCCTGGCGCTGATGCCGCTGCCGATCATATACCCCGCTACCGCCGTGAGAAAAACCAGACCGAAATACTCCACCGGCACACCCAGCATCTCGATATACACAAAACTGGAGGATGACAGGTAAGCGATCAGGCCCGCGTACACCAGGCCGCTGCCCACGGTGACCGACAGGTAAAACGGATCCATCACCAGTTCCCGGTAGTTGCGGGCGATAGCCAGCGGGTGCAGGCTCTGTCGCTGGGGCAGTGATTCGGCCAGCAGCCGGTGAATCAGCACGATCATGGCCGCGGCATAGGCTGCGAGAAACACAAAGATGCTGTTCCATGGCAACACCAGCAGCATAAGCCCCCCCAGCATTGGCGCAACAGCGGGGGCCAGTGCCATGAGCATGGCGATGAGAGACAGGGCCCTGGCAGCGCGGGTCGGGCCAAACACGTCGCGGGTTACGGTGCGCGCCAGGGTCGGTCCCACACAGGCGCCAATGCCCTGTAGCAGCCGGAACAGTAACAGTTGGTCTATGGTGTTGGATAGTGCGCAGCCCAGGCTGCTGATCACGAACACGGCTGTACCCAATAACAAGATGGGTTTGCGCCCGTAGCGGTCTGCCAGTGGGCCGCAAATCAGGTGAAACAGGGCGAAGCCGGTCAGGTAGGCACTCATCGTCAGGTGCATGCCGCTGATAGTGGTATCCAGCGCCACCATCATATTGGGCATGGCGGGAATGTACATGTCCACACTGAGTGGGCCTAGAGCGACCATGGCTGCCAGTAACGCCAGTAGCCAGGGGGATTCGTGATGCAGATATCGCTGGGACATGGGGCGGCGATGCTAGCCGATGGCCCGGCTTAAAGCAAAGGAAACCCTGTTGCGCGTGGCGCGGCTCCCGCTTTTTCCAGGGGCGTGGGAGGCTACGTTTCGAACTTCATTACCACCTTCCACCACAGTTTCGGGAACAGCGCGCGCCACAGATACAATAGCCTCGCCTCGCCGGGGTAAATGATGTCCCTGTCCTTGCGCACGCCTTTTTCTATGGCGTCGACGATTTTCTCGGGATTGGCCAGGCGGCCACCTTTCTTGGCCTCCAGAATGCTGCCGGGACTGTCGCCGGCCAGGGTCTGGTCCACCAGGGGGGTATTGACCGCGGGGGGGCAGACCAGGTGGGCGCGCACGCCGCTGTCACGAATCTCGTTCTGCAGCACCTCAACGTAGGCATTTACCGCGGCCTTGGTGGCACAGTAGGCACCCATTTTGGGGACCAGCGCGATGCCGGCGATGGAGCCGAAGGCGATGATGCGGCCGGATCCGCGCTGCACCATGGCCGGCAGCACCGCCCGGATCATGTAGGTCGTGCCGAAGTAGTTGATCCGAAACAATTTCTCCATGCCCTCATGGGTGTGCTCGCTGAGTTTGTGAGCTGGCATCAGGGCGGCGGCGTGGACTAGCAGCTCGATAGGCCCCAGTTCGGTTGCTGCAGCGGCAACCTTTACATTCACGTCCTCAAGGCTTGAGATATCGCAATGGTATGGGGTGATATTTTCCGACTCGGCGGCCGTGTCCTGCAGTCCCTGCGCGTTGACGTCGAAGATAGCGACTTTCGCACCCTGGCCCGCCAGCCGGCGGGCGATGATCTGGCCCATGCCACTGGCGCCGCCTGTTACCAGTGCGACTTTGCCTGCCATATCGATCATAGCTGCTCCTGAATGAATGTGATTTTTATGAGGGCACCATACTGCGCGGGTCCAGTGCTGTCGTGAAGCCCCGAAACGGCCACTGGCATTGACGGTTTTTTATAGGTTTATCATCAAGCTCCGGGGTTGGACAGGGGTGGCGCCGAACGAGGGCGCGGGCGCAAAGGTGTTTCTCACCAAGCGAATATCGTGGAGCGACTGAGAAACACCTTTGCGTCCGTGACCGCTAGATGAAACCAACCCAGTAATAAGCGATGGCACGCAGCAGTCAGCGTCTGGCCCTCACCACCGAGGTAATATGCGAAGAACCCTATTACAGGGAGGCGTCCTGGAGTACCGTCTGGTCA
>Ga0316187_10006249_pt1 | contig 10252 bp, 7 predicted proteins | sample CroRivburrow1_MG_FD_204927 | JGI IMG/M metagenome (GOLD analysis project Ga0316187, IMG submission 204927) | Coastal sediment microbial communities from Maine, United States - Cross River worm burrow 1 | ecosystem: Environmental > Aquatic > Marine > Coastal > Sediment | place: USA: Maine... | reverse complement strand
CGGTGGATGGCCTCGGAGATGGGCCGGATCAATTGTTTTTCAGGACCAGTGGCCGACTTCACCACCGCGATGACATTGTCCGCGTGGCACTTCTGGCAGATGACCGACTCGTGACCCATGCGTGTATTCTGAATCGGCATACCGCTGTCAAGGCATTCGTCAAAATCGAATGGCGCTGTCAATCCACCGCACGCCGGATAATCCGGGTTTGGACCAGTTCCATCACCGCCGGTGGTAAAGTAGGTGCCGTGCTGCTGGTCGTGGTCGTAGAGCATGCTGACAGCGGCGCTCTTCAGGCGCGAGTACCAGTCAGAGTCAGTCATTTCTCCCGTGTCAGGGTCAATACTCGTGTCAATGTCGTAGAAGGCGTTCCAGAAGTTGTACTCGGACTGCACCAGTGCCCACTGCTCGGGCTTGCCAAACTGCGGCGAGTTGGGTTTATCGGGTGCATTCGAGTGACAGCGCTCACAGTTCGGTATATCGATGGGCGCGGTACCGAAGCCGACCACCGGCTGACCGTTCTGCAGTACCGGGGCGCCGACGCCGACCGCATCGCCGTCATCGACGGTCTTATCGTTCGGGTCAAAGCGGTGCATTTTGGCCACCATCTTGACGTAGGGTCGGACCGAGTCCTCGTCCACCACACCTGGATCGGCGAAGAAGTCGATGGTGTCTTCGAAAGGTGTCAGGGGCAGGCCCAAGGCTTCCCAGATGCGCGGCGAGGTCAGGGTGACCGGCAGATTCTCCAGTACCTTCATCTGGGTGTAGACGATGGTGCCGTGGTCGCCCGAGAAGGTCAGCAGGTTGCCGTTGGCCAGGCCACCGCAGTCGTTGGCGGTGAGCGCGGAATGATTCGGATCGTCCCCGATCGCCACACCATTCGAGGTGACCGGTCCCATGGGTTGTGCGGAGGGGCCGCAGTCGTACTGGAACGGCACGTCTATGCCTAAGCGGATCTTCTTGGCTTCCAACGTTGTGGGTTTGCCCGTATCCGGATCCGTCGGGATCGTGCCTTCCAGATCCTCGTAGATGTACAGGTGATTCATCCAGCCATTGGCATAGCTGTCTTTAATGCCGCCATCGATAGTACCGTCACCCACCGGGGCGCCGACCGCGCCATTGTAGGGGTCGGCCGCTGTGGAGGTCTTGATGGCACCTGGCAAGCCCGTGGAAGTCGTCGTCTTCGTGGTCTGGTCGTAGATGGTGGACCACATGAACAGCGAATTGCCCTCCACCGCGCTGATCAGGGTACTGACCTGCGGCTTGCCGCGGCCGTCATTACGCTCCTGGGCATGGTGCTCATAAGTGAGCACGTACTTCTGGAAATTGCGGCCGCTCAGGTCCGCGTCTCGCAGCACCGTCTCGCGACCAAGGGGGTCGATCCCGACGTTGGGGTCGCCCTCCAGTAGCTTGGCGAAGGCGCCCTGTCCCCTGTTGCTTTGCTGGGTCTTGACCACCTGGGCCAGGATGGAGTTGTAGGGCGGCAGTACGCAGCAATAGGCGAACTCGAAGCCGGTACAGTGCATCCCCAGCTCATAGTTCATCATAATGTTGAAGGTGTTCTTGGGGTTTTTGCCGTTGCGATCGCGATCGCGATCGTCATCGTCCGCCAGGGCGTTGCCGGAGAGGAGACCCAGCGCGAAAATGAATACGGCGGCACTGCCACTGCAGAGCCGCCATAGATGATGTATGGATTTAGTCATTTTGATGCTCCCTCCACCAGGGGTTGTGTAAAGCCTTGGAAAGCCGGACATCCCCCGCCAGGCATTTCGTTGGCAAATAATTTATTTTTAATTCGCTTCGCATTGCATCGCTGCTACGTGTGGCAACGGATGACCGGCTCGTGAATTATTACATATTTGGGAATAATTTCCCATAAACAATATAATCGTTATTGGGAAAATAATCACAAATGTCTCCATTTCAATAAGGCAATGTCTGTGCCACATCAGGGGCGACAATTTGTAACCATTCGCATCCAGACTCCAAATAGCCACGGAGGCTGAAAATTATTTTTGCAAAGCAACTGACACGGGGTCTAAAAGTCATATTGTCAGTCACACGGTCTCCTGTTCTGGCGTGGTTTTGACAGGGCTGTCATGACAGTCCTGTCATGACAGCTGACATATATGTCATATTGCCGTGTAGTTTCATGGTCGTCATGTGTAAATGCCATCCTCGACGCGATAGATTAATAACCCCCTCGCCCGAAGGACCGCAGAGAGGTGCTTCAACTAAGATTGGCGTTTGCTGGGGTTTAGGATATCGACTACCAAGATGACCATCGCCTCATGAAAACATCTTTAAGGAGACACTGATTAATCCTGTTTTTCGTCATTCCCGCGAAGGCGGGAATCCATAACGCATTGAATATAGACCACTGGATTCCGGGTCTCCGCTGCGCTCCGCCCGGAATGACACATTAATCAGGGTTTCCTTAAGTTGCATGCCTCTGATGTACGTGACCAGACAGCAAGATTCTGCACATGAAAGTTGTTCTGTTCTCTGCGGGTGTGGTAGAAGTTGGGAAATACAATAGCCTATAGCTTCAGATGTCTTGCTGGGCCCTGCGTACACAGACTCCTGAGCAGCGGCTTGTCGAACGAAACGCTGGCCGGGACAGGGAATACCGCCTATGAAATTGCTCTATATTGCCGCCTGGCTAGCGATACTCGGATTCCTCGTCTGGAGCGGAAACCTGCTGGTAAACATCCAGTCGATGGGGGCCGAAACCGCCGAACTGCACCAACTGAGCCTTGACCTGGATTCCCTGGCCGGCGCCTGGCGAGACCTGAATCGACCCGGCAACGATGTATTGGAAAACTATGAAGTCGCGCAACAGCGCGATGCGCTCGACCTCTATAAACAGCGCTACGACGCCATCCATGCTGCCTTGCTGCAGCGCGTGCAGGATGACCCTGCGCTGCTGCCGCTCATTGTCGTCCTGGAGCCCACACGCAGCACCCTCGTTGATCTTGCCGAGGAAGTCCTTGCCCTGTCCGAACAGCGTGAAGCACTGCGCCTGGCACAGGCACCGGCCGACTTGATCTCGGAGAAAGAAACGGCAGCGGCCAGCGCGATGGCGCGTATGGATCAAACATCCCAGGATGGCCTGGACATGATACTCCAGGCGAGCGCAGTCGTTATCGGATACGAAAGGGGCCTGGAAACACTGCAAAGGAAGAACTTTCAGCGCCTCTATATCATGCTGCTGGTGACACTGCTGGCATCGGCGCTCAGCCTCGAGCTGATTCGGCAAAGCATGCGACAACGGGAAGCACTGCGCGACGCCGCGGTGCGCATCAACACGATTGTGAACAACGTGGTGGACGGTATCGTGACCGTCGACGCGAGCGGCGCAATAGAATCGATTAACCAGTCCGCGGAGCAGATGTTTGGCTATGGCGCAAACGAGATCTTGGGAAAGCAGTTTATCGTGCTGCTTCAGGAGTGCTGCCAGAATAGTTATCTAGAGGAACTGCGTAGCAGCAGCAGTACTGGGCATGTGATTCCTTCCCTGTTATCCGGTGACTGTGACGGGCTTGGAAAACGCCAGGATGGATCGACCTTTTCCATCGAACTCGCAATCAGCCAGGTCACGGTAAAGGGACAGCGACTGTTGATCCACATCGTCCGCGATGTCACCGAGCGCAAGCTGGCAGACCAGAAACTGCGACTCGCGGCGAGCGTCTTCGAAAACGCGTCTGAAGGCATCGTCATAACGGACGTGGACGGGACCATTCAGTCCGTCAACCCGGCCTACACGACCATCACCCAGCTCCGTGAGGAGGACCTTGTCGGCAAGAACCCGCGCATGCTGCAGTCCGGTAAACATGACCAGGAATTCTATGAACAGATGTGGGGGTCAATAAGCACTTCAAGTCACTGGCAGGGTGAGATCTGGAACCGGCGCAAGGACGGCGAGATCTTCCCGCAGTGGATGACCATCAATGCAATCAAGGACAGCCGCGGGCGCACCACGAACTACGTCGGGGTTGCCTGGGATATTTCGGAACTGAAGGCTTCCCAGCGCATGAAGGAGGCGTTCATTACGACCATCAGCCACGAACTGCGCACACCGCTGACCTCCGTGCTTGTGTCCCTGGGAATGCTGAAGACAAACATGCAGGAGCGCCTACCCGAACCGGCACAGAAACTCATCGCACTGGCACACAGCAACAGCAGACGCCTGGTGCGGCTGATCAGCGACATCCTGGATATAGAAAAGATCGAGGCCGGCAAGATGACGTTTTACTTCGAACCCCTGGAACTGACGGCACTGGTGGAGCGGGTTGTCGAGGACAGCAAGGTACTGGCGGAACAGGCACAGATCAGCATAACGACGCAAACCCTGGCCACCGATGCCTGGATCAATGGGGACGCCGACCGGCTGATGCAGGCGTTAACCAACCTGCTCTCCAACGCCATCAAGTATTCCCCCCCGGGCGAGCCGGTAGAGGTTGTGGTTGGCGAGCAGGGTCCGATGCTTCGGGTCGAGGTCACGGATCATGGGCCGGGAATACCCGGGGAGTTTCATGAGCAGATCTTCAAGAAGTTTGCCCAGGCGGGCCGTACGGACGGCGAGCGGCAAGTTGGCACCGGCCTGGGGCTGAGTATTGCCAAGCTCATCGTGCAACAACACGGTGGCCGCATCGATTTCCAGTCAACCCCGGGCGTGTGCACGACGTTTTACATCGACCTGCCCAGGACAGCACAGGAGTTACCCCTCCTGAAAGACGAGAACATCGATGCATCTGCCGGGCAATCTCGTTCTGATAAACAGGCCGGTTTGGGGTAAGGTAAACGCCATGAAGGTACTGGTAGTCGAAGACGATCCTGATATCAGGGAATTGCTGACACTGTATTTCGTGGCAAAGGGTCACGAGGTGGACACGGCGAATGATGGTCAGGAAGCACTCGCGCAACTGCAGCGTACCCAGCCTGACCTGATGCTGCTCGACGTGGTCCTGCCGAGGCTGGATGGCTGGGGTGTGTTGACCGCTGTCCGTGCGCAAAGCAGGCTACCAGTGATCATGCTGACGTCTCTCGATGACACCGAGGATGTCATCAAGGGTCTGTCACTCGGTGCTGACGACTACCTGTGCAAACCTTTCGAGATACGTGAACTCGAGGCCCGGATACAGAGCATCGTGAGGCGTCTTGAGCCGGTCGCAGAACCACAACGCATCAGCCGCGGGGGCATCGAGATCGATGAACGAGTCAAGTCTGTGACCGTCAACGGCGAGCCGATAGCCCTATCACCAAAGGAATTCTATCTCCTAGCGCTGTTAGCAAGTGATCTCGGACGGGTGTATACCAACGAGGAAATCATCGCCGAGTTGTGGGGCAGTGACAGTCGCGCGACCGGCGCCGATGTCAAGCAGTCCATCTATCAACTGCGCAGCAAGATCGAGCGCGATCCCCATGCACCGCAGTGGATCCAGAACGTCAAGGGCTTCGGCTACAAACTCGTTGTCTGAGCACCCTGCCCGGTCGTCACTGGCCGGGATGACGGTGTTTTTTGCTTAACTTGGTGCCATTCATCTTTACCCAATTTTGACCTCAACTTGACGCCCTGCCAATGGTCAGCGCGAGTCGATTCCGTGATCATGCTATCAAGCCCCTTTCCCTGAGCGGGTGGCCTTGTGCCGCCTTGCGCAGGATAGCGCAGGGTTTAGCTCTGGTTTTCAATCGTTTTACCGGGATAACAATGAAGGCAGGTCATTTTTCAACGCAAGGGAAACCGCTCAACCAGTACCGTGGCGGTATCGGTGGAAGCGGCAATCGCAAGGACCCGGGTTGAGTGATAAATACAGCGTATTTGCCTGTCCGGTTAATTGCACCAGTGAGGTTCTGGATCAGTGCTGTAGGAGCGCCGTCCCCGGCACGAATCGCGGCGAGAAGCTTCCGCGTCCTGCTTACACCCCTCACCTACATCCTGTAGGCGACGCCACTCCTACAATTAGTCGGGTAAATATAAAGTCAAACTGCCCGGAGGATGCATCAATGTTCAACACTCTACTTGTTGAGGATAATGTCAGCTTCAGGCAAGCGCTCTCGGACATATTGATTGCGTATTTTCCGTCAATCGATGTCGATGAGGCGGGCGATGGAGAGGAGGCACTGAGCAAGGTTGAGTACCGGCGCCCGGACCTGATCTTCATGGACGTTCAGTTGCCTGGAGAAAACGGACTGGAAATCACCAGAAAAATAAAGCAGGTCTACAGCAACATTGTGGTCGTCATTCTCACCAGCTACGGCCTGCCCGAGTACCGTCAGCAAGCCTTTCAAAACGGCGCAGACTGTTTTCTTTTAAAAGAAGATGACGCCTGCATGGACAACATACTGGCACGCGTCGAGCAGGAAATAGCCAGGTAGTCATGCCACTGACGCGGGGCAATGCCCCGTGTCATGACTAACGGGAAAGCAGGCGCATCACCTGCGAATCCGTTAGCCCGACTGTCAGCTCAGACCAAAACGCTTCAGCTTGCGATACAGGGTGCGCTCGCTGATACCCAGTGCTTCTGCCACCTGCCGACGGTTGTTGTTGTGCTGCTGTAGCAGCTGGCGGATGTGATTCGCCTCAACATCGTGCAACGAGGCTGCCGAGTCCGCGGTGGGCGCAGCCGGTATGGCAGCAACGTCCACGGTGCGGGGTGGTGGAACCTGCGACCGCGACTGCGCATTCAGTTGCAACACCTTGGTGACCGTCCCGACATCGATTTCGCCGCTACCGCTGCTATGGGTAGCCGCGATAAACAGAATGTTGCGCAGTTCACGCACATTACCGGGATAGTCGTACTGCTTGAGTTGTTCGATGGCGTCCGAGCTGAGCTCGAAAGTGCGTGACATGGTGCGGGAAATCACCTCCAGCAAGTTGGGTGCCAGCATAGCGATATCGTCCAGCCGCTCGCGCAGCGGCGGCAAACGCACCGCCAGGCAGGCAATGCGGTAGTAGAGGTCCTCGCGGAACTGGCCTGCCTTGACATGATCCCAGAGGTGCCGGTTGGTGGCGCAGATGATGCGCACGTCGGCCTTGCGGCTACCGCGCCCACCAACGCGGCGGTACTGACCGGATTCGAGCACACGCAGCAACTTGGCCTGCTGCGACAGTGGCAACTCGCCCACCTCGTCCAGAAACAGGGTGCCGCCATTGGCCTGCTCGTACATCCCGATGCGTTCCCCGACACTTCCGGTGAAGGCGCCTCGCGCATGACCGAACACCTCGGCCTCGAACAGCGGCTCGGTCAGCACGGTGCAGTCCACGGTCATAAACGGCTGGTTGCTGCGCACGGAATTGTTGTGAATGAAATTGGCGGCCAGCTCCTTGCCGGTACCGGTCTCTCCCTGCAGCAGCACCGGTGCCTGTGCCGATGCCACCATCTTCAGCTGGTCCATGCAGGCCAGGAACGGTGCCGTCTTGCCGACCATGCGTCGGCCGTTGCTGCGGCGTTCCTCGGGGGCCGAGATTTCCTCGATCAGTTCCCCCATAAACAGCTCGCCACTGCTGCCATACAGGGGGTAGGCAGTGACCCGGACCTGGCACATGCGGTGGTCCGCGTCCTGGTGGACATGCACACAGGAATCGCGCTTGCCGATTTCAAACAGGTTGACGTGCGGACAGTCCTCGCCGGACTCGTGACAGGGCGCGTCGTTATTGTGGCTGATCTTGTAGCACGGCTGCCCGACGGCCTGTTCCCGGGTGACACCGTAGGTCCGTTCGTAGGCACTGTTGACGGCCATGATGCGGTATTCATTGTCAATCACGACAAACGGCTTTTCGTGACTGTCGACCAGTGACTGCAGGTCAACGGGTACTGGAATCACGGCAGCTGCTTTCCTGGTTGGTAGCATATCTTGCCCCCCGGCAGATGTGGCTGAAACGACTGTCAGAATTGTCACACTTTGTCAGTATAGCGGATATTACTACTGACACAATTGACAGCTGTTGACATGAGTCAACTCTATCATGGTTTATAATGAATTCCATATGTATTTGTTTTTATTATTTTTATAAAGAATGACACGGGACTGGCATTGTTCTTGCTGCCTAACAGGTTGCTACAAGACCAATGATGATAATGTCAATACAGTCATAAGGGGATTCCACAATGCTAACCCTGATCAAAGATCTGCTTATCGCTATTTTTCTCGTCGGCATTACCCTGGTATGGGTTGCCAGCACACACGCAGCGGCGCTGTATTAACAGGCATCAAATTCCGCGGGTAGTCACATAAAGCGCTGCCGGTCTGTTGCACCGGCAGTCAAGTTCCCCAGGGTGGCAGCTTTCAGGCCGCCCTTTTTTTACTGGTTGTTTATTGACCAGGTAAGTACCTGTGCAGGTGTTGGGCTATCCGGCCCGGGGTAGTATGATGCGGCGCACAATCCTGACTCACTGAATAAACAATCTGCCTGCCTGAAGCTGACCGTGATGAACCCGTCCGACAACAACATGCTGCTAGAAGCTACCGCGCTGGCGTGTATCCGTGACGACCGCACCCTGTTCAGCAATCTGGAATTCCGTATCGAACGCGGACAGGCACTGGTACTGGAAGGCCGCAACGGCAGCGGCAAGACCTCGCTGCTGCGCATCCTCTGCGGCATCCGCCTGCCAGATGCCGGCTCGGTCACCTGGGGCGGGACGGATATCGGCAAACTGGGGCCGGATTATCACGTGCACACGGCCTATGTCGGCCACCGCGACGGCATCAAGCTCGACCTGACGCCGCTGGAGAACCTCGCCATGGCACGCGCACTGGGCAAACCGAATGACACCACGCTCGAGGCAGCACTGGAGAAGGTCGACCTGTACGGCTTCGAGGATGTGCTGACGCGCAACCTGTCGGCCGGTCAGCAGCGCCGCCTGGCGCTGGCACGCCTGCTGGTCACCGACACCGTGCTCTGGATACTGGACGAACCGTTTACCTCGCTTGATGTGCACGGCATCCAGGTCATCGAGGAACTGCTGGACCAGCACACCTCCAGTGGTGGCATGATTGCCGTCACCTCGCACCACGCCGTCAATCTTGCCAACACCGCCATCCAGCGCATCAACCTGTCGGAACTGGCCGCATGACATCGGATTCCCTGCTACGCGCCTTTACCCTGCTGCTGAAGCGCGACCTGACGCTGGCAATGCGGCACCGCGCGGAAATGATCAACCCGCTGCTGTTCTTCGTGCTGGTTACCAGCCTGTTTCCACTCGGCATCGGCGCCGACCCGAAACTCCTGCAGGCCGTGGGCCCGGGCGTCATCTGGGTGGCCGCCCTGCTCGCGGCGCTGCTGTCGCTGGAAGGTATCTTCCGCTCCGATTTCGAGGACGGCACGCTGGAGCAGTTCCTGCTCAGCTCGCACCCGGTGTCGGTGCTGGTGCTCGCCAAGGTGCTGGCGCACTGGCTGATCACCGGCCTGCCGCTGCTGATCATCTCGCCCTTGCTGGGGGTCCTGCTGGGACTGCCGGGTGATGCCATCATCATCCTGCTGGTGACGCTGACACTGGGCACGCCGGTGCTGAGCCTGATCGGCGCCGTCGGCGTGGCGCTGACGGTGGGACTGCGCAAGGGGGGGATGATACTGTCGCTGCTCGTGCTACCATTATACGTTCCGTTATTGATATTTGCGGCCAGTGCCGTGGACACAGCGGCGGCAGGCCTTCCGGTCACTGCCCATTTGTCCCTGATCAGCGCCTTACTGGTGCTGTCCCTGAGCCTGTCGCCACTGGCAACCGCCGCGGCGTTACGCATAAGTTTGAGTTGATATGTTCAATAATTTCTTTCACAAAATGGCGTCCCCGAAATACTTCTACAGTATTGCCGGGACACTGATTCCGTGGCTCGCAGCGGGCAGCGCACTGCTGTTCCTCGCCGGCCTGTACTACGGCCTGGTGAAGGCGCCACCGGACTACCAGCAGGGCGACAGCTACCGCATCATGTTCATCCATGTACCGGCCGCGTGGATGTCGATGTTCGTTTATATGGTCATGGCGGGCGCCGGCGCCATCGGCCTCATCTGGCGCATCAAGCTGGCGGAGGTCGTTGCCATCAGCAGCGCACCCATCGGTGCCTGGTTCACCTTCCTGGCACTGGTCACCGGTTCGATCTGGGGCAAGCCGATGTGGGGCACGTGGTGGGTGTGGGATGCACGCCTGACGTCCGAGCTGATCCTGCTGTTCCTGTACCTCGGTGTGATCGCACTCTATAACGCCATCGACGACAAGCGCACCGCGGCACGTGCGGTGGCCATCCTGGCACT
>Ga0316187_10006248_pt1 | contig 10253 bp, 9 predicted proteins | sample CroRivburrow1_MG_FD_204927 | JGI IMG/M metagenome (GOLD analysis project Ga0316187, IMG submission 204927) | Coastal sediment microbial communities from Maine, United States - Cross River worm burrow 1 | ecosystem: Environmental > Aquatic > Marine > Coastal > Sediment | place: USA: Maine... | reverse complement strand
ACGGCGCCAAAACAACCTATGCGTATAATCCGTTAAACAGAAGACTCTCCAATTTGAAAACAACCTCCGCCGGAGAGAAGATTCAAGATATCAATTATACATATGACCGAGTCGGAAATATATTATCGATCAACGATAACATAAAAGACGCCCTGGTACAAGACTTTGAGTATGACGACCTCTATCGACTGACCAAAGCGACAGGAAGTTTTAAATACCACTCCAATAACGGTTACAAACTATACCGTTACGAGCGAGAGTTTGGCTACGATAAAATACACAACATGACTCGCAAAATGGCCCGCTCAAACGTAACCTCGACAAACGGGAAACTGACAGAAGACCCACTGCAAAATTACGACATGGCCTATAGTTATGACGGTGTAAAACCACATGCGATCAGCCAGGTAGATATCACCTACACCGATTCACGTCAGGCCAGTGAGCCAATGTATTATACATTCGACGAAAGTGGTAATCAAACAATTCGAGAGAACGGACAAACCGGCGAGTTGCGCGACATGACATGGTCGAGCGAAAACAGATTACAAGCTGTAAACGACCAGAAAAACAGAATCACAAAATTCACCTACGACGCAGGCGGAGAACGAGTCAGAAAAAGCGGCCCCAACGGAGAAACTTTATACCTGAACCAGTTCTACAGCGTAAGTGACGACTACGTTGCCTCCAGCCATATCTACGCAGGAAACACCAGAATCGCAACGAGAGTAACAGCCGTTGGAAAACGGATGAAAGTGATCGCAGAACCAGTGGCCGACCAACCCCAAACGCTGAATGACTACATTGGAATGGATGGAGTAACAGTTAGCGGCAAAGGCCAAGACCTAAATACAACAACTACGCCATCTACAACCCAGACAAGCACAACGCAAGCCACAAATACCACAACTGGCAAAATACGCGGAAAGAGCGCGAATAAAAAAGGCCAGGGAAAAGATAAAAACAGCACAAACAAAGGCCAAACCAATAAATCTGGAAACACAGGAAACGGCAATACAAAAGGCAATAAAGGCAAAAAGAATAACTCCCCAGGCCAGAACCAAAATGGTGGAACTAATGGTAATTCTAATAACGCAAATGCAAATAATCAGGGCAAGGGAAAAGCGGTAGGGCGCAATAGAAATACGTCTGCAAACACAAATAACAACGGAGTCAGAGGCCCAGTAAAAGCGCAAGGCAAAGCGGTCGCAAATGGATATTACGATATTCCAATTGAAGACCGAAGAGTGAGTGATGGTAATGGGAACAACCAGCAAAATACAACCGGGGGCGGTTCCGGACGAGGCTCTGGCGCAACGAAAGGGCAGGTTGAAGTTGTCTACTTTTATCACGCTGACCACCTCGGTTCTACGAGTCTCATAACTGACGCCGATGGGAAGAAATATGAGCGGACCGTGTATTACCCCTTTGGTGAAATCTGGTTTGAGGATGCGAAGGATAATTCGAGCTTCGATGTGCTGGGCTATAAATTTACCGGGAAAGAACTCGATGAAGAGACGGGGTATTACTATTTCGGCGCGAGGTACTATGATCCGAAGGTTGTAACGTGGTTGAGTACGGATCCTGCGTTGGGGGATTACCTGCCAACTGGAAAGCAGGTGTACTTTCCAGAGAAAGCTTTTAATGCGATGAGTTTGAAAGGTGCTGGTGGCATTTATAATTCTATTAATATAAATTTGTTCCATTATGCAAGTTTGAACCCATTAAGGTTTATTGACCCCGATGGAAACGCTACAATGGAACAAAAAGATGAGGCTGCTAAGAAAGTATGGATAATAGCTGCTGGTACTATGGTTGTAACCGCTGGGCCAGATCCATCTGATATTGTGGTAGCTATTGGGGCTGGCATTATTACCGGTTTAATATATTTAGGAGTCGATAGTGTTACTAAAGCGATCACTGAAGATGATACAGGAAATGATGCAGAAGTAGAGGAGACGAAAAAGACAAAGACCGATAAAAGTGGGAAGCATAAAAATCAGGATGCAAAAAAGAAAGCAGAAGAGGATTATAAAAGAGAAAAAGATGTACTACAAGAAATGCGTACTAAGCGAAATAAAACAAAGCAAGATAACAAAGACATTAAAAAGCAGGAAAGAACAGTTGATCACTTAAAAAAGAAAATGGATGAAGTAGGGGAAACGCATTGGAGAAAAGGTAGTTCGGGAGATAGGTAGTCTTGAAAAAAAATAATATTTATACATTCATATTCGAATTTGATGAAGGCACATTTATAAGACAAGAAAATGGTTTAAATCTTACTGAAGCACGGAATAGCTGGATAAAAAACTTAGTTGATGAGCAAGGTTTGAATTTTAAAGAGAAAGAATTTAAAAAATTGAATGAGCATTTTGAAGAGTTTGATTTTGTAAGATTGGCTGACTGTATAAATGTGTGGTGCCAAACGATTACACTTAAAAGAAAATTAGCCATAATTAATGTAGTTAAAACAGTTTCTGATTAAACAAAAGATTAAAAACTTTAGATGGTGTAATTAATTTAGGGTAAATATCTTTTGCTCCGATGTATAAAAAGAGTATAGAAATTGTCAACACCAACAAAACAGGCGTGGATTTGTGGATAACCGACATTCGTTCCGGGTTCTTCCGTCTGCCCGGTTACCCACAATTCCACACCATCAGCATTATATATAAAAATAAAACTGTCTTTGGTTTTTTCTGAAATCGTCACACCATCGCTTTCCGATAAGGCAAGATTATGCCGCGTTGCATCGCAACGTTCGTTCGCTTTTGGCTCACCGACATAATTCGGCCTTATCGTAAGTGCCAATTTTCGAGAGTCTGGTTTTCTTTTTTAGCTGTAAATTTGTTTGAAGTTTTTAGAGAACATCGCCACACGCGAAGGTGTAGTTTGTTGCAGATTGGTGAATTTTTGTTCTAAGCATATTATTGAAAAAACTTACCTATTAATTTTAATGAAAACAATGGGTTGACAATCTGTGTTGCTTCACTGGGGTTGTCTGGATCAATTCTTGATTAAAATATCTCGCGACAGTTTTAGATTAAAAGCAAACCAAAAAAATATTAATGATTTAATTATCGTTAAACTATCAATTTACTTTGGAGGTAAATATGGAAGAAAAGCAAAAAGAAATAGAAATAGAAAAATTATTAGCAGAAGAGGTAGAGTTGAATATAGAACTTACAGGATTAAACACGGAATTCACTTCTGTTACATCAGGTTTACTGCCGGGTAGTGGTTCTGGTTTCCAAGATGACCTACATGTTGAGAAGGTGCTTGAAAAAATAGTATTAATAAAAAATCGACTTAAAGAAATCGATTTACTGAAAAGAAAACTTAAGAAGCAAGTTGTTTAACTTTTTTGATTTTAACCAGATCAGAAACGACTTTTTGTATATAATCCTTGTCTTCTTTGTCAAGACTTTCTACTTCTTGAAAGAGTCTTAATAAATCTTTATCTTCGAAGTTAGCGATAGCCGCATCCTTTTCTTCACCCTCTATTAGATAATCTACAGAAACATCCAAGGCATCTGCCAGGCGCCGAAGGGTCTCCGCATTCGGAGTATTATCTCCTCTTTCGTAGCGGTTGTACTGGGCATAGGCTAGTTTTGTTTTTTCCGCAAACTCTTTTTGTGAAAGTCCGGTTTGCATTCTTAACTGTTTTAAGCGCATTGGAAAGTGTATATTTTCGTTGTTTTCGTCCATTAAATATATTAGTTGATATATTATTTCATCTTGTCTAGGAGATTAATCACTTTTCCTATATTTTTCATTGACAGAGTAGTCGATTATAATATACATTCCAGTAGATTAATAGTACGGTAAAGTATATTTTATTCGGAGGTCCCAAATGCTCAAAAAATCATTACTTTTTTTAATTCCCAAAACGCCACCCACAAAACGGCAGCTGATCGCCGCGTCAGAATACGCTAAAAACCCCGAGCTGATCGAGAAGTTCTCGATGGGTTTGGCTTTTATTAGAGAAGAGAAACCAAAAGAAGCAGCTAAAAAGAAAAGGGGGCCAAGCCATGCAAGACACTAAAAAGACTCTATACATTAATCATAATAATGAATCAAACGAGAATAACCAGATTAACGATAAAAAGAATACTTATCAAAAAACAGAACTTGCCAGGCTAAAACAAGAAGTAGCTATTCTTCCTTTAGCCGGCTCTTTAGGTATTGAATTTAAGCGTTTGGGTTCTGGCGAGTTCGCCGGCCTTTGCCCGTTTCATGATGACAAGAATCCCAGTCTCCATATTAACGTTATCAAGAATTTATTTCACTGTAAGGGTTGTGGCAAATCTGGTTCTGTAATTGATTGGGTTATGTTTACTCAAAACATCGATGTCGCCGAAGCGATCACTCAGTTAAGAAGTAAAAATCTAGTTTTAGATAGAACTTTCTTTTCTCTGAAAAAAACAGAAGCTGAAGAAGAACAAAAGATCGATATACGAGAGCCTCGTTATCAAAAAGCATTGAATCTGGTTCTTAATTATTACCATCAAAATCTTCTAAATAAAAAAGAGGGCACAGAATATCTTTTAAAGAGAGGTCTGGTTTACGGGGAGATCGCGCGCGAGTTTAAACTCGGTTGGTCCGACGGCTCTTTAGTCGATGTTTTAAACGATGATGAGGTGACCGAGGCGCTCTTTGATCTGGGTCTACTTCAGGCCCACGGCCAAAACCTCGAAGAGAAGTTTATCGGCCGGGTCGTCTTTCCCGTCGTAGACGAAGAGGGAATTATTCTACAACTCTACGGCAGAAACACCCAGGCCAGAGGTCCGAAGCATCTGTACTTGCGCGCTCCCCTGGTCGGCCTCTATCATCAAAAAGCCCTGGTAAGTTCTGAACTTATTTTGACAGAAAGTTTTATAGATGCTCTTTCGATCATCGCCCTGGGGCATCCCAATGTTATTTCATCTTATGGTATAAATGGTTTTTCTGACAAAGCCCTTTCTTCTTTAGCTGCAAAGAAGCCCTCCAAAGTTTATATTGCTTATGACGCAGACGACCAGGGCGACGAGGCAGCCTTGAAACTTTCTGAGCGTTTGTTTAAAACTAAGATCGAGAGTTTTAGAATTGAGTTTGAACGCGGAACCGATGCAAACGATCTTTTGAAAAAGGCCAGCGAGATCGAAGAGGCAAAGTCGACTTTTAAAGAACTTCTAGAAAACGCAAAACCACTCAAGCAACTGACCGACACAGCCGGACCATACGAAAGCGGCCGGTTTGAATCTCTAGAAAAACGAGGAGCAGATCACAAAGAGTATTTTTATAGAGCAGGCAAACGAGAATATGTAATACGGGGCCTCGATCAGAATAAAACGAATTCACAACTAAAAATCTTTCTTCGCCTCGATCACGAATGTGATCCGCCAGGCAGTGGTAAAAAGTTTCATATTGATAACAACCTCGATCTGTTTAACGCCAAATCAACCGGCGCTTTTGTCAAAGCTGCAGCAACAAGGTTGACTTTAGACGAAAGAGTTATCCGCGCCGATCTCGATAGCCTGACCCAAAAGCTCGATGAGATTTTACAGAAAGTTATTGAAGAAAAAGAGAATAAAAACAAACCAGCTAAAAAAGAATTTCACCAGAACTTAGCCTTGAGCCAAAAAGCAAAAGAGTATTTATACGACCCAGTTTTTATCACTCGTTTCGTTAGAGACATGGCAAGAGCCGGTGTCGTTGGTGAATCGTTAAATATGTTTTTTGGGTACGTCGGAACTTTAAGTCGCCACATGTCTAATCAACTTCATTTGAATATTCAATCAGAAAGTTCCTCCGGAAAATCTAACATGCTGAACCTGCTTTTTAAACTTGTTCCGGAAGAGGACATGGTCTATTTTACCCAGGTCACGCCCCGATCTTTTTACTACGGGCAACCAGGGTTTCTAAAAAACAAATGTGTTTTTATTGCTGAAGCCGACGGCTTAAAAGACGCAGAGTTTCCAATTAAACAGATGATGAGTGAGGGCCGTTTGTCGATCAGCTACACAAAGACCGATCCAAAAACCGGAGAACATACGGCAGAAACCAGAGAGTCAGAAGGTCCGGCGCAGTTTAATTTAACAGAGCCGCAAGAAGGTTTAAACGAAGAAATAATAAATCGCTGTGCAACAATGATCTTGGATATGAGCCACGAACAGACCGAAAGAATTATGGAATTCCAGCGACTTTTACATTCACCTGAGGGTGTTCTTTTGAAAAAGAACAGAGAAACCATTTGTGATTTTTATCGACATGTACAACGCGAGATCAGGCCGTACCCGGTTTTAAATCCGCATAGTAAAAACTTGAGTTTTAACGCGCAGTCTCACCAGGCAAGAAGAGATCACCAGAAGTATTTAACACTTTTAAACTGTGTCACAATTTTAAACCAACACCAGAGAATTCTTGTTATGCGAGAGGGAGAACTTTGTCTCACAACTCACCTGGTCGATATTGCTTTGACCAATTTTATTGCCAGGCGAATTTTTGCCAGAAGCCTCGATGAGCTTCCGATTCAAACGAGAAACTTTGTAACCAGTCTTGTAAAATATTTTATTGGGTATGCAAAAAAGAAACAGGTCGACTTTGATCAACTCTGGTTTTATCGAAAAGACATGCGTGAGATCACGGCCCTCTCAAACACTCGAGTGCATGAACACGCCGGGCGCCTGGTCGATTATGAATATCTCACGACCAGGCGAGATCAAAATGGCATCGCTTACAGGTTCCTCTTTGAGCCTGACAGTGAAAATGCAAACCTGATCAACATGTTGAAACTTGTCCGCATGGAAGATTTGGCAAAGAAGGCGACTAAAAAAGAAAGGCAAGAGTACAAAGATTTTGTACCTTCTTTAAAACAAATCTTTTCGGCTCTTGATTCATCTTATGAAGACGGGGAGTTTTAAAGATGACTCTAATAAAAGCATTAGCAAAGACTAATAACCCGGAAAAACGGACCCGTTTTTCCTACCCTTTCCGCCCCTTTCCGGGTAGCGTATTTTTAAAAATTGCCGTTCCCTCTTTAGTTGAAATCGTTTTTCCGCTTTTTCCTAGTTTTTCCCGAAAAGAAGGTACCCCCCTTTTTATTTTTCACTTTTGGGGGTTTCCATGTTAGCTGAAAACCTCCCTGGTAATTTTCCGTTAAAAGAACAATACTTTATTTTCTACGAGTATTTGGAGAAAGAGAAAAATTATTCGCACTGGACTTTACTTAGCTATCGTGGGGCTCTTGAGTTTTTCATGCGCTGGTGTGTAGAGTGTGGTCATGTCGATGCTCTAAAAATTACGTCGTTACATATAGAAGATTATCGATTGTACTTGAACGGCTATGCCAAATCGAACGGAGCGCCTTATCTAAAAAATACGATCAACATGAACCTGCACAAGATTCGCGGTTTTTTTAAGTGGTTATTTAAGTCGGGGCGTATTTTGCAAAACCCGACTCATGATTTAGAGCTTGTAAAAGAGGGGCGCCGACTTCCGAGAAATGTTCTTTCTGAAACTGAGATGCAAAAGGTTCTTTCGATACCAAATACCACGTTACCTTCTGGAATAAGAGACCGGGCGATTCTTGAGATTTTTTATTCTTGCGGCATCCGAAAAAGAGAACTTATGGAGCTTAAAACCGACTCTCTTGATTTTGACTCGGGTTCTTTGTTTATCGAGAAAGGTAAAAATCGAAAAGATAGAATTGTACCAGTAGGCAACGGGGCGATTAAGTGGACAAAGAAATTTTTAGATGAAATCAGGCAGCGTTGGCAAAGCCGGGTTTCCGTAGGTCGTCTTTTTTTAAATCAACAAGGTAAGCCAATAGGCGATTCTCATTTGAATGTTTTGGTCAAAGGCTATTTAGAAAAAGCTGGCATAAATAAGCCTGGCTCTTGTCATGTTTTCCGTCATTCGATGGCAACCCACATGCTGGAAAATGGGGCTGATCTTCGTTATGTCCAGGAGATGCTCGGGCATGAGTCGATTGAGACAACCAAGATTTACACTCATGTTTCTATCGGGAAGTTAAAAGAGATTCATGCAGCGACGACCAGTGAGATTCATTCGCCTGGTAAAGATCTCGTTTTAAAAGATACAACCTACATTAGAAAACAAGGTGTAAGAAAAGCAGTGGTGCAAGTCAAAGAGAGTGTGCAAGGTGATCTTTCTTTTTTAGTCGATAAATACCTGGAAGAACTTTTATCCAGGGAGTACTCTTCTTTTACGGTTAGAAAAAAAAGGTATATTTTAAAAGAGTTTCTTTGTTGGGCCCAGGGGCAAAAACTTTATTTTGTAAAGGACGTGACTAAGCAAACAGTAGAAAAATATATTCACCACCTTTACGATACAAAGAAGATCGCCATCAAAACAAAGATAACCCATTTAGAATCGATAAAGGGTTACTTTAGGTGGCTGTATAAGAAAAATCGAATTTTTATTGATCCGGCCGCTCATATGGAATATCCGAGATCGTCGAAGTCGTTGCCCCGGCACATCATAAGTAAAGACGAAGCCCAGAAGATTTTTTCTTTAGCCGCTCTTACGACGCCGACCGGTTTAAGAGATCGGGCGATTTTAGAGGTTCTTTATTCTTGCGGTCTTCGCCGAAAAGAAATTTGTGATCTGTATGTGGAAGATTTTAACATTGATGCAAAGACGGTTTTTATTCGCGAAGGTAAGGGTAAAAAAGACCGCCTTATTCCGATCGGTCGCTCTGCTGCTGCAAGACTTTTAGATTACATCGAGACCGCCCGGCCTCTTTTTTTAAAAGACAATGAAAACCTCTATATGTTTTTGAGCATGAACGCAGATCGTTTAAACGAAGCTTATCTGGGCATCCATATCAGCAACTATGTCAAGAGAGCCGAGATTGGCAAAAGGGGAGGGTGCTTGCTTTTCAGGCACTCTCTGGCTACGACCATGTTGGAAAACGGGGCTGATATACGATATATTCAGCAGATGCTCGGTCACGCCCAGCTTTCTACAACCCAGCTTTATACCCATGTCTCAATTACGAAGTTAAAAGAAGTCCATGCCAAAACCCACCCGGCAGAACGAGAATTAGAAGTTGACGGTGGGTAATAAGTTGTATATAATATTTTATTATGACAGTTACAATTAATCAGGTTTTACAAGAGATCGATGAACTTTCTTTAGAAGATAAAGAGTATGTAAAAGAGAACCTGGATAAAATGTTAAATGATGACAGAAGAGAAAAACTCCTTCTTATGAGTGAAGAAGCTTTAGAGGATTATCACGCCGGTAGGTCAAAAAAGGGCACGGCAAAGGATTTGTTTAAGGCTCTAAATGGTTAAATTAGTTTGGAATGAGAACTTTGAAAGACGATATAAAAAGTGGGCTAGAAAGCATCCCGATTTAATCAGTACATTTGAAGAGAAAGTTTCTTTGTTTGAAGTAGAACCATTTCATCCATCCCTAAAAACACATATGTTGCGCGGTAAGTTAAACAAAGTTTGGGCAATCTATATTAATTACGAATACCGTTTGACTGTCAGGTTTGAAGAAGAGCATACAGTCGCAATTTTAGTAAACGTAGGTTCTCACGAAGAAGTTTATTAATATCCTTTTTTAGCCGCTTCTAAAAAAAAGATCAACCGCCGTCGTCCCCGTACTATTTTTTGATAAAATATCTTTAAACGACTATATCCAAAAAATGGTGAGGGGTGCCCATAATGCGAATTTTATGTCGGTGAGCAAAGCGAACGCACATCTAGGAAGTTTCTTCGAAACTTTTTAGATGCGGTATAAAAAAAATTATGGGCAAGACGGCGGTTTTGTGAAATTCCCTTATCTTTGAAAAAGTTCAATGCCTGAACAGAACAGGGGTACCCCGTAAAAAGTCCGGACGTCCGGACTTTTGCCAGGCAGGGTGTACTTTCTGCAATTCGGGTTATTGATGAAATTGCCCGTATGCATTAGGAATACTTATTTAAAGCTATTTGCGGCCCTCTGTAGGCGACTTCGCGGCGGAAATTGGGTCCTTCGTCGTTAACTATAAAAAGTTCTTGTAAAATCATGTTAAACTATAATTTATAACCATACTTTCTTTTTGGGAGAAGGTTAACTTAGCAATTTTTGAAAATTTTGATAACCCCATTAGTGAAAACGGGTTGTACCTCAGAAAGTCATATGGATGCATTGTTTGGCGCGAGGTACTATGATCCGAAGGTTGTAACGTGGTTGAGTACGGATCCTGCGTTGGGGGATTACCTGCCAACTGGAAAGCAGGTGTACTTTCCAGAGAAAGC
>Ga0316187_10006246_pt1 | contig 10254 bp, 10 predicted proteins | sample CroRivburrow1_MG_FD_204927 | JGI IMG/M metagenome (GOLD analysis project Ga0316187, IMG submission 204927) | Coastal sediment microbial communities from Maine, United States - Cross River worm burrow 1 | ecosystem: Environmental > Aquatic > Marine > Coastal > Sediment | place: USA: Maine... | reverse complement strand
GCCAAGCGGCTTTCACTACTAACAGTAGTTGCGTCATTTAAGTAGGTGTGTGTAAGTATAACCTCTAAATCGGCAAAATAAGCGTGTGCCGCGGTAAGGGTAATTTCGACGTATTCAATCTTAGTTATGGACGAATTTGCTATAGTCTGCACATCTTCTACACCCACTGAGTTATTATCCGGAATACTAAGATTTACTGCATACAAAGGTGAATCAAACTGCACTTCCGGATCAAGCACTAGGTAGTTTGGATCTTTTGCCATAGCAACCGCGGCCAGGCTATCGACGACTCCAAAACCGTATTTGTGGTTGACGGATATTCCAGCGCCGTTTTGTGTCCAGCCAGCTTGTGGCCCCGGATCATTTATTCTGGCGGTATTGGCCAGAATGAATCGAATATCTCGCCAGCTAAGATTATGTGTCGATTGCTGTAACATAAGTGCCGCCACTCCGGCAACGGTTGGCGTCGCTGCGGATGTGCCATTAAAGCATTTTGTATAGTTGGTATTAGTGTATTCACTAGAATTGCTTAATTGGTCAGTATTGATACCCGCATCGCCAGATAAATCAGTTGAAGTTATTGTGTAATACCCACTAGAGTTACAAAACTCACCAGCGGGAGCACTAATCCATAGATTGGCACCACATTCAGAATAAGAAGCCTTTAAACCTTTTTCTGTTACCGCACCAATAGCCATAACCCTGGGATCGTTTGCAAATCCGTCGTAATTTGAGTTATCGACACTGCGGTTACACTCGCCGGTGGCGGATTGATCAATATTGAATGAAGCTCCCTTTGCACCATTGCCAGCTGCCCAAACATATACGGTGCCTAATCCATTTCGACCTTTTTCAACACCCACTTTCAGGGCGCTAACAATATCTATTTCTGCGGCATGTAACTCGCCATTGTCTAATGGTCCCCAACTGTTTACGCTAATTCCCGCATCCGGTGATTGGTCACCATCCGAGTCGTGAGTTAAGGCATCAAATGCAGTAGTCATATCGCCCACTTGTAAAAAATTGTAACCTACCAAGGAAGCACGTGGTGCAACACCGCGCAGACCTACACTATTTTGATCGCGTGCTGCGACAATACCGGCTACGGCCGTACCATGTGGATCCTCGCTGGATGCGGACGGGGTGGGATCGTAACTGGAATCAAGATAGTTTATGCTCATATCGGCCGCGACATTGGAAAATAAATCTTCATGAGAAATTTCCAAACCAGTGTCTACAATGGCGACCAAAATTCCTTCGCCACGACAGTTATCCTCTGTGTTACAGGAAGTAATAAGTGGCGCTAAATTAATGTCTTCACCCCGTATGGCCCCGGCGACTTGCGCAGTATTTTCGAGATTCCACTGATAAATGAATAGGGGATTAGTGCCAACAATACTTGTAGGAGTTGCGGAGATCTCTTCTGACGACACGGACTCACCAGTAGTATTAACCGCAGCGATAAGGTAATAATAAGTCGTATTGTTTATTAAACCTGTATGCGTATACGGAGGCTGTTTATTAGCAAGAAGTTTACTTTCCGATAGGGGCGTATTTTGAATGGTAGAGAAATAAATGTTGTAAGAGTGAGCGTATTGTACGGTTGACCAGTTGAGATCGACATAGCCATCTACACCGGTTGCGCTAATGAAACGTGGTTGTTCAGGCCTTGGTTGTTCAGGTATTGGAGACGATTCATTGGTCTTGCTACAGGAGAATACGCTCATTAGAATCAACAAATAAAAAGTGGTATATCGCCACGACTGTTTAGATTGTAGCAAAATTTCCTGCCTTTAATTTTCCAAAAACATACTATTTTTTAGTAATTTAAATTGTATCTTACTTTAGTTAGGCATCTAATCACAGTATCGATCCAATATAGGTGTGCTTTTAGGGGCCTGGATTTTCTAGGGCAATCTATTTTGTTGATTAATAAAATAAATTATATTGTCAATGTGTATGCTTGGGTAATATTACCTTTAAACACAAAGTTTTACGGCCAATTAGTGCTATACATTTTCCTAAAAGGGTTTTATGATTTCTCCTAGTAACTAAACTAATGGGGAGTTGTGCTCCTGAACTGACATGGAATGCTATGTAATATGTTTGTAACACTTGTATCGTATAATCGTCCATATAAACCATAAGCTACAATGTGTGTAAGTTTATGTAAATTTAGTAGTTATACATTTTGTGCAAATTGTATAAAAATTAAAAAATAAGTATCTATACTAATTCTAACTATGAATGAGTAAAGGTGAATTATGCAAAATTTGCTAACGAAAAGTTTTAGATTTGCATTGGTTTATTTAATGCTTATCATGGGTTTTGACAGTATATCCAGTACTACCGAATGGAGTTCACAATTAGTTTATTCTGACGCCAGCATACGGTTGTTGCAGTTGACCATGGTAATCTATTTGCTGGGTTGTATTTTATTATTAGTTAACTGGAAAAGTGTACAGGTTTCAATAGTCTTATTGTTAATTACGATTTTACTCGCTGTAATATTTGAATCAGTATTCGCCTGGTTTCTGGTTGCGAGTTTAACAATATTATCGAGTCAATCGTGGATATGTCAGTACTACCGCCAATATTGCACAACAATGTCTTTACGTAAACCTAAATCAGATGGTGACAATTCTAATGATAATTGTTCTCAGTGCTAAATATATTTGGTTCAAGCAAACAACTTTTCTCTATTAATTTATTGTTTATAAGACCAAATCAGCAACTGCCTGTGCGAGCAATTTTTCAAGACCAATCTTGTTACTCCAATGTGTAATGCTGTCGGTACTCCAGATATGTTCAATTCCAGCATTTTGCATCAAGGAAAGGGCGTCAACAGAAAGCATGGCATGTGTGACCACGCAGTGAATATGTTTGACACCTTGACGTTTCAAGGCCTGCGCTGCGCAAATTAATGTTTTTCCTGTGCTGGCAATATCGTCTACAAGTATGGCAAGCTCCGTATTGGGAAAAATACCAGGAATCGTTACATTTACCTCAAAGTCTCCCTGGCGTGTTTTTTCTGCAATGTAATAATCAAATCCGCTCGCGAGTGCCGTATTCTTTAGCAAGGGTTCAGATTCGCTGTCAGGACCTATAAGTATGGCTGAAGAAAATTTAAGTCCCAAAAACTCCCCGATTAGCTGTGCTGCACTTAATGAGATTGCGTTTTTTACGGATATGGCATCACTCAAGTTGTGTGTGCGATGCAAGTGAGGATCAACCGTGATAATGTTGTCAAATATAGTTGACAAAAACTCTCCGATAATAGACTGACTGACTGCTTCTCCTGGAGCAAAAGCAATATCTTGCCGCATGTAACACAAATAGGGGCATACTAAGGTTAATGTCTTGCAACCAAATTTCTTTGCCGTGCGGGATACAAGAAGGCTCTCAATTAATTTGTCATTAGGAATATTGAGGCTACGATATAAGATGACATGTGATGGTAAACTGTCTGGCAATTGAATTTTACTTTCACCATCTGGAAACTTATGCAGACTGATTTCGACATAATCTATATCAAGCAAGTTAGCGAGGTGATTAGCTTGTGCGCTGCTGTCGGCAAAGCCGAGTACCAATAATGCAGGATCCATTGTATTGTCGCCGCTGTATTATAGAATTGCCCTCTAAACAATATTTAGCGGCAATCTCATTGTATGAGTAACTATAAGTATATGCACAGAATTGCCAATTGAACAGGTACGTACATAGTATTACCGTGTGCTAGAACGATATGCTGTCTATATGCGATTTTTTATGAGGGGAGACTAAATGAACGAGATTCATAAAGAACGTATGGTACCCATTACTCAGGTGCCTTTTGTTGTGTTTATATTTGGAATTCGGCTTAATACAATTTGGAAGGTACACAAGTGGATTCCAGTGATACAAGCAAAAAATCGTATTATCAAAGAACTGTACACAAGGAAAGATTCGGGCTTTTTAGGCCATGAGAGTTGGAATGGTAATCCCTTGTTAACCATTCAGTATTGGAGCTCTTATGAACAATTGCTGTTCTACGCGAGAGAAAAGAGTGCCGCCCACTTCCCCGCATGGGTATCATTTAACGAACGATATGGTAAAGATGGCGATATCGGAATCTGGCACGAATGTTATGTTATAAAAGAAGGGTGCTACGAGGCCGTATACAAAAACATGCCTGCGTTTGGCCTGGGGCGAGCTACAAAAATCCAGGCTATTCGTGGTGCAAAAATTAGTTGATATAGCGTTTCCACTAGGCGATTTCAGTTATAGTATTTCATTTGATTGCAAATAGAAACTGACCCGCTCTTTCGAGCGGGTTTTTCAAAACAAAAACCCACCTAAGCCGGATATGATTCCAGATTTTTCCGTTTTTGCCTTCGGATCAAGTTTCAATCAATTCTGCGACTAAAAATTGTGAACTTTGATCCCGATTCTTTTAAATTACAATTTTTTAGTTCAATTTAGCCTTTTTTTTTGCGACTTTTCGGCGTACTTTCTTCTTAGGCTTATTAAGCACTCTATCTGCGCTTTCTATACCTTTGGTATAAGCAGAGGCCCGTTGAAGCCACGTTCTTAAGGCTTTCAATTCAACTGCATTAGATTCCTTTTTGGGTCTAACTTTTGCGATTTCTTTGGAAACAGCGGTCAATTCTTTTTCGACTCCTAGCAATGCCTTTTTATTTTCGGCGCTAGGGTTCTTTTTTTGCTTGGCTGCGGCAGTTTTTTTACGTTTCATTAACACGGCGCGTTTTTTATTGAGACGCGAACTTTCTTTAGCCAGGGTTTTTGCCACCTTGCTAAGTGAATCCACGGCAATGGCACTTTGGTTACATGCTGTAGTTAATGATGCAACAGATGCAGTTATGGTTTTTTCTAAGACGTTGCTTTTAGCAATCGTCTTTGTCTTTGGGCTTGGCATAGAGTCTTCTCCTAAGTAATAAAATCAAATTTTAGCATATTCTGATTTAGTTTCACTGATTTATAGCAATATATAGCCTAAAAAGTAACTTATTTCCATTCACAACCATTATTCTTAACATAATTTGTCATTTCACTCGCTTTAGATCTGCCAATATCCATTTTAGCTAAAATATCCTTTTGGTAAAACGGAAAACATTTTGGATTAAAATTGGTGCCGAGGTCTACAATGGAAAAACTAATTTCGGTATTATTTTGTTGCACAATCGGCATATATTTATGATCAGCTTTCAAATTAATACGGACGATGTTTTCAACATAAGCATAACCTGAACCGGAATTTACCCAATATTTGTCCCAAGATCCATGGAGTTTTATCTCATAGTCACCGGGTGTAAGATAAAAATAGGGGATTGATAAAATATTGCCGGGATTCCAAAAATTCTTCTCAATTGTTGGTTCGGGCTCTTTTCGTGAAAGTTTTTCGATGCGTTTTATAACGGCTTCTATTTCTAGCTCTTTCCCAAAGGCATTCGAGGTCGCCAATAACACCGAATCTTGTTCCGAATCCGAGGCGTTTTTGATCAAATGTACTGGGCCTGAACTTGAACCTAGACTACAAGCACCGACCAACAATCCAATAAACAAAATATAGATAGCGTTTACTATAAACGGCATAAGATTATCCAATTTAGGAAAAATTGATTGTAATATACGCCATCATATCGTTGTAGATGGCAATAAATTCTTAATGCGGCATGGTACTACCCAAAGCTTAATAGTGCGAACAAAAATACATAGGATCACTCTGCTATCCCGTTAAAATGGAACCTGTTTACGTAAACCTGTGCGGTATATACGGTGTAGATTATGACAAGTACCCCGGACATGGAGTTGGTGTCCCCAATTCAAGACGCGCGTGAATACATCCTTGTAAGCTCGACTGCCGCTTCCATGCGGCAGACGGTCTTGAATTGGGGACACCAACCCCATATCCTAGCTATTTGCCTCGATTCCAATAGTTAACGGGACAGTAGTGAGACTGTTATTTTGGAACGATGTTGGACTTGTAGAATAGTGAGTAACAATTTGGATACAATTTGCCACAAAAATATCAATGACTGGAGCTAAATATTGGAAGCATCCTGCAATCCAAGGTTCAATCAATCAGTTTTGCCATTTGCCACTGCGTTTCATTTCACCCCAATGGTGTTTTTTGCCGAATACCCATTTTGTGAAGCCAATAACACGCCATACTGCGCTAATTTGTCGATAGCCAAAGTTTTCTATTATTGCCGCAAAAAACAATTTTAAGATACTGGTGAATTTCGGGTAAACATGAAAGGAAAGTTCCTCTAATAGCAAGGCGATAACCGATGTGAGCACGCCGAATCCTACGGCTATCAAGAAAAATGCAACTGCCATGGTATTGTCCACAAAACCGAAATAAAGGCCAATGAATATAAAACAAAACCCCAACACTTCAATAAGCGGGCCCAACCATTCAAAAATCAACATATAAGGAAAAGCGATCCATCCTGGAGCGCCACCATTTCGCGAAAACAGCAGTTCCCTGTTCATCATTAGGCTTTCAGAAAGGCCTTGCTGCCAACGAACGCGTTGATTTTTAAGTGTTGTAAAATCTTCTGGCGCTTCGGTCCAGCAAACTGGGTCTGGGACAAAAACTATACGGTATTTTTTTTTATTTTTTCTTAATGTTTTATGGATTCTGACAACCAACTCCATGTCTTCACCAATAGTATCTGTGCGATAACCACCCATATCGACGACGGTTTCTTTGCGAAAAATACCAAATGCTCCCGATATGATCAGCACAGCATTCATGGGTGACCAGCCCAGGCGGCCAAACAGAAACGCGCGCAAGTATTCTGTTACTTGAATCAACGCCAGTGGGTTTTTCGGTAAGCCGGCTTTTTGTAAAAAACCGTTATTGAATTCGCAACCATTGGCAATACGTACGGTTCCACCAGCAGCAACAACATTATGGTCGAGTAAAAATGGCTGGACCACATGCTCTATGCTGTCTGTTTGTAAGACCGAATCTGCATCAACCCCACAAAAAAGAGGATAACGTGCAGTATTTATTCCGGCATTGAGAGCGTCTGCCTTACCACCGTTGTGTTTGTCAATAACTCTTAGGTTAGAATGGCGTGACGATAAATATACACCGCGTATGGGTTTTGTTTGTATTCTAATTCGGTATGCTTCTGCAAAAGGAACCATAGCAAATTCGTCAATCAATGTTTGTAATGTGCTATCAGTTGAGCCATCGTTTATGACAATTATTTCTAATTGTGGATAATTTAATTGCAATAATGCGTGCACCGAACTGACAATAGTGGCTTCTTCGTTATATGCCGGAACGATTATCGAGACAGGGATTTCAAAACCACTGGACATTGCCGGCAAATGAGAAATGGAATGTTCCCGCATATAATTCGATAGGCTAAATGAAGCTACTATATTTAAAAAAATATAACTGCCATATAAAGACATGAAATAGGTCAAAAATCCCCAATATAGTATGCTTGAGATTAGTTGGAAGTCCATTTCATTCGCTTTTCTTCAATGACTTGCGCCAGTATATCGATGGCATAACGATCTGTAAGATTTTCCTGAATTTCTTCTAGTGAATTGACATCAACAAAAGGTAGCTTGGCTAATGCTTGTGCAGTGCGATATCTGACCCACCATTGTGGATCAGAAAGTAGTTTTGTTAGCCGAGCTATATCTTCTTTTTCTCCTAGGCGTCCTAGTGCAGTTACGGCATGTACACGAATATGCCAGCGTGAATGATCCAGAAATTTTCGCACCGTTGGCAATTCGATAGGATCGTTTATTGCTTGTAGACAGGCCGCTATGACTCGGTCATCCACTGTTTGATTAAGTAATTTATCAATTGTCGGTGACGATCGTTGGGAATGCACTAAATACAAATAGGGTAATAAACGTAAGGTTTCTTCGGTTTGATTATGGTCTATATTCCAGATTAATGGTTCTGATATAATATTGGCACCGGCGCTTTCTAAAATTCGAGCCACCCGTGCGGTAGGCCAATCTCCACGCTTACTAATCAACTGAATGGCTATTGTGACACAGTTTTTTGCATCGATTTGCATCAGTGCTTGTATAGCTGCGAGAGAGATTAGCGAGTTCTCCTGCAAACTTATCTCTTTAAGTTCATCCCACGCGGCAAATTCACGCAGGTGTCCTAGGGTGATAACAGCAGTTAATCGCTCTCGGAAATGTTTGGAGTGCAACATGCGTAGGGCAAATCGGTCAATATTGAGTTTAGTTGCTAGCCTGATGAGATTACGCTTGCAGTTTCCTTCCAAGATTTCATGAAAATGATTCCATTCTTCAACAAAAAAGCAACGCTCGTTGGCTTTTAATTTTAAGGGTAATACTGGAACTTGATAAAGCGTTTCAGCAATAATAGGTCGCCACTTTTCAACAAACCGTTTCCGGTGTCTGTTTTTAGCGTTTAAACGCGTCCGCAAAATCATAACTTGAATCAACAGTAAAAAAGCGGCTGTTGCCATTAAAGCCGCAATACTGTACGTAGTGATCAGTATCGGTTCAATATTGGTAACGTATGCCAAGATGGATTCCATTGCGATTATACAGCTCATCTTGCTGATGGTGGCTCAGAGTGATGACCGACACCCAATTGCGCAGTATTTCATACTGACCGCTGAGGACTATTGTTTTAATTTCGTATACAATATGAGACCCGACACCGATATATTCCAATTCGTCACCAAAAGAGTAACCAAACCCTACATTTGCATTTTGTTTAAAATATAGGTTTGCTTGAAAGTGGTGGGTTGAGGCACTCCCAGCATCTTGTACACTCGCCGGATTAAATGTGTAGGCCAAACGTGTATTCAGCCAGTATTTTTCCAATGTTAAAATTCCCGTTTTCACGTTGGTATCCTGATATTGTGTAAATTTAATACCAAATTGTGAATTTAGGCTTGCAACAAGTACCCGATCCGCCACAGCAGATATTGAATATTCTGGTAAAAACTCTGGGGAAGGGCTGAAAATCAATTCAGAGTTAAACCCCCATTGGGGTGTTATGTTAAGGCTTGTACCGATTGTCAACGCTTGATCGTCTAGACCATAACGCGAGACATTTTCAATTCGTGCATATAAAGACAGAGACTTATTTAGTCTGTGGTGAGCACTAAAATATACTGTCCACCAATTGTCTCTACCGTCACTCAAGTCCTCTAAAAGGGTTCCAAAATTTATAGTCGTGGTCTTGATTTCCAGCTTTTTTGTAGGTGGCGTACTTTCTTGGTATTGCCAGTTTTCCGTGGGGAACAATTTTTGTGCTTGCGCTGTTAAATCGCGTGCTTGTTGCGCATAGGAGTTGCCAGGTAGACGCCTTAGAGTGGTGATTTCCAATTTCCATACGCTCACATAGTCAGGCGCGATATTTCTGGCACTTGCTAACAGTTTGAGTGCGTCCTGTGGTCTTTGTATCCAAATTAGCGTTTGCGCTTTCCCAAACAGATAATCAGCATTTTTAGGCGATTGTTGTAACAGAATATCGTATTGCTTCAATGCGTCAGTGCCTTTCCCTTGCCATGCCAAAACTCTTGCTAGGTCAAAGCGGGCAGACTGGTCTTGAGCATGCTCGTTTATCCATTGCAAAAGCGCAATTTCAGCTTCGGGTAAGCGTCCTGACTCTACAGCGGAAGAGATATTCGGGTATGGAATGGTATCAGCACGGACTGGCGTGTTTATTACAATAAGTACGATTATAAAAAAAGAAAGACAAGCATGGATCATGCTACCGTCCTGATAAATCTCCGTAAGCGTGCAACTAACTCCTCAGGTTTAAAGGGCTTAGCGATAAAGTCGTTCGCACCGCAATCTAGTGCTCGAACAATATCATTTTCTTGAGAGTTACTTGATAAAACAATAATTTGAACACTATTCCATTCTGGTTTGGAGCGTATATGCTTGATTATTTGAATGCCGTCAACATAAGGCATTATCAGATCCAGTATTACCAGGTCGGGTGGATCTAGTTTTTCCACTTGATGTAAGGCTTGCTTACCATCATTGGCAACCGTAACAATGTAATTCTCACGGTTTAACAAGAATTTCAATAAATACGATATATGCTCGTCATCATCGACGACCAATATGTGTTTTTGACTTCCACTATCCATACTCTAAATTAACTCTACCCAAAAAAATTATTGCATCAAATTGACAACCACGCCTGTGCCATGATCGGCATAATCCTTTCTAAACCATTGGCATATTTAATATATCGGCAGTATTTCCGGGAAAGTTTAAAAC
>Ga0316187_10006245_pt1 | contig 10256 bp, 7 predicted proteins | sample CroRivburrow1_MG_FD_204927 | JGI IMG/M metagenome (GOLD analysis project Ga0316187, IMG submission 204927) | Coastal sediment microbial communities from Maine, United States - Cross River worm burrow 1 | ecosystem: Environmental > Aquatic > Marine > Coastal > Sediment | place: USA: Maine... | reverse complement strand
AGTCCGATACGGGCCTGCTTAGGAATACGAAGCGACACATGATCCAGCAGTACTTGCGGACCATAGGCTTTGGAGAGTTCGTGGAGTGTGATCATCGGCATGGCGGCACTATAACCCTCTTGATCCTCCATTTCAGTAGAATCACGGCGAGGGACTGATTCTTGCCTTTTGCAAAGAGATAACGGTGATCAGGGGTGGAATGATTGCATATCCAAGCTAAACTGGGACCGATGTCATCATTTGATCACATACTTTCCAAGCGAACCGCTCTACTTATTGCTGTTCTTGTGATCTTTTTTCAGGTCGTTCCTGCCGTTGCCGATTCTGAGACTTCTCCCATGGAACTAACCTACGATGATAAGGTAATCTACTGTAGCGTCGGTCCGGTCGGGATCTCCGATAAGGCCATTCTTGCCCTGAACCAGGGAACACCAGTGACCCTGATCTGGGAGATATCCATTGAAGAGGCGCGGGATTATTGGGTGAATAAGAGTGTTGGAGAGGTGGTTATTGCCAGGCAGGCCATCCCCGACCTTATTTCAAAAAGCCTGATTGTTGCCGATGCAAAGAATGGCATATCAAGACGGGTGCACAGCATTGAAGAGGCGATTGTCTTTCTCTCTGAATTGCGTCACTTCCCTGTACTGGATCGGAGTCTGCTTACACCGGGCGTTAACTATAGCGTCGAGGTAAGTTTTGAGATTAAGGAGGGGCAGTTCAAGGATACCTGGTGGTCTGGAACAACACGTTTCGGAACTGTAGCGGCAGAGGAGAGACTAACGCTGCCATGACAGGAATCATCCGCTATCTCCCTCTGATCATGGCCTCCGCCCTTTGGGTAACCATTGTTCTTTTGTGGCCAAGCAACACAGCTTCTGAAGACTCCTTCATTGCGTGGGCCAATATCACCCTGCTGATAATCTTATCTCTGGTTCTTCTTAACTACGGCCTAAGGATTTTAAGGGAGAGGTCAGAGCGTCGTGCAGGATCCATGCTGCGAGCCAAGCTGGTGATTGCACTGGTTAGCATGCTTCTGATTCCAACCGCTATTCTGCAGGTAGCTGCCAACCAGATGGTAGAGCGCGGCATGGATGTCTGGTTTGATGTGCAGGTTGATACCCTGCTAGATCAGGCCCTGAATCTGGCACAGGGCTTTTATGCACGCGTTGACACTGATCTCAAGCAGGGGCTGAACTCAGCCATGAACGACCGTGAGCTGCTGAATTATGTCTCAGCCCTGCCTCTCAGTTACAGCCTGCTTAATAATCACCTGCAGGAGAAACTGCTCCATGAAGGGTGGCAGAGTATTCAGATTTTTGATCTTAATGAACGCCTTGTTGCCAACGTTAAGCTTGAAGGATTATCCGGCTTTGAAGTTGAGGCACTTGAGGAGGAAGCCAAATCGACTCTTACGTTGGGGCTGATCTCTACACGCTTTGTCAGTAGAGATGGCGAAGAGATGGGTGTTGGTTATGCACCACTCAGAGCCCATCAGAATATTATCGGTATTTTACGAGCTCAGGTGAAGCTGCCCGAGAGTGTGGTGCAGAATGCACGCGCTGTTGAAGCCGACTATCGCACCTATCGCCAACTGGAACGTAACCGGCAATCAATCCGTGGCACCTTCACCCATGCCATGCTTATTGCCACCCTGTTGATCATCATTACAGCCGGTATTGTTGCGGTAGCGTTTGCCAGACGGCTCACCTCTCCGATCGGGGAACTGGCGAACGCTCTTGAGCGAGTAACCGAGGGTGATCTGAGCGTCTCTATTCCCACAGCTCCAGAAGATGAGCTGGGATCGCTGGTTCACTCATTCAACCGAATGACTCTGCGCCTGAAGCAGAATGTGGAAGCACTTGAGCAGACGCAGAATGAGCTCACGGGAGCGTTGGATAGCAGTCGCCAACGCCAGTATGTTCTTGAAACCTTATTGGCGAATCTTCAGGCAGGCGTGTTGCTGATTGATGCCAAGGGTAACATTCGTCTGCTCAATCAAGCTGTGCGCGAACTGCTTCAACTCTCAAGTGATTGGATGCCCGGTCGTCCTATCGCACCGCTCTGTAGTGGTAGGCTGCATATGGTCTGCCAGTTCTATGATGAACTTCAGCATCAGCAAGAGGGCAATCTCCAGCGTGAGTTGGAGATATCAATAGATCATCGCAATCTCCATATTCTTGGCAGGGGCGTTCGTCTGAGCGGTTCCGGTTCGGCAGGCTTTTCCGGTTATCTGATGGTACTCGATGATGTCAGCTCTCTGGCTGAGGCACAGCGACATCGTGCATGGGCTGAGGTGGCGCAGCGCCTTGCTCATGAAATCAAAAATCCTCTCACACCTATTAAGCTTGCGGCAGAACGATTGCAGCGACGCTTCAGAAAGACGGCGGACAACACCGAGGTGTTTGATAGCTGTACCCACGCCATTATTACGCAGGTCGAGCGCTTGCAGCGGCTGATTGTAGATTTCTCTGATCTGGCCCGCATGCCGAAACCGAAGCCGAGCATTGTGCTGGCCAAAGAACTAATTACGGATATGCGCGAGCTCTACAGCGCCTACCCCCGTCTGCAAGTTGAAGGATTTGTCGATGATGTTGAGTGTTTTTGTGATGCCGATCAGATCAGACAGGTATTGATCAACCTGATGGATAATGCGCTGGCAGCAACAGAAGCGACCAAGGCACCGGTTCATCTCTACGGTAGTCATGATGATCATATGGTCGAATTTCACGTGCAGGATGGCGGTTCAGGTATATCGAATGATAGTGCCGAACATATTTTTGATGCTTACTTCTCCACCAAAGAGGACGGCTCTGGTTTGGGGCTGGCGATTGCCAAGCGTATTGCCGAGGAGCATCAGGGTGAACTGCTGCTGATTTCCAATGCTCAGCCCACACACTTCTGCTTGCGCCTACCTATTGAAGAACCCAGCATGGAGCCATCATGAGCGCACAAATCATGGGTGTTGATGATGAACAGGCGATTCGGGAGTCTCTGCAAGGGCTTTTCGAGGATGAGGGCTACCTTGTTTCGACTGCCGCCTCGGGTGAGGAGGCCGTTGCCCGTTTCCGTAAACAACCCGCCGACTGTATTCTTCTAGATATCTGGATGCCCGGCATTGACGGTCTGGAGACGATGAGCCGCATCCTACAGATGGACGAGAGCGTGCCGGTGATCATCATGTCCGGCCATGCCACCATTGATACCGCAGTGCGTGCTACTCGTCAGGGCGCTTTTGATTTTGTCGAAAAGCCCCTCTCTTCCGATAAATTGCTGATTTTACTTCGGAATGCGTTGGAAAAACGCAAACTAAAACAGGAAAACGTCGACCTTAAACAGAATATCCAGCAGAAGAGTCGGCACCAGTTGGTTGGCAAGAGTGCCGCCATTGAAGAGGCCAGACAGCTGGTTAAACGCGTGGCTGCCACCGATGCGGCGGTATTGATTCTCGGTGAGCATGGCACAGGCAAAGCTGTTGTAGCCCAGCAGATTCATCACCTCTCCAAGCGTTCTGTCGCCCCATTCGTTGAACTTAATACAGCTAGCATTCCGGATAGCCAGATGGATTCTGAACTCTTTGGTCATGAGAAAGGGGCATTCCCCGGTGCTCTGCATCCCCAGCGAGGTCGTTTCGAAGTGGCCAATGAAGGCACCATCTTCTTTGATGAGATCGGCGAGCTGAGTCTTGGGATTCAGGCCAAGGTTTTGAAAACCATGCAGGAGAAAAAGATCCAGCGACTGGGTAATCCTCAACCGATTTCTGCCAACATCCGCATTCTTGGTGCGAGTGCTTATGAGCCGGACAGGCTTCTACAGGAGAGCAAACTCAGGGAAGATTTTTACTATCGCCTGAATGTGGTGACCATTCACCTGCCATCGCTGCGTGATCGCATTGAAGATCTGCCGGTGTTGATTGAAACATTGGCAGAAGAGCAAGCCCAGCTGCTGGGTGGCGATCCGGTTCACTTCTCCGAGGCTGCGGTTGCGCTGATGCAGGACTATCGCTGGGCAGGCAATATTCGTGAACTGCGCAACTACATTGAGCGCTGCCACATTCTGCAGCCCGGTGTTGAGATCACCCCTGAAACGATGTTGCCACTGGATGCTGCATCTGCACCTGCACAAGGTGGGGAGACCCCGGACAGCAGCGTTTTCACCCATAGCTATCATAATGCGCGTGAGGCATTTGAACGTAGTTATCTGCTACACTATCTCGAGCAGAGTGAGTGGAATATCAGCAAAACGGCAGCGGCGATTGGTATGGAACGCAGTCAGTTGCATCGAAAAATCAAAAGTTTTGGGCTTAATGCTCCGGAGAAGAAAGCGTGAATATATTGATTCTTGGTGCTGGAGAGGTCGGATTTCACATTGCCCAGCGATTGGCAACTGAGGGTAATGATGTGGTGGTAGTCGATAATGATGCCGAACGTCTTCAGCGTGTGGCCGACACCATGGATGTACGCACCATTCTCGGTCATGCCTCGCACCCCAGCGTTCTTCGTCTTGCGGGGGCTGAAAATGCCGAGCTGTTAATTGCTGCCACCACCAACGATGAGACCAACATGCTGGCCTGTCAGGTCGCCCACTCACTGTTCAAGGTGACAACCAAGATGGCCCGTGTACGTGAACCCGACTACGTCAACAGTACCGGACTCTTTGGTCGTGATGAGCTACCCATTGACTTGATTATCTCACCTGAGCGTGAGGCGGCAAAATCGATTGTAAAACGTTTTCAGGTCTCATCAGCTGTCGATGCGCAGGACTTTGCTGATGGACGAGTTCAGTTACTGGGCTTACGTGTGCCTCCAAAGGGGATTCTGGCCGGTCTTGCATTGAATGAACTCAACGAAGTGATGGGAAGTATCAATACCTATATCGTGGCTCATGAGCATAACCAGCGTTGGAATGTTCCAGATGCCAACACGGTGTTGCTAGCAGGCGACAGTGTCTATATTGCCATGGCACGTGAGCAGGTGGATGCGTTTCTTGAGCATGTCGGCCATGAAACCACGGTGCAGAAAAATCGAAATGTAATGATTGTCGGTGGCGGCAATGTCGGATTCATCGTGGCGCAGGAGTTGGAGAGTCTAGGCGTTTCCATCAAGCTTATTGAGTACAATGCTCAACGTGCCGAGTGGCTGGCAGAGCAGTTGGATGAGAGCATTGTCATTCAGGGTGATGCGCTTGATCGCGACCTGCTCGAAGAGGAGGCGATTGATGGCATGGATGATTTCCTTGCCCTGACTAATGATGATGAGACCAATATTCTCGGAAGTCTCATTGCTCAGAAATATAATGTCCCACATGTTGTCACGCTCGTTAATCGGGCGATCTACACCGATTTGGTTCGCCAGATTGGTCTCGATATCACTGTATCACCTCGGTTTACAACGGCATCGTCCATTTTGAGGCATGTGCGAAAAGGGCGCATTCTCGGCATGTCACCATTGGGCGATGGCACGCTGGAAGTGCTGGAAGCCGTAGCTTTGGAGACATCCAATATTCTCAATACGCCACTTAATGACTTGGCGTTGCCAGCCAACACCGTGATTGGTGCAATCGTGCGAAATGACAAAGTGATCATCCCTGATGGCACGACAATGATTGAAGCGGATGACCATGTTCTTCTGGTCACTCAAGGCACCTCGCTGCGTGCTGTCGAAAAGCTCTTTGAAGTTCATCTGGAATTTTTCTGATGATTTTTCTGGGAGGGCCTTTTTTAGTTTTTTCCACAAATGCACACTTTTGTGGAACGCTACCAAGCGAGAGGCATGAAGCTCTCATGCGTTTGGATTAATCAATGCATCCTAAAGGTGTCATCTGGACCTTAGGTGTTCTTGTTGCTCTTTTCGGTTGCGGCATGATGGCACCTGCGCTCGTTTCTCTCTATTACGCCGCGGGTCATGCCGATCACTTTATTCTTGCCGGCTGTCTTACTTCAGCGCTGGGGCTAACCATGATGCGTTGGGCCGGTGGGGCTCCGGCACGTCTGACCCATAAAGATGGATTTCTTATCGTTGCCCTGGCGTGGGTCGTTCTATCACTGCTAGGTGCGATTCCATTCTGGACAACCGGCGTCTGTAATACTGTGATTGATGGACTGTTTGAGTCCACTTCGGGGTTGACCACAACCGGCGCAACGATTCTATCAGGGCTGGATTCACAGCCTCCTTCTATCCTTTTCTGGCGTTCCATGCAGGAGTGGCTCGGTGGCATGGGTATCATCGTACTGGCTGTGGCTGTGATGCCGCTACTCGGGGTGGGTGGTATGCAGCTTTTCCGTGCTGAGACACCCGGTCCGGTGAAAGATAAACTGACTTCTCGCGTGACTGAAACAGCCAAGGTGCTCTGGTTTATCTACCTGGCGATGACAGCCATTACGGCCATCTCTCTCTGGATTGCCGGTATGACCCTCTTTGATGCCGTCAACCATGCCATGTGCACCATCGCCATTGGCGGCTTCTCCACCCATGATGCCAGTATCGGTTATTACGAATCACAGACGATTCGAACGCTCATCATCATCTTTATGCTGATGGCCGGTGTGAACTTCACGCTCCACTTTGCGGCACTGAAACGAGGCTTCTCGGTGCGCACCTACTTTCAGGATGATGAGTTTCGTACCTATCTCAAGTGGGTCTCTGCCCTCATTATTCTGGTTGGCTTCCTCACTCTCTCATCCTCCTCCGGCACGGTTGGTGAGGTTATTTTTAATACGGTTGCCATTGCAACTACCACCGGTTTTGCTGTCAGTGATTATGCTGTTTGGCCGCCGGGGACCGGCCTTCTTCTGCTAGCAGCGATGTTTGTCGGTGCCTGTGCAGGTTCGACAGGTGGCGGCATGAAGGTGATCAGGGTGCTGCTGCTCTTCCGTCAGGGTATTCGTGAAGTTCGACGCCTGATCCATCCGCATGCGGTGATCCACGTTAAAGTGGGTGATCAGAGCGTCTCCGGCTCCGTAGTTCAGGCTCTATGGGGTTTCTTTGTACTCTATATGGTCTGTTACAGTGTGATTGCCATTATGTTGGCGATGACAGGTGTGGATATGATGACTGCACTTTCGGCAACAGCAGCCTGCCTGACCAATACCGGCCCGGGTTTTGGCGATGTCGGGCCCTCCTCAAATTATGCATCACTTCCCGATGCGGCCAAGGCTATTCTGATGTTCGGTATGGTGCTGGGCCGTTTGGAAATCTTCACCTTTTTCGTTCTGCTCGTCCCCGAGTTCTGGCGTAAATAGGTTTTTTTACGAAGCAGGCTGCATCTTTCGAGTAACACGCTAGCTTGCGCTCCATGCAGAAAATATTGATTCATTTCGGCGAGCTTTCGCTTAAGGGTAAAAATAAGGGCGTGTTTGAGCGGCAGATGGGAACCAATCTGAAACGCCTGCTCAAACCAAAGAGGGTCATCCGCCAATTCGGGCGCATGCTGCTTGATATGGAGGAGATCACCGAGGCGACACTTGAACGACTGGCGCTGATTCCCGGTGTTCGGAACTTTGCACCGGTCTATGTGGCTGAGCCAACGCTGGATTCCATTCGCGAAGTTTCCCGTCAGGCGATTGAAGATACGTTTGGAGATGTTGCTGGTAAACGCTTCAGGCTTTCTGCCCGCCGTAGTGATAAACGTTTTCCACTGACCAGCCCCGAGATTAACCTGCAGGTTGGCGGTTATCTGAAGGCAGAGCTTGGCCTTGAAGTCAGTCTCAATAATCCTGAGATCACGGTGCATGTCGAAGTGACCAAGGATGAAGTCTATATCTATACCGACAAGCGTAATGGTATTGGCGGCCTGCCGGTCGGGTCATCCGGCAGAGGGGTGGTACTTTTCTCCGGTGGTATCGATTCACCTGTGGCTGCCTACACCATGATGAAGCGCGGTATGGAGGTGGTGCTTGTGCATCTCTACAACAGCACCATCAACCGTGATTTTTCCAAGATTCATGATCTGGCCCGTCAACTCTCGAAGTATCAGGGACGCACCCAGCTGATCATGATCGATCTGGAAGAGTTCCAGCGTCATGCCATTGCCATGGTGCCGGATAGATACCGCATGATTATCTACAAACGCCAGATGATTCGTTCTGCCGGTAAGATCGCTGAAGAGGTGAAGGGCCATGCGCTGGTCACCGGCGACTCTCTTGGTCAGGTGGCTAGCCAGACGCTGGAGAATATCAATGCCATCTATGATGCCAGTCCACGGCCACTGCTTTCGCCTTTGATTGGCTATGACAAAGAGGAAATTATCCATCTGGCTAGGCGTATTGGTACCTATGAAATATCGATTGAGGAGTACTGTGATATCTGTTCATTCCTCATTGCCAAGCACCCTGAAACACGGGGTAAAAAGGCCGAGGTTACCAGACTTGAATCAATGCTACCTGTTGAAGGCTTAGAATACCCTAGGCAGGAGATTTTCTTTTATGGTGGAGAGGATGCGAGAGAAAGGAAAGCTGTTGATCAGTAGTCATCCAGTTCACTGACAGCCTTCTGTACGCGGTTAACCGGGATGCGACACCTTAACATCTCAGCCAGAGCGAAAATGGCCAGCGCAGCAAGGATGTGTTTGATGGTGTGTCCGCTGACCCATATCAGCGCATCAAAAATCTCCTGATCGAACATCTCAGCAGCTTTTGCCAGTGCGTAGATACCCAGCATCCATGCAAAACGGTTGCCGCGGCTATAACGCGAGGGCATAAAAAAGAGCATGTATAGCACCAGAATCATGGGCAGAAACTGAACCATCAGATAGAGACGAAGGTCGCCATTTCCAGACAACTCGGTCAGATACCATAGAGAGACGCTAAAGATGGCCAGCAGTAGCAGAACAGGAAGAAGGAAGAACCCTGCCTTTTGAGAGACCCGTTCGTTTATCACAATGGTCAGGAACGATACCGCCATGATGGCGATGGGAATCCTGTCCCAGGCGAGAGAAAAATTATTCGGAGACCAGTGGTAGTAGATGGAGCCAAAGCAGGCTAAGCCAGCACCAACAAAGAAAAAGACATAGGGGACCTCTTCGGAACGGTTCTCGAACCTTGCTCTCTCACCACCCTCACGTGGGTCAAAAAGAAGCTTCAGGCCAAAGATGGAGGCAGCCAGTAAAAAGAGATTTGAGATAACATCGAGGAAGTTGGGGATGTAGAGGAATGTTCGGGCATCGGAAAATTGGTGATATTCCTTGGGTTGCGGGATATTAGGCATAAAGAATAGAGCCAGAGATACGGCAAGCGTTAGTCCGAGCAGGACCCGGATATGAAGTTGTTTACGTTCCTGATTACTCATATCGGGCAATTTCTATAGAGGCCGGATACCTGATAAAGTGATCTGGAATACACCCGCGCCCAATTATTTTTCGTCAGTGTTTTTTCCATGGATATAACGTAAGGCCCTGTTTCTACCTCCTTCCTTGGCATGGTAGAGCGCGAGGTCAGCATGATGAATAGCTTCTGACAGGGTATCTCCTTCGCCATTAAAGATGTCGTAGCCAATCGACATGGTTTTGGTAAATGAGCCTGCACCCGTCTTGAATACATGGGCTTCAAGGTCAGCTCGGATTCTCTCGGCAGTCTCAGCGACCTTCTCTTCATGGGTATCCATTAGAAGGATAAGAAACTCTTCACCGCCCATGCGTATGATGTAATCGCTTTGACGGACTGACTTACCCATGATCTGGGCTGTCGCGATAAGAACTGTGTCCCCTATCTGATGGCCGTATGTGTCATTGGTATCTTTGAAGTGATCGATATCGGCCATTAACAGGGCAACTGTGATCTTATCTCGCTTGACCATAGAGATGAGGCGTGGTTCAAGCTCTTCAAGGAACCTGCGATTAAACAGACCCGTCATAGGATCTCTCAAGGTCGATTCATGCATCATCTTGTTGAGGCGCTTGGATTCAATCACGGGTGCCGCCTCGATCAGGTAGGTGCGTATAGATGGGAGAACAGCATGAACCGCCTCTCTCTCCTCCTCGGTGTAGACCACCTGAAGAACACCGCCAACCTTGCCGCCCATAATCAATGGAACGCAGAAGTGAAAGAGATGATTCTCAGGCTGGCGTTTATTGCCAGTGAAGGCCGGGCATAGGTGCTTCTCGACTGTGGAATCAATATCCTGGGCTGTTCGGCATGCCCTGCAGACGCTGTTATCCACTTTGATCTCGAGACTGCACCAGAGTTCGCTACCTTCTGGAATGCCTTTGGAGAATACGAGCTGCATTTGATGCTTGTCCTGATTGACCTCATACATGGAGAAACG
>Ga0316187_10006243_pt1 | contig 10258 bp, 8 predicted proteins | sample CroRivburrow1_MG_FD_204927 | JGI IMG/M metagenome (GOLD analysis project Ga0316187, IMG submission 204927) | Coastal sediment microbial communities from Maine, United States - Cross River worm burrow 1 | ecosystem: Environmental > Aquatic > Marine > Coastal > Sediment | place: USA: Maine... | reverse complement strand
AGGCTTTACCATCGAGGAACCAGCCCATGCCCATCTTCTCGCTCGTCGCTTCAGCATGCATATCGACAAGGATGGCGCTGACATCATCCGGAATCTCTTCCATGGCGCGCTCAACGGCGTCAAAGGGGCAGTCCCAGCCCACACCCATGAAGACCTGACCGATGACGTTAATCACGGCGATACGGTGACCACTACCGGTCTCCTGAATGGTCCAGCCGTTTCCAGGTGCATAGGCGGTGAAATTCATGGGCCGGATCAAACGGTCATCCTCTTCAATCTGGTTGAGGAAGTCGCGCTGATCCCAGCAGTGGTTGCCATTGGTGAGGACATTGACACCAATCTCAAACATCTCATCAGCCAGCTTCAGGTTGAGACCGAAGCCTGCGGCAAGGTTTTCACCATTGGCGACAACAAAGTCGAGCTGATGTTTATCAATCAGTTTAGGCAGATGCTCTTGCAGGGCACGACGTCCGGCTTTGCCGATGATGTCGCCGATGACGAGAATATTCAGAGTGTCTGACATGAGATGATTTCCTTTTCTGTGATAATGGTATTCAGTGGGATGTCGTGCGGCTCACTGGGAATGGCAGCAACCTCCTGACATGAAAATGCCAGCCCGATGATCTCTGTGATGCGGTGTTGATGCGTTTCCAGCCAGCGATCAAAGCATCCTTTACCCATGCCGAGGCGGTTGCCTGCACGATCAAAGCCGACCAGTGGGCAGAGCAGGATGGCCGGGCTCTCTTCATCGGCCCAGTCGGAGCCGCTCACAGGCTCTTCGATACCAAAGGTGCCTTTGAGCCACTCCGTCTCTTTTGTGATGCCGAACCAGTGCATGTCATCGCGACCATGCATGCGAGGGGCATAGATCTGGCATGGCGGGGTTGCAAAGATGAGATGGGTGTCGACTTCGTCCGGCAGGGAGTGATAGGCCAGTAGATGGTGGTTTTCAGGCGCATTGATTTTCAGGTGGCTAAGCAGGTGCCGTTCAATGTCACGCGAGTACTGCTGCTTAAGGTCGTCAGAAAGCTCGCGGCGCCGGGTGAGAGCATCGAGACGGAGCTGTGGTTTGTCTAAGGTGGGAGAAGTCACGAAGCAGGTATCAACTTTATAGGCCCAGCGGGCAATTAGTAGAGGTAAAAAAAGAGCGCCCCCGCACTGACGATTTGACGCTAAGTTGTCGAACCCTCCAATGGAGGTGGGCGCCGCACTTCGATATTAGGTATCCCGGCTCATGGGGATGCACACAATCAAAGTAGGTAAGCTCCCGTTCAACGCATATCGGCTCAGGCAACTTTGGGTGCCAATCAATCAGCGCAGGGGCACTTTCACTAAACCTTCTGCTTGTAAAACTACATCGTCAAAAGCAGAAAGCAAGTCATTCAAATCTTCAACCTGACCCTTATCTTTCTTCAAAAGTTCACCAGCCAGGTTGAGTGCAACCAGTGCCATCAGTCGATCCGATGCAACGGTAGAACCGAGCTGACGAATCTCATCAATCTGGGATTGGACTAGGGCTGCGGCCGCATGCAATTGATCAGGATCATCATCCGTGCGAATCGTGAATTTACGCCCCATCAGGGTGATTTCAACGGATTGGCTCATGTCTCTTCCTTCTCGGTATCGGCAGCCATCAGATGGTCAAGCTTCTCAATAGCACTCTCTACGCGAGCCTTTGCATCAAGGCGATCATTCTGAATTCCCTGCAGCTCACTCTCAAGAGTCTGAACCTGATCACGACGTTTACGCAGTTCGCTCTCAGCTAGCCGCACCACTTCACGCAGGCGCTGGTTTTCAGCCATCAACTTTTCCTGATTGCGACGAATCGCCGACATATATTCGGTCAGCTTGGTGACGCGCGCCTGGATCGCTTCCTGATTATCTGCTGCACTCATGCATGGCATTGAATCACTCGCAGGCATGATGGTCAACTCTGTTAACTGCTTAAGGTTGTTGGGAGAAAGCGGACTCGATGTCGGCTAGCCATGGGAAGTATTCAAGAAGCCATGCAGCGATAATGCTGAAACTGCCTAGAAAGATCATGGCGCCAACCAGCATCAGTAGGATACCGGAGGCGATCTCAACAGCGTGAAGGTGCTTTTTGAAGCGTTGTGACCAGTTGAGAAAGGCATCGGTTGCCAGTGCGGCCAGCAGGAATGGGATGGCCAGTCCTGCCGAGTAGGTTGTAAGTAGTAGTACGCCTTTGCCCACTTCACCTTGCCCTCCGGCGACAGCGAGAATGGCTCCGAGGATGGGGCCAACACACGGCGTCCAGCCGAAGGCAAATGCTGAGCCGAGTGTCAACGCGCCCAGTCCGCTCTTGGCTTTGACATGGCTGGTGTCGACATGGACATCCATCATCAGAAACGGAATACGGATGAGCCCTGCATAGTGCAGACCGAAGATGAAGATGATCGCACCGGCAAATTTACCGAGCGAGGTCATGTGCTCAAGTAGCCACTGTCCCAGCCATGATGCCGAGGCCCCGAGGGCAATAAAGACGAGACTGAATCCGAGAATAAACCAGAGTGACTGTATTACCGCATGTTTTCGTACCGATGGATTCTCCTGCTCACCATGTGCGCGCAGGGCATTGACCGAAACGCCACTGATGAAAGATAGATAGGCTGGAACCAGAGGAAGTACGCAAGGGGAGAGGAAGGAGAGTAGTCCCGCCATAAATGCGCCGATCAGTGTCACTTCAATCATCTGGTCTCCTCATTGTTTTTCAGGATTCGCTGTCAGTGGCCTGAATGGAAGGCGAAACCTTACCGCTTCGGGCTTTTATTGCACGCTATCACGCAGCCACTTCATGTAAGCGCTGCTGGAATCGCCCTTCAAACAGACGATCTCAGGCGTCTCATAGGGGTGATTTTTTTCTAACCATGCGCAGGCGGCAACACTGCCTTGATCGGTTGTTTTGATGGAGAGGCAGATCTCTTGTTCCTCTTGAACAGCGCCGTCCCAACGGTAGACCGAAACACCTGGTGCGGATATTTGAACACATGCGGCAAGCCCTGACTCAATCAGACTCTTGGCCATGTTTTTTGCGCTCTCTTCCGAGTCGACACTGGTGAGAATGATGCTCATCTCATGATTCATGATCCAAGCTTATCAGGTTTCACTTTTCTGTTAACAGCAGAGTAGGAAATGAGACTGGTTTCAACTACAATCATTATAACTGTTCGGAATTTCTCAGATTGTCAGACTCTGGTTGACGTGCAGTCAATCTGGTGCAGATTTCATAATCACTCTAAGTTATGATAGGGAGAAGCCCATGAGCGAAGCTATTGAATCCACATTGGATGAGAACCGGGTCTTTTATCCGCCCGTTTCAGAGGGGGCAAACATCGCTTCAATGGCGTCGTATCAGGCGCTGGTAGATAAGTTTAACAGAGACTATGAAGGAACATGGGAAGCGTTCGCTAATACCGAACTGGAGTGGAGAAAGCCCTTCACAACGGTGTTGAATGATGCCAACGCACCCTTCTTTAAATGGTTCGAAGATGGTGAGCTCAATGTTTCGGAGAACTGTCTTGATCGGCATGTTGCCGCCGGCCTTGGTGAACGCACAGCCATTATTTTTGAAGGCGAGCCCGGCGATGCCCGTAAAATCAGTTACCGGGAGCTACTTGATGAGGTGTGCCGCGCTGCCAATGGCATGAAATCTCTTGGTATTAAAGCGGGAGACCGTGTGGTGATCTATATGCCGATGATTCCCGAGGCGGCCATAGCGATGCTGGCCTGCACTCGGATCGGCGCTACCCACTCGGTGGTGTTTGGCGCTTTCTCAGCCCAGTCTCTTCGTGACCGGGTGATGGATGCTGGCGCCAAGTTGGTGGTCACAGCCGATGGTGGCTATCGAAGAGGTGCTGTCCATGCGCTAAAGCCTTGTGTTGATGAGGCGCTCTCCAAGGGATGTGAAACTGTTGAGCATGTGCTTGTTGTTAAGCGTGGTAACAATGATGTTGCCAGAGAGGCTGGTCGCGATCTTGACTGGCACGACCTGTTGAAGAGCCAGTCAGTTGAATGTGAACCTTTGGCAGTGTCAGCTGAGCACCCTCTCTTTATTCTCTACACTTCCGGCTCAACTGGAAAGCCGAAGGGGATTGTTCACACAACAGGCGGCTACCTGCTCTGGGCCAAGCTGACCATGCAGTGGAGTTTCGATTTCCAGCCCGACAAAGATGTTTTCTGGTGTACCGCTGATATCGGCTGGATCACAGGCCACACCTATGCGGTCTATGGCCCGCTTGCCAATGGCGGCACCACGTTGATGTATGAGGGCGTGCCGACATTCCCTGATGCTGGGCGCCTTTGGAAGATCTGTGATGACCACAAGGTCTCTATCTTTTATACCGCACCTACCGCAATCCGTGCACTGAACAAGGCGGGCGATGCGTGGCCGGCCAAACATGACCTGAGCAAAATTCGTGTGCTCGGTACAGTGGGTGAACCGATCAATCCGGAAGCATGGATGTGGTATCACAAAACCATTGGTGGCGAACGCTGTCCGATTGTCGATACATGGTGGCAGACGGAGACTGGCGGTCACATGCTGGCACCCATTCCTTTTGCAACACCGACGAAGCCGGGTTCCGCAACCTTCCCTCTGCCGGGTATCTTTGCTGCTGTCGTTGATGGCGAAGGCAATGAGGTTACCGAGGGCGGCGGATTATTGGTGGTGACCAAACCGTGGCCATCAATGCTTCGCGGTGTCTGGGGTGATGATGCACGTTATGTCGAAACCTACTGGCACAAGTTTGGCAACCGTTTCTACTTTGCCGGTGATGGTGCTCGTAGGGATGAGGATGGCTACTTCTGGATCATGGGCCGCGTTGATGATGTGCTTAATGTGTCGGGGCACAGGCTTGGCACCATGGAGGTCGAATCAGCTCTGGTTTCTCATGATGCCGTAGCAGAAGCGGCTGTGGTTGGCCGGCCTGATGAGATTAAGGGTGAGGCGATCTGTGCCTTTGTGGTGTTGAAGGTCGAAGCTTCCGAAGCACTCAAGAAGGAGCTGCGAAACCACGTCGCCTCCGAGATTGGGCCGATTGCCAAGCCGGATGATATCCGCTTTGCAGATTCGTTGCCGAAGACACGCTCAGGCAAGATTATGCGCAGACTTCTCCGTGATATCGCGGCAGGTCGCGAGATCACCTCGGACATCTCCACGCTTGAGGATCAGAGTGTTGTGCAACAGCTGCAGTCGCAGGGTAACTAGCGCTATCGACACATTATGAATCGGCGGCATTCGCTCCTTTCGCATCCGGTCGGCAGACTCTCATCTGCCGCTAGGTGGTACTTGGCTGGCATTGCCATGCTGGCGTTGGTTCTGATCGCCATTCATTTTGCCATGCAGGTCTATGCTCAGCAGGAGGCGAAGCGACTGGTTGCCGCCTGGGCAAAAGAGAGCGGCATCTCCGTAAGCAATGTTCGATACCGAATGCTCAGAGGTGCATTGACGCTTGTTGATGTTCGTTTGAAGCGTGATTCCATCGATATTGATGCTCCCACTGTTTTTTTGCACGGTAGTCTTACTTCTTTAAGCGGCGAGTCACCTATGGCCGGTTATGTTGAAATCCGAGGGGCAAACTTCAAGCTGCCGATCAAGTCAGCGGGCGGTATCGCCAATGGTGAGTCTGAGGTGCTTCCGAAGCTTTTCTATCAAGTCTGGAGTTCGGCAAGGCGCGTTGGCATCTATGACAGCCATCTTCAGGTTGTCCCTGGAGGTGGGCAACTGCCGAATGAGAACACCGATATTACCATTCGTAAGCTTGAGGCGGAGCTGCTTGATGGCCGACGCGACATTAAGGGCTCTCTGACTGCGCTGGCAGGCGAGTTGAAGTTGATTTCTCAAACAGGTTCGCTGGGTGATCCAGGCCAATCTTCCGGCAAGTTCACATGGAACAGAATCGATGCCGCCTCTCTGTTTGCAAAGGCGATGGGGCTTAAAAGAATTCCGGGGACGCTTAATGGGCAGATCGAGTGGAAGAGAAGCGGGACGGAGAGTGGCTCCTACCGTGTGGATGGTGCTGTTGAAATCGAAGACGGGATTGAAAAGAGGGCAAGGCTTGATTGGCAGGGGTTGCTGGTTTCAGGGGGGTGGATAGGTGAGATAAATGCGACTTCATGGCCGCTGGCACCATTTTCAGAGCAGTTGCCCCAGTATCAGCATTATCAAATCGCATCGGGCAATGTGAACGGAGTTTTCAAGTTTGCTGGAAATTGGCATGAATGGAAAATAGATGCCGCAGAGACCCTTCTCTCTGATGTTGAGTATTCAAGAGAAGAGGAGGATGAACTGCTGCCTAATTGGCGATTCGCAGCGCTGAGGTTTTCTAATGCCTCACTGCATTGGCCTGAGAGGAGCCTTCGTGCCAAAAAAGCAGCACTGGAGGGGCTTGATTTTGCCGCTGATTCACGAGGCGTTGAGGGCAGCGCCCAGGATTGGAAGGTTGATGTGAAAGAGATCAATCTTAATGGTATCTACCCTTCAATTATTCTTTCGAATCAACTGTTCCGTTTGCCCGAACTAAGCGGCACTGCCCGGTGGCGGAAAGGAGGTAGACTCTCCTTTAAGTTGCGCTCATCTGAATCAGAAGGGAGGGGAGAGCGTTGGAAGATTGATGGAAAAGGGTCGCTTGGTGCAAAGAGTGGGGATCGCCTGAAAATTGATGTTAGCACTAAGCAGGCGGCACTGGTTCGTTTCAGACCACTGTTGCCTGGTCCGTTAAGAAAGGGCGCAAGCACTGTCACCGGTCTTGTTGATTTAAACTTGAGTATCACTGCAGGCTCTTTGCCTTGGGAGGGAAGCGGAGGCGCTAAACTTTCGGATCTCTATATTCAGTATGGAGGGGAGCAGCTTTCAGCTAAACATGCGGTATTGGATATCGAACAGATGGGGGCAGCACTGCCTGAACAGCTTATCCGACAGGTTGATATTAAGGATTGGAGCTATCAGGCACCACTTCGCCCTCTGGCGCAGTCCCAGTCAAATGACACCAGCGTTGAAGATGCGCCAATCTCAAAGGCGGAGCCTTGGCATATTCAGTCGCTACAGATGAGTAATGGACGTGTGATGGTTGGCAGTTCCGATGCTGTTTGGCTACAGGCAACGGATATCCATATTAAGAACCTGCATCCTGGGGCAGGGGCACCGATTGATTTAAAGGCCGAGCTGGGCGATGGAACCTTGGTCGTTCAAGGCTCGCTTCGTTGGGATGAGGCCATGCCTGAGATCGGCAAAGCCAAAGTGATGGTTCGAGATGCTCTTCCCTTTTTCATGAATGAGTGGTTTTCGGTTTCAGATATTCCTCAGCTTGCCCGGGGTCGAGTTTATGTCGATCTTAAATTGGATCGGGATGTAGAAGGAAGATACGAAGGTCTGGGTTATTTTCGTCTTCAGCATGGCCTGTTAGGTCCTGTGCTCTCTGGTAAGGGGCTCTTTCTTTCGCGGACAGGGTTTAATGCGCACGATATTTTTTCAGCACTGAATAAGGATGGGCAGCTGCGAGTTCGTGTTCCTGTTCAAGGGGAGGGTGAGGTAGCAACGGTTCTCGGGGAGGCGTTGGCGGTGGCTTTGAAGTCGGATATGGAGAAGCGTAAAATCGGCACGAAGCGGTTACCCGACAACGAAGGCGCGGTGATCTCATCGGTGCGGCTGCATGAGAAAGCAGCGCTTTCGTATAATGAGCGAGTACGTCTTAGAAAGGCCGTGGCCTATCTGAAAAAGAATCCGAAGATTCCGGTCGAGCTTCAGCCTCAATTGGCGCTTGCCTCAGGAGAGGCGATAGCAATAGAGCGCGTTCGTTATACGCAGCAATTGATTGAAGCATTTTTGATCAAGCAGGGGGTTAGTCGAGCACGAATTTTCCCTGTCTGGCCGGATGAGATACATCGTAATTCCGGTTCATCCAGTGGTATTACCATCGTTACGATGCCTTGATGCTTTCGATTTGTGAGAGTCCCGCTAGATTCGCGCTCCCCATATTCTGGCCCCGGAGATAATATAAGATGAAAGTCCGCACCCGTTTTGCCCCATCACCGACCGGCATGCTCCACATTGGAGGTGCTCGTACAGCACTCTTCTCGTGGCTCTATGCACGCCATAGCGGTGGTGAGTTTGTACTGCGTATTGAGGATACTGATCGTGAGCGCTCCACTGATGAGGCGACTCAGGTCATTCTTGATGGTATGAAGTGGTTGGGCCTTGATTGGGATGGCGAACCGATTTTCCAGTCTGATCGACAGGATGCCCATGTGGCTGCCGTTGATCAGTTGCTGGAGGAGGGCCATGCCTACCGCTGCTACTGTTCCAAAGATGAGCTTGATGTCATGCGCGAGGCGCAGCAGGCAGCGGGTAAGAAGCCGATGTATGATGGCCGTTGCCGCCATCGCTCTGATCGTCCAGAAGGCGCCCCGTTTGTCGTTCGTTTCCGCTCACCTGATGAGGGTGAGACGATTGTGAATGATCTGGTGCTTGGCCATGTCTCTTTCCCCAACGAGGAGTTGGATGATCTGATTCTGATTCGTACTGATGGTACACCGACCTACAATCTGGCTGTAGTGGCTGATGATGCGGCCATGGCGATTAGCCATGTGGTGCGTGGCTCTGATCATTTGAATAACACACCGCGTCAGATTCAATTGTATGAGGCGCTTGGCTTGCCGGTTCCTCAGTTTGCTCATATCCCGCTCATTCACGGACCGGATGGCGCCAAGATGTCGAAGCGTCATGGTGCGGTAGCCATTACCGAGTATCGCGAGAAGGGTTATCTGCCAGCGGCCGTGAACAACTATCTGGCTCGCCTAGGCTGGTCACATGGCGATGATGAGGTTTTCTCTATGGCACAGCTTATTGAGTTCTTTGATCTGACACAGGTGGGCAAGGCCGCCGCTCGTTTCGATCAGAGCAAACTCGACTGGCTCAATGCTCACTACCTGCGTGAAGGCTCTCCTGAATCGTTGGTGGATGCTGTCACACCGCTTCTAGGTGTTGATCTATCAAATGGCCCTGCGCTGGCGCCGGTCATTGCATCACTACAGGAGCGCTCCAAGAATCTGATTGAGTTGGCCGATGGTGCTCGTTTCTTCTATCAAGCTCCGACAAGTTATGATGAGAAGGCTGTGAAGAAGAACTTCAAAGATACCACCTGGCCACTATTGGAAGCCTTCGTTGAACAGGCTGAAGCACTGACGGAGTGGAGTGGTGAAGCAGCACATGGTCTGATCGCCTCCATCTGTGAGGCGGCCGAGATGAATATGGGTAAGTTGGCGCAGCCAATCCGTATTCTTGTGGCCGGCGTGCCGGTCTCACCGCCGATTGATTTGACGCTTGAGCTATTGGGAAGAGGTGAGTCTCTTGCGCGAATCCGCAATGGCATGGCCGAGCTTCAAAAGTAGTGATGGTACTCTTCGCCTCTCCATGTGCTGGTCATTGAAGGAAAGGTCATCGCGAGCGTCCCAATTTTCCACCTAGGATGCTTGCTGTGAAGGGAAGGATCGGAGGGCGAATCCGGTGTGTTGCTGGACGTTTTTGCCTAGTATTTTCAACGCTTTGAAATTTATCTGATTCTAACACTTGAGTTTGCGTTTTTGCTGGGTATGATGCGCCGCCCATTGTTGTTTGAAAGGCCGGCATAGCTCAGTTGGTAGAGCAGCTGATTTGTAATCAGCAGGCCACGGGTTCGACTCCTGTTGCCGGCTCCATTTTATAGCCTATTTCGTGCATTGGTTGACTCTGCACGGCAATAGGGCATTATCGCGCGCCCCTTGGGTCTACTGACGTGTCAGTGACCGGAGTTGAGACCTTTAGCTGGTTATCGGGTGCGGGATATTGAACGGAGAGGTTCCCGAGTGGCTAAAGGGGGCAGACTGTAAATCTGCTGGCTACGCCTACGTAGGTTCGAATCCTACCCTCTCCACCAGTTTGATTGCTGAGGCTGGGCCTTGGTGATGCGGGTGTGGTACAATGGTAGAACCTCAGCCTTCCAAGCTGATGACGCGGGTTCGATTCCCGCCACCCGCTCCAACATTTTATGTTGGAGGCTAGTTGGCCCAGGTAGCTCAGGGGTAGAGCACATCCTTGGTAAGGATGAGGTCGCGGGTTCAATTCCCGCCCTGGGCTCCAGAGTTTAGGTGTGAAGTGCGAGTTGCAAGATGAGCATGAAGGCATCGAAAGATATGAAGTAATAAGAAAATGGGAATGGAGATGAGATATGTCCAAGGAAAAGTTTGAGCGTAATAAGCCGCACGT
>Ga0316187_10006242_pt1 | contig 10259 bp, 6 predicted proteins | sample CroRivburrow1_MG_FD_204927 | JGI IMG/M metagenome (GOLD analysis project Ga0316187, IMG submission 204927) | Coastal sediment microbial communities from Maine, United States - Cross River worm burrow 1 | ecosystem: Environmental > Aquatic > Marine > Coastal > Sediment | place: USA: Maine... | reverse complement strand
AACAGCAAGGCTGCCAGGCAATCTTTTGCCATAGTCCATGGGACGAGTTGATTGGATTTCTTGCTCAGTGGTTGAATTAATCTCTTTTGCGCCCACCAGTGGTGCAATTACCTGCCAAAAAAGCGAACGCAGCAAAAAATTAATATGATGCCTTGTACAAAAATAATTTCCAATAAATTGCCACAACCTCTGGCGAACTTCTAGCTCTGAAGGAAATGCTGCTCTTTTTTGGATTAGTTCTAATTTTTTTCCTAGTTCTTCATCATTTGTTACAGCCATCCCACCCATTTGGGTTGAAATTACCTTGGATTGTTCTGTGCTAAAAAATGCGGCTTTGCCAAAAGTACCAACTTTTTGTCCACGGTATTGTGCACCTAATGCATGCGCACAATCTTCAATAACTATCAGTCCATGCCTTTTTGCAGCGGTAAGAATTGGATCAAGGTTAGCAACTATTCCAAAAATATGTTGAATAATCACAACGCGTGTTTTAGGGGTGACAAGTTTATCAATTTCTTCAGGAAAAATATTAAATGTTTTCAGGTCAATATCTGCCCACAATATCCTTGCTCTTCTATAAAATACAGCATTTGGCACAACAACACAATTATAAGCAGGAACTATTACTTCATCATCTTCACCAACCTCAAGTGCTTCAAGGATAGCTGATAAACTTATGCGACCGCCTAAAAAACTATATGCATGACGCACACGCAGATATTCCCCAAACTGGGTTTCAAATTTTTTGGTATAATTACTATACTTGCTTCGCTTGGGACAGACGATAAACACAAAGGCTGCCAGAGCATCGGTAAATTTAACTGCTGCACCAGATAAGGGGATATTACCAAGCCTTTCCCTTTTCACCAAGCTTAACAAGGCCTTTCCCAGGAAATAAAACAGGCGATAAAGTGCACGTATCAGTCTGAATAAAAAAGTTTTTCTCAACAGTTCACAATCCCTTTAAAAATACAGGCATCGAAAGACCACCTTTAGTTCTTTTATAGATTTATGCATTAAAAACTTTACGAAATCCGTCGATGACATCCAGCACATCACTTTCATTCAAAGCAGCAGACAGCGGTAATGAAATCGTTCTTTCCCCGATCCATTCGGCATTTGGAAAATCTCCCGATTTCCAACCAAAGGTCTTGCGGTAAAAGGGATGCAGGTGAACGGGCTGATAGTGCACGCCAACGCCAATATTTTCTGCTGTTATCGCATTCAATACCCAGTCCCTGCTTTTACCAAGTTTATCAATATCAATCAATGGTGTGTACAGGTGAAAAGCGTGGCGAGTATTCTGCTCTGGGTCTTGTGGCAAAAAACAGGGGAGGTCCTTAAACGATTCATTATATTGATTCCAAATGGTCTTTCGGCTCTCCCAATATTTATCAACCCTTTTTAGCTGATGAATACCCATTGCGGCCTGCAGATCCATCATGTTGTATTTGTAGCCAGGATGAATCACCTGATAGTGCTTATAGCCGGTATCAGAGAACCGCAGCCAGGCATCTTTACTCATACCATGCAAGGCGAGTACCTTTATCCGTCCGGCAAAACGATCATCATCGGTGATAACCATGCCACCTTCACCAGTCACTATGTTCTTGGTCGCATAAAAGCTAAAACAGCCAATATCACCGAACCGGCCAGCTTTTTTACCACGATATTCGGTTTCGATCGCATGGGCGCAATCTTCAATAACCAAAAGGTCATATTTGTGAGCAATCTCCATGATATCATCCATATTGCTACAACGACCGGCTATGTGCACTGGCAAAATGGCTTTGGTTCTAGCGGTGACTTTTTTTTCAATTTCTTCAGGCAAAATGTTCATTGTTTCGCGGTCGCAATCTACCAGAACCGGCGTAGCACCGCAGTGAATAATTGCATTGACAGTCGAGCAAAATGTCATCGCTGTGGTGATAACTTCATCGCCCTGGCCGATGCCACCTGCATACATGGAGAGATGCAGCGCTGCGGTACAGGAGTTGAGTGCAATTGCATGTTTTGCGCCTTTATAAGCCGCAAAATCTTCTTCAAATTTTTTCACTTTTGGGCCGGTTCCAATCCACCGACGCCGCATACAATCAACAACTTCATCGATTTCAGCTTTTTCGATCAAAGGTTGCCCAAAGACAAGAAAATTTTCCTTCGAGCGGACAGGGATTCCCCCGTTTACGGCTAATTTTTTCATAGGAAGTATACTACGCCTTAAAATTCTAGTTAAAAAACAAAATTAGTGTAAAAGTTATGAAAGACCAAATCTTGTGTACTCATTGTTCAGACCACAAACAGTCCATCATTTTCAGCGCTATATACACTTAATGTGGTATGGAACTACTATAAGCCGGTTCTTAAAAGTAGATACAAATTGGTATGTATTCGAAAAATGAGTGCTAAGGTTTTTCCTTTTTATAATACTTATAATTATAACTGTAGTAATCATATTGGTAAGGCATGGCCCCTTTCATATTATTTATAAAGGAACTGATAATTTTTGTACTGTTGTCCTGCAACAATTCAACAGCACGGCGAGCTGTTTTTTTTGTGGTTGACCCAGCTTTTACAACGAGAAATATTCCCTGCACAAGATTGCTAAGTAGAAGAGCATCACTGACGGGTAATATTGGAGGCGCATCGACAATAACAGTTTGAAAATGAAACTGCAGACGTTTTATCAGTTCGCTCATATTTTTTGATGATAATAGCTCAACGGGGCTTTTGACAGTTTTCCCGGCTGTTATTATTTTCAAATTTGGGAATGCGGTAGCTTGGATAAATTGACGCAATTCCCCTCCATGAGTTAATATTTCTGCAGTTCCGGGAAGGTTATCAATCCCGAATTTCTTATTGATCGATGGACGTCGCAAGTCACAGTCTATGAGCACTGTTGTGCCAGTTGTAGATCTAGCAGCAGTTGAAGCAAGATAGGCAGCAGTGGTGCTCTTTCCTTCCGATATATTTGGACTTGTTATCATGATAACTTTAAGTCCATATCTCTCCTGATATAATCGTATTTTATTAAAGATACGAATAAATTCTGTGCCTTCTGGTGAATCGTCGTAATGATAACTTTTGTTGTATTTTTTTGACATATCACATCAATCAATTTGTTTATCGCGTTATTTTGCCAGATATTTATTATTCAAGCAACGAATATTTTGTCATTAATAGTGCTCGACTCGCTCTTTGTAATAATAAACTATTCTTCGCCGAAGTCACAAAGCGAGATTTTACGATTTATAACCACTCAAATTAAACTGGTTTTTCAAGAAGCGTTTTTAAAACGACGCGTATACTCCTTTGGTCATTTTCGATCAGCTTCATCCCCTTTTTGGCGTTTTTATAACCCGGATTCAACTCCAGCGCTTTTCCAAAGTTATACAGGGCTTCTGATTTTACACTTGCGCTTAAAACTGCGTAAGCAAAGCCCAGCTCATAAAAGATATCCGGATAATTAGGATATTTGGGTTTCAATTTGTTAAGCCGCTGGACCTCTTTCCAGACATGATCGGGAGAGATTTTGTCCGGTTCGTGCAGCACCATTAGATGGAAATCGTAATTTGAGATTTCTGGTTTCTCATCGGCAAGATTATTTTCAATTTCAGTGAATGCGTTGAATGCTTCGCCGAACTGCTCATTTTCTAAACATTCAAGTCCTTTGCTGTACGTAACTGTATTGACTCCATCCAGATAGTCTGCAGCTTTTGAAAAGGCCGACGTGCTTGTTTTCTGCAGGTCCATTGTCAATTCATACTCCTGATGTAACTCAAAATTCAGTATCAAAGTCAAACCAAGGTAAAAATATGCCTCACCATAATGCGGATTAATCTCGACAGCTCTTGTAAAAGCATTGTATGCTACAACGCAATTCTGTAGATAATATTCGCACACACCGAAGTAGAAATGCAAATCTGCAAAGCCTGAATGAACGCGCAAAACATGTTTCAGATATTTTTTTGCCTGCTCAAATTTTCCGATTTTAATAAATGTCTGGCTTAGTTTTGTTAATACCTGGGTGGAGACGCTATCATTTTTTAGAAATGGTTGCAGGAAAGCAATTGCTTCATCATTCATGCCGTATTTCATATAACCATCAGCGAGGAGGCACAGCGTGCTTTCATGTGCAGTCGTTTCGTCCAGCTCCTGTCTGAGCTTCAAAAGTTTTTCAATTTCCAGAAAAAAGTAATTATGAAATTGTTTACCCATCATTTTTTTCTTTTCAATTGGAAGATTGGCTTCAAAAGCGTTCTGCCTCTTAAAAATTACCTTCCCCTGTCTGAAAAGTACGCATTGGAAATATTGATTCTGCTGCTCAGCTGCCGTTTTAAGCAAATACTGAGTTGATCCAAGCGAAAATCTGTCGTGATAGGAAAAATTGTTCATACTTTAATAGCCATGTTCCGAATTTATCATCGATGAAACTTGAATATATACTACTTCTTATATCGACCTATTCTATTCAAAATATAAATGTCGATTGACCATAAAATTTATTAATTAAACTGAACTCGACTGCCCTTTATGCGTCTCCATCCCGGACGTCCCATTTTGCGTATTTTCACGCTGCTGGGTTTCATGCCTTATCCTTAAAGCCTCATCATACCATGCCAGAAAATCACCCTTTATACCGGGAATAACACCCCAGACTGGAATTTCCAGTATATTTTCAACATCTTCAACAGTTTTGATGGTATGACTTAAATAATCTAGCGCAAAGATCAAAGCAATACTCAGCCCCATACTGACAACAAATCCTAAAAGAGCAATTTTCTTTTTGTTGACAAACGTAGGATAAATAGGTACTCGTGCCCGCTCAACAATACTGTACTTAAAATCCATGTCGCTGTTTTGCAATGCTTCTTCAATTTGAGAACCACGGGACTGATTATAGAATAAATTATAAATGTGAAGATGGCGCTCTACCTTTGCCTGCAGGCGACGTAACTCAAACGACTCTTCAGGCTGCAGCTCTGCAACATCAAGAAATTTGTTGAGCATTTCATTGGCAAATTCTTTCTGTTTATTCAAAATGTAGAGATCGATTTCACCAAGTTGATAGACTATTATATTTTCCCGGGTCTTTTGAGACTCGTCAGCATATTTTTTTAAAACAAATCTGTTTAGAATCCGCTGACCTTCCTGGCGTAGTTTGCTAAACTCATTTCCAATAATGAGTTCATAATTATCACTCCAGCCGCGCATTGTAATCCGTTTTTTGAACTCACGGATTTTATCATCTATTAGCTGCTTTAATGGTTTGAGCGGTGGCAATCGGTGCCATTTCGCCAATTGCAGGTCCCTTGCCAGCAGCGCCTTCACCTCTTTAATTTTTGTTTCTCTTTTGGCAATAGCGATTTCGGCACCGTTGCGCAAATCATGCATATTCAATGTTCCCAGACTATCACTACGCCCGGTTACACTTGCAGCCTGTCTTTTGGCAATTTTTTTCTGCAGGTTCTTAAGTTGAAACTCTGCATTATCTATATTTTTTTTATTAATGGAGAGTTGTTCGTCACTGAATTCCTTTACGCCGCGAATACCACTAAGCTCCGCCTTTTTGGATTCGTCCATAAAGACATCAGAAAGGGTTTTAGAAAGCTCGTACGCCATAATTGGACTTTGATGAATAGCATTAATCTTAAAAAGGCCAGTGCTTCCCCCTCCTGAAATGCTCAGATTTTGCCTCAATGAACTGGACAGCACTCTGTTTATCAGGTCATCGAATTCCATATCTTCGGGAGCATCTTTTTGCAGATTTCGGGCCCGATTTAAAATAGCTTCATCTTTCTCCAACTCAAGGCGCCTGCCAAGAATACTAAGATAGCGATAACTGAGAACTCTTTCCCGGAGCACCTTGTAGTCAACATTTTGTGATGTACCGGGCGTAACACTGGAGACAGATCGATAGAGCCGGCTTGGGGCAATGCGGATTGTTGATTCCGCCTTATAAAAGGTGGGCACAAAATACCATGCGTATGCACCAACGCCGAGAGTACCGACTACCGTAATGAATACAACGAGCCATTTACGACGCCAGACTGTAAATAAATACTGCGTGATATCAATTTCCTTCTTTGGCCCACCACCAAGCAGTTCAAGTAGTTTGTCTGCATGAGCCTGTTCATTGTCATCCTTGTTTCCTGGTTGATATTGCTGCATTAGAACGCCCTGAGTATGATGAATGAAACAGTAGAAGTAATTATGACCCTTAATGCATCCCCGATGACTCGTTCTCCAAAAATTGCAGAAAAGCCTCTTTTTTGTCGCGGAACATAGATGGCATCTCCAACATTCAGCCCGAGAGGTTTTGGATAAGCATTTTCCAGATAAGTTTCCACATTAACGATTGCGGCTTCTTCGTGATCTTCACCGCGAAAAAATATACGAATATTTTTCAGGTCAGCTGCCTGGCCAGGACCACCCGCAGCAGTCAAAGCATCAATTAAATCCATATCCGCGCGATATGCGTATTTCCCGGGTGCCGCAACCTGCCCAAAGACGCGTATTGTCTTATAACCAATTATTGATTCACCGAAATAATCCGGATTTTCAATATCAGCCTTGTCCGGAACAATAATCGTATCTCCGGCATAAATTTGTGGAAACTGTGAAAAATCTCCACTGGCAATTGCCTGAACGACATTAACACGAATTCTCCTGCCAGCTTCTTCGCCAAGCCCGCGAACGATGATAACATCTTCAAGAACTGCAGTTTTTAGCGCACCACCAGCTTCCAGTATAATCTGCCACAAATTTGGAAATACCTCGAAGGTCATCTTTCCAGGATTTGCCACGCTGCCGGTGACGAGTATAAATTTGCTTCCATATTCATCGACCACTACCGCGACCTGAGAAAGGTCGGTATCGATAAGAGAAATTCTATCGGCGATATTATTGCGGAGTTCATTTATACTGAGACCAGCCGCCTGGATTGTGCCGATAAGCGGCAGCTCGATATTTCCATTTGCTGTCACAACCGGCCGGGAATTCAAAGTGGGTCTCTGCCAGAAGGTAATTGTCAACTTATCACCAACACCAAGTACATAGGCCTTGTTTTTAACTGGAACCTGAGCCGAAATAAATTCCAGGAAACCAGAATTCATCAAAATTGTAATCACAAAAACAAACTTTAACATCTTAAGTTTTATCATATTGGCTATCCATCCATAGTTTCCAGCTTAAGCACCTATTCAGCAAATTTATTATTTTGGGAAACGAAATCCCTTATCGTTCCAACCATTATTAATCTATCCACTTTTGCATTCATCGCAGAATCAGACTATTTGTTTTCAGCCTGACAACCAGGTAACTGGCCTTAATTCAACTTATATTTTTTAGGATTAACATTGTGTTTCTTCAGCAAATCATAAAGTGTTGTTCTGTTGATGGCAAGCTCTGATGCAACATGTGAAATGACGCCACTGTGCCGTCGCATTGCACTTTTAAGGATGGAACGTTCCAGGGCAGAAACCGAATCTCGAAGCGTAAACCTGCCCTTTTCAGATACTTCATCCAGTCCTAAATCGCTGGGGACAATTACGGAGTGGCGGGCAAGAATTGTAGCTTTCCGCATTCTATTTTCAAGCTCACGTACATTGCCCGGCCATTTATGCATTCGCATGGCTTTACGAGCTTTGGGAGCGATATCTCGAATGGCCTTTCCATATTCACGCACGAATTTATTTAAAAAATATGAAGCGAGAAGCTCAATATCGGCACCGCGGTCCCGCAAGGGTGGCATTTCCAGGTTGATAACATTTAATCTGTAAAAAAGATCTTCACGGAAACGACCGTTCTCGACTTCCTGGTCCAGGTTTTTATTGGTGGCCGCAATAATCCGAACATTTACTTTGATTCCTCTGGTTGCTCCAACCCTGTATATAACTTGATCCTGCAGGAATCGGAGCAATTTAACCTGCAGAACCTGCGGTAGATCTCCAATTTCATCCAAAAAAATCGTGCCTCGGTTTGCACTTTCAAACTTCCCCTTCTGCAGCACAGATGCACCCGTAAAGGCCCCTTTTTCATGACCAAAAAGTTCAGACTCCAGAAGATGTTCCGGAATCGCGCCGCAGTTAATAGGTACAAACGTATTTCCGATTCTGTCGCTGTTTTTATGTATATAGTGTGCCAGTAACTCTTTCCCGGTCCCGCTTTCGCCTGAAATCAGTACAGCAGCATCGGTGACACTAATCTTTCGGGCAACTTTGAGAACAGACCTGATTTCACCTGAAACACCCATTATATTTGAGGAATCTTTGCCTGTTGTTTTTGCTGCTTCAGGCCTTTCCTGTAAGGAATCTTTCTGGACCTCCATTGCAAAATAGGCCCTTTTTAGAACGATATTGACTTCGTCTGCATCAAGCGGCTTCAAGAGGTGATCATGTGCACCAGCATTTAGAGCCTGCCTCGCCACGTTGACCTCCTGATTGCCAGTCATGACGATAATTTTAACCGGTCTGTTTTGACCGAGGATGGTATCGATTAATCCCAATCCTTCGCTGCCATCAATTGTGGTATCAGAATAATTCAAATCAAGAAGAACAAGTTCTGGTGACTCCTTTGCATACATTTGTTTTATCTGCTCGGGATGAGAGGCCGTGCACACTGAAAAATCATCGGATAGAGACCATGACAGCTGCTGGCAAAGACTTTCATCATCATCTGCAATTAATAATCCGGGCAATTCATTTTTAATCTTATTCATTTTTCTGCTCATTTTTGACAGTAATTTATATTACTGTATTTCTGCACATTTCGTATTCAGATCCAGATTTCTTATACTAAAAATGTTCTTGTTATATTTTAACAAAAATTGACAATTTAAAGTATATTTCATTCATCAAACTTGGATAATTTAATCAATCTACCTCGACCTGCTGTTTCCGGTGTATCCATGCAGTTATTTAAACGAATAATGAAAGCAGTACCTCCCCCGGTTTTGCTTTGCGCACTTATGTTGCCATCATGCAAAGAGACAATTTCTCTGGCTTGATATAATCCTATCCCGAGACCGTGTCCTTTTGTACTTTGATTGGGACGAAACAGCTTATATTTTATGAAATCTTCAGTCATCCCGATGCCAGTATCGCTGATAATTACTTTTACACTTCTTCCAATTCTTCCTGCCTTGACCGACAGCGTCCCGCCGTGCGGCATCGCTTCAACAGCATTCATCAGGATATTGCGAAAAACCGTACGCATCTGCATTCTGTCAATTGTGCATGGCGGCATCGGTTCAATCTCAATTTGAGTATGAATCGATGCTGGAACATTGATTTCAGAAAATAGATTTTCAAGCAATGTTGCAAGTTGAGATTCCTCTTTTTGAACACATTTTTCACCGCTTTTTATCGAAGACAATTTCTCTGTCAACTTCTGCATCTCAATAGAAACACGATCCAGGGTTTGCATAAAGTCATGTCGAAATTCTTTCTTTTCAAGATGCCTCTTCGCATTGTTATTTAGCAATGAAAGTGTAGAAACTACGTTCCGCAGGTCATGCATCATAAAAGACGAGACACGATGAATAGACTCCATCTGCTTGTTCTCAGTTATTTTGTTTTGCAGGTCCAATCTCAGCAGTACCAGACTAGCAGCGTTAACGAGCAGATCCAAAAGACGTAATTCTTCTTCACTGTACTGGACATTGCTTCCTTTGGGGCCTAACAGGACAACTCCCTGCAGTCGCCTCTCAGCAATCAGGGTAGCACCTGCTTCATAGCTGTCCCATTGTATTTCTTCAGAATATTTCTGTTTATCAGGTGGGAACGCTTGCAACAGATGGCCAATGTCGAAAGCCTGCACAGTTCGTCTCAACCATTCAATCTGAGACTGTTCCAAGTGGACTTTATTTTTTTCAGCTGATTCTCCATTCATATACATATTGAACAAGGTGCTGTTCGAGCTGCGAAGCAGCAGGCAAATTGGTACATTTTGAAAAATATGACGCATCTCCCGGCCAAAAATTGAAGCCAGCTTTGCGTCACTTTCTGCAATAGCCATAGCTTCATTAAATCTCTGCAATTCATCACGATAATCATAATTGCGATTGAGAACATTTCTATCGATGAAACCTGTCCATCGTCGTCGAATTGATTGATTCAAGACAATGGCAAGAGCTAGGCCGATGGTACTGACCGCGACAAAGGATGATAAAAAAAGTTGCCAGTTCAGCGCCAGAATCTCTATGGCCTTTAATAGAAGCCCGAAAAAAACAAGATAGAAACCGCCATAAATCAACAGGCCGG
>Ga0316187_10006241_pt1 | contig 10259 bp, 9 predicted proteins | sample CroRivburrow1_MG_FD_204927 | JGI IMG/M metagenome (GOLD analysis project Ga0316187, IMG submission 204927) | Coastal sediment microbial communities from Maine, United States - Cross River worm burrow 1 | ecosystem: Environmental > Aquatic > Marine > Coastal > Sediment | place: USA: Maine... | reverse complement strand
GCAAAACGGTGATTATCCCCAAAGCCCGGTTATTTGACCAGCGTCAACTCTCCTTGGCAACAAGTCGAATATCAGTTATGTTCAACTGCATATTTATCCGGGCACTCGGAAAACGGGCAGGAGAGAACATGGATAGCGATATAAAACAGTACGTTACAGCAAAGCAGACCTGGAGCAGGGGATTATTTATTGTCCTTTTTGCGGTAATCTATTCCATTGCGGAAATTGTGTTATTCACTGTTGTGCTGTTTCAGTTTCTATCTATGCTTTTCACGGGTGAAACAAATGACAGGCTTCTGAAATTTGGCCAGAGCCTCAGCACCTATGTCTATCAGATTCTCCAGTTTATGACCGCCAATAGCGAAGAACACCCCTATCCGTTCAATCCCTGGCCCGCCGGACCGCCACCACGCGACAAAGATCAGGAACATCAACCTGACAAACCGGTGGCGGCCGATGAACCCGGACAGGAATAGCTTCAGCCTGATAACTGCAAGCGCATTGGTTCAATCATTCGTAACAGACCATCATCAATCCAGGCTGTTACCTCCTCCAGACTGAAAACAGCCACAACCAGGCCCTGCTCGTCCATGAAAAAATGCTGGCCATTAGCCGGACTAATCCAGCTTAAGCGCCGGGTCTGCCAGCACTGCTGATCTGCAGCAAATATCTCAACCCAGATACCCGCCATAAGCAAACCGAGTTGGCTGACGGCAATCCTGCCACTATTCGCCTGATCAATCATAACGCCCATATCCGCATCACTGGATAGCTCCGGCAAGACATCATCATCCACCCATGAATCCTCTTCATACAATAACCGTTTCAAGACGCACCTCCGGCACTATCTAATCAATCTCAGGCAACTGCTGATTTTTACCCGCAGGGCGATATAAAACTGTGAATTCACTCACAAATTCAGATAATTTTGCCTATGTTTCAATACAGCCAAAACCATTTGCCAAACTGGCCGATAACGTTATTACTATGATGCAAACAACAACAAAAAATAATGAAATACCCATGGATAGCAACGACATAGCCGTAAAATGGATCAATCAGGTAAAGGGCCTGGTATCACCGCCTGACATCTGTATCCGTATTTTTGAGCTGATCGAATCTCAGATGGCATCGACTAAACAACTTGGTGATGTGATCAGCCAGGATCCAAACCTCAGCGCCCGGCTGCTAAAAATAGTCAACAGTCCGTATTATCACTTTTCCAATCGCATCGATACTGTTTCACGTGCAATCACTGTGATTGGTATTCGCGAACTGAGCAGCCTGGTTCTAGCCGTATCAGCTGCAAAAAGTTTTTCAAATATACCTAATGAACTGGTCAATATTGACACCTTCTGGCGTCATAGCATCTACACGGCACTGATCGCACGGGAACTGGCCAAACGATGCGATATTCTGCATCCCGAGCGCCTGTTTGTTGCTGGACTGATGCATGACATAGGCAGCCTGATTATTTACAACCGGGTCCCGGATGTAGCTAAGGCCATATTAATCCAGTCAAATGGCAATGAACAAACGCTGTATCAACTGGAAAAAGACCTGCTCAGCACCTCTCATGCTCAGATTGGAGGCTTACTGCTGGACTCATGGATGCTACCCAAGATCCTGCGAGATGCCATCATGTTTCATCACGAACCAGCACTCTGTGAAACCGCACCGGTCGAGGCTACGATAGTTCACATCGCCGAAGCTCTCGCTAACGCCTCAATTATTGGCGGCTATTGTTCTGAGGCCTGTGGCCAGGATGAAATAGCTCCAGAAGCCTGGGATACACTCCGCATCAACCCGGCCAATCTGAATACGGATGAACTTATTGGCGCCGCCGGTTTACAATTTTCAGATATGAATGAATCCCTGAATGGTTAAGACATACTGTAGATATCGGCTATCATTAGCCTCAAAATAGCCTCCACATCCCATGATGGCAGTTCATCCATCAGGGGGGTAAAATAAACACCTTCCTGTTAACTGCCTGGATATATACACGTGTCGACACCATCATCAGATTTAACCCAAACCAATAAAACCAATCGCCCTGTCAGCCCTGCCGCAGACACCCCGGCACCTCACCCCAGCTTTGAGTTATTACGCACGGAACGAATAGATTCGCTCAATGTTCAGATCGAAGAGTACCGGCATAAATCCACAGGTGCCATGCACTACCATATAGCCAGCGATAATCCTGAAAATGTGTTTCTGGTCGCCTTGCGTACCATACCCGTCGACTCCACTGGCGTTGCCCATATACTGGAACATACCGCCCTGTGTGGCAGCGAACGTTACCCGGTCCGGGATCCTTTTTTCATGATGATCCGCCGATCTCTGAATACCTTTATGAACGCATTCACCAGCAGCGACTGGACAGCCTACCCGTTTGCGAGCCAGAACCGCAAAGACTTCAATAACCTGCTGGACGTCTACCTCGACGCAGTATTTTTTTCCCGCCTTGATGAACTGGATTTTGCTCAGGAAGGTCACCGCCTGGAGTTCGCCGAACCTGACAACAGTGACAGCGAGTTATTTTTCAAGGGTGTCGTTTTTAATGAAATGAAAGGCGCTATGAGCTCCCCCATAAGCACGTTATGGCAAACCCTAAGCAGCCAGCTATTTCCAACCACCACCTATCATTACAATAGTGGCGGCGATCCCGAGCACATCCCGGATCTCAAGCATCATGAACTCAAGGCGTTTTACAAGAAACACTATCACCCATCAAATGCGGTCTTCATGACCTGTGGTAATATCCCCGCAATAGAAAACCAGCAACGTTTTGAGGATCTGGCACTGGCACGATTCAGCGCTCAGGACAGCATCATTGATGTCCCGGATGAACAACGCCTGAGTAGCCCCGTCAATATTGAAGACAGCTATGCCATTGATGCCAGTGATAGCAATGCCAATAAAACACACGTCGTCCTTGGCTGGTTACTCGGCCGCTCCATCGACATGGAGGCCATGCTTAAGGCCCATCTGCTATCCGGAGTCCTGCTTGATAACAGCGCATCTCCACTCCGTCACGCCCTCGAAACCAGTGGCTTAGGCAGTGCCCCCAGCCCCTTATGCGGTATTGAAGACTCTAATCGTGAAATGAGTTTTATGTGTGGCATAGAAGGTAGCCGCCCGGAACATGCCGCTGCAGTTGAAAAACTAATATTTGACGTGCTCAATAACATTGCCCGCGATGGTGTACCACAGGACAGCATCGAATCTGTACTTCACCAACTGGAACTCAGCCAGCGCGAAATCAGTGGTGATGGTTACCCTTATGGATTACACCTCATTTTGTCCGGCTTATCAGCCGCCATTCATCGCGGCGATGTCATCAGCGCATTAAATCCAGACCCGGTTCTGGAACAACTGCGCGAGGAAATTCGCAACCCGGATTTCATTAAAAATCTGGTACAGACCCAGCTGCTGGATAATCCTCATCGCGTTCGGCTCACAATGAAACCCGATACCACTTTATCTGAACGCCGCGATCAGGCTGAAAAACAGCGCCTGGCCGACATCAAGCAACATCTGACCGAAGCCGAGCAAACCCGGATCATAAATCAGAGCAAGGCCCTGAACGATCGCCAGATGCAGCAAGATGACCCGGGCATTTTACCCAAGGTTGGCCTGGAGGATATACCCGCAACATCACCTGTCATCAATAGCAAAAATGCCAGTATTCATACAAGCCCGGCCCATTATTATGCTCAGGGAACCAATGGCCTGTGTTACCAGCAAATCATCTCTCAGCTGCCCGCACTCAATGATGAACAATTGTCATTGTTAACACTCTATACCCGCTGCGTTACCGAACTCGGTTGTGGCGATCGTGATTATCTTGCCACCCAGGCATACATTGACAGTATCAGCGGCGGGGTCCATGCCTACTCTTCTGTGCGCGGCAGTATTGAAGATACCCAGAATATCCGTGGTTTCTTTACATTATCAGGCAAGGCGCTGGTGCGTAATCACTCCAGTTTCAGTGAACTGATGCAGCAGATGCTGGAATACGTGCGTTTTGATGAACTGTCCAGAATTCGTGAAATCATAACTCAGGACCGCGCCCGACGGGAACAGGGTATCACCGGACAGGGACACAGCCTGGCAATGGCCGCCGCCTGCAGCGGTATGAGCCCGACCGCAGCCCTGCATCACCGATTGCGCGGCTTAAGTGGTATCCAGGCATTGAAACAGCTCGATGACGAATTGAATAGCAATAATGGCGACACGGTCCGGCACCTGGCTCAAAATTTCTCGGATATCCATAGCCTCATCATTAGCTCACCCCGACAGTTTCTGATCATTGGCGAACAGGAGCATCAGCAACAGTTTCAACAGGATCTCGAAGCTATTTGGCGCGCGCAAAAACAGGAAACCAAAACCTCAGCGCTGTCATTAGCCAGCATCCGCCAGACCGTGCAGCAGATGTGGATAACCAATACTCAGGTCAACTTCTGCGCCAGGGCTTACCCGACGGTAACGGCCGACCATCCGGACGCTGCACCACTGGATGTTCTGGCTGGTTTTCTGCGCAACGGCTATCTACACCGGGCTGTGCGTGAGATCGGTGGTGCCTACGGCGGCGGCGCTAGCCATGACAGTGATAATGCTGCATTTCGTTTTTATTCTTACCGCGACCCGCGGTTACAGGAAACCCTGGATGACTTTGACCAGGCACTTGATTGGCTGCAAAACAGTAACCATGAATGGCGGCAGGTGGAAGAAGCCATACTGGGGGTCTTCGGCACACTGGACAAACCCGGCTCACCCGCCGGCGAAGCCAAAGAAGACTTTTATAATGAACTGTATGGCCGCAACAATGAATACCGTCAGCGTTACCGCGAACGCGTACTCAAGGTAACGCTATCCGATCTGCAACGCGTGGGCGCCACCTACCTGACCCCGGGTAACGCCAGCACCGCGATTGTGACCAGCAGCGCTACCCTGCAACAACATGGCGATCTGGGGCTAGAAGTTCATACACTGTAAAGTTTCGGGATATCCAACAAAATGTACAAAGCAGTTTTATTACTAGGCACATTATTGATCAGCGCACCTGCAGTATTCAGTGCAATCCTGATTGAAAGCGTGGATGACGATGGCAAAAAAGGCCGCGTCCTTATTGATGAAGGTCGCGCGCGCGTCGATGCCGGCACACTGGGTGGATATATGCTTATCAATCTTGATGACGGCACTGCCTATGCAATCAATCACGGCGAGCGTGCCATCCTTGATTTAAACGGCCCTATGGTGTCGACGCACCCCCAAACCGGCAATAGCAAACCACCATCTGTTAGCGTAAAAAAGCAGGGCAAAGGCCCCATTATTGCCGGTTATCAAACCATTCGGTACAGAGTCAGCATTGATGGTATGCACTGCTTTGACGAATATCTCTCAGAGCAATTGTTGAAATACCCACATGTCAAACGTTTCGTTGAAGTTATCGGTGAGGCCACCGGTGCCGACGCTACAACCGGCATGGGTGTACCATTCGACCCCGATGCCCCCTGTGAATCAGCCGATGAGCTCGCCGACGATTATTACCATAAATTCGGCATCCCCATGCGCACTATCGGCAGCAACGGCCTTATTACGCACGAAATAAAACGTATCGTTACCGATATGGAGCCACCGGCAGGCACCTTTACATCTCCTCCCGGATATATAAAAGTGACCCGAGAACAGCTCATCCAGCGCACTATTGAAAAAATGCCAGCACATTCCGACATCAGCAATCTCAGCGCTGAAGATGTCAAAAAAATGCAGGAACAAATCAAAAAACAACTGGAGGTCATGAAAAAAAGGCGTCAGGGCACGGCAACGCCGGAGGATCATAAAAATATCGACATAGCCCCGGTTAATAAACAATAAACCGTGAACGAATCAGACCGGGACATCACAGCGACACCAGCCCTGGGCAAGAAACAACTGCGTGAGATTAGCCGGCTAACGATAAGTGATTACAACGACCGGGCACAATTGTTCCATGAACATACCCATGATCACGATGTCAGTCAAAATATTGAATCACTATTGCGCAACATCAATTCACAACCGCCCTGGCAGCTGCTGGATTTTGGCTGCGGCCCGGGACGCGACCTGAAATCATTTAAGAAACTGGGCCATCATATTATCGGACTGGATGGCAGCAGTAATTTTTGCGATATGGCGCGCGAACTATCCGGCTGCGAAGTCTGGCAACAGGATTTTTTACAGCTGGACCTACCCGACAGCTATTTTGATGGTATTTTTGCCAACGCCACACTGTTCCATATACCCAGACAGGAACTGCCCCGCGTACTTAAAGATCTGTACCACAGCATGAAGCCTGGCGCGGTTTTACTCTCATCCAACCCCCACGGTAACAATGAAGAAGGCTGGCAGCGCCAGCGTTATGCCAGCCTGCATAAACCGCAACAATGGCAGGAATTTATGCTAGCCGCAGGCTATACCTTACTGGAATCCTACTATCGCCCTGCCAGTTTGCCACGCGCCCAACAGCCCTGGCTAGCAACAATATGGAGAAAATAACGTCGGGGGGGGGTCAGGCCGCAGTTGCCACGGCAGGCTTTCTGAACAATCTTATACGGGTGAGAAAAAACATCTTGAACAGCAGTTTTAAGGCCGGTCGCAGACGTAATTTCCATGCCAGACGCACATACTGACGCAACTCTGAAAAGCTGTAATCTCTGCTTTTGAATTTTGCTGTCAATGTCGCCATCAATGCATTCTCACGTCGCTCCTTGTCATCCAGAGCCTGCCATTGAGGGATGGTATGTTTCTGCCAATAACGGTCTATTGTTGCAACCACTTTAACCAGGCTCTGACCAAAATAAAATTCTGCCGCTGATTCGCTGGCTATTTCCAGCTCATAAATCTCATCATGACCTAAACCACCCATACGCACGGGCATTGATGCAACCCCCCAACGCGGACTTGAACCCGTTGTCATTTCTTTTTTCAACCAGCCATTGATATCCAGCTTTGCCAGTGATGAAAAACCCACCTTTGCCAGCGTCGCAAACGGAAATAACTCGTAATTACGTTGTTTCCTTGCCACTTCACGCAACTTGGGCCAGAACATCTTCTCTATAAACATACCTGCCACAAATAAATATTCAATCGACTCTACAATATCTTCGTCATTAACCACCTTCAATGTATAACTGTCCGCCGACAAACCATCCAGGCGGGCAACGGGCTCAACCAGCTTTGCATATAACATTGAATAGGCGCCATAAAAAAATGCCTGAAACCTCATGTCTACCGCCCGGCTATCGGCCACACAGGCATAATATTGGCGCCAGGCCGCATTTAGCTGATGTAACCAATGTAACAACGGGTTCCTCAACAGCGAGTGCTGACATATTTTCCGTCCCATCATCGCTCTGAACACATTGGGTGGCATCATCTGTATCAGTGGCAACCCTATCACCAGGGTATTCCACGACCACACCGGCAGGAGAAACGAGCGCGTTTTGACAATATCCAGCTCGAAGCGGTCTGTCACAATAATGCGGTGTATCGGCATCTGACCACGTATCACTTGCAACTCATCTATTAGAGCAAACAACTGCGGCGCCAACGCCTCGCTTATCGCCAGCCCTAATGGCTCCCTGGGCCTGATACTTAACAGACGATAACTCAGGAACAGAAACAGGATTCCGGCCAACAACCATAACAGGACAGGCCACCAATCCAGTACGGCCGGCCATCCTAATGCCGGGGCCATGCTGACAGCCGAAAACATCCCCGACACAGATAAATAGCCCAGCATGGGAAATAACAATGGAAACAGATAGCCGACGGGTGCCAGGAACATCAATATAACAATATTATGGAAAGGATAGCGCTTGAGCCAGAACTTCACCGCCTGCAATAGCTGGTCAATCTTTTTATTGATGTCGACCTTATCCATTATGTGCTCCACCCCCAGGTATCCGTTTTCATGAAATATACATACTGACCATCTCTTTTATATCGTCCAATTCCGGCTATCCATAAAGCCCGGCACGGGGAAAATGTGACCTGGCGCACATCTGGAATTCACGCGCATGACCCGATGACTTCATAACAGTTACCCATATGTTTACGTTTACAATCAATACCTTAGCATGAGTAACCCGACCTCAAGGCACTAAAAAACCCGGCAAGCCGGGTTTTTTAGTGCCTTGAAAAACAAGCTGTTATTTAGTCTTACACGCATTCGAAGGCACCAGCTCTATCGCCTGCCCCCTGGATTTACGCGACTTCTTCTCAAACACCTCAACGTCATAAATACCATCATCATAACTGGCACTTACGTCATAAAAATAGCCCTTACGTGCGGTTAACATCGTTTCGACACGGATCGTGCTACTGGTCGTAGAAAAGGTATTACCTCCGATACCAAAGGCCACCTCGATGACCACCGGTTTACCCACGGGAATACCGACCTCCACCTCAGGTTGATCAAGCTTGACCGCACCCAGATGCACCAGATTACATTGCTTATCAATATCATATACATGAAAATGGGCGCTGGCTTCATTCAGCATGGAGCCAGAATCCAGTTTTTTTACCTTGACCAGCACATTTTTATGCAAGGTATTCGGATAATATTTGATACTGGAACAACCGACAGCCACAACAGCCAAAATCGACACAAGACCAAACCGTATTAGTCGCCACCCTGAATGCTTAAGCTTCATTTCATACACCCCATATCTGAACTGTTATGTAGCCGTCAGATCCGGGCAACCTTTAACCTCGCCAGTAGCCCAGCCTTTGACCGCCTTTTTGATTGTGGTGTAACCCCATTTACCACTGTACAACTCAATCCTGGTGGTCTTTTTATCGACCGGCACAGCATCAAGCACCAGAACATACATACCCTTTTCCGGTATCTCGGACACAGTTGATACATTCACCGCATTGCTCATATCCAGCTGCAAATGCAGCTCAGTGCCGGCCCGGGTAGAAATCAGCGTTGGTGTATAAGTCTGCACCGATGTGCTACAGGCGCCATTAACACAGGAAGTGATCTCATAGGCCTTGGCCAGACACTTGTCCGTATACTTCTTGAATGTTTTGACAACCTTCTTATAGGGCCGCTGAACCTCAATAGACTCAATCGAAGCCATACTACTCGCTACCGCAGCAGTACGAAATTCCTGCGCATTTTGCGGGTGATGCATTGAACAGCCACCCAGCCCCAGAATAGCCACAGACAATATTAATATAATCGATTTATTCATAACGCCCCCCGTGGTCGCCAGGCAACACCAAATTTAGCTTACAGTTAGAATTAAATCTGTAGCGGCAGGAAGCCAAGAACCTGAATTCATTAAGGATGACAATAAACATATAGAAAAAATGATACTGGCTTGCAAACTGGAAAAACTGCCAAGTGAAACAGGTGTGATCCAGAACTTCTATAGTCGAGCTCAGAAAATATGACTCTTAGAAGGTCTAATTAACAACTATTTACATTAAATTGTACTACATAATAGTTGATCTTTTTTATCTACAACTCATAACGCGGGCGGGCGACCACTGCGAGTGAATGGCGGTTAAGCAGCGAAAACCAACCTACGGCAATTAATTCAATTAGGCGGAATTCGACTGCGGTTTCAACTGGTCGATGCAACACATTGATTAAATCGTCCAGCCGGTGTTTCAAAGTTGAATGTCTTTCTTGGTCGTTCGTTTAGTCTTATTGCCACAGCATTGAGCTTGGCTTGTGAGTATACATCCAGATCAGTGCTCTTTGGTTGGTCCCCCGCTGCAAGGGATTCTATGGATCACAGAAATAGACTTTAATGTCAGTCGCTAAGGTAAAACGTTTGTGTTCTGCCATCTCTGACCCACGCTCCCAGACCAATGATTTTTATAATTTTTGTGGTAACTTATGTGCTTGCTTTATTAACGCATCAACGACTGTCTTACTGTTTTTACCATTAACTTTAACCAACATAACGTAACGCGTATTTCGCCCCACTAATGTTGCAATCTGGCTATTATTACTTCCCATGATCAAATCACCCTCCCAATGACTCGGCACGGCACGATCTTCAGCCGATGCCGGGCGCTCACTAATCGAGATGGCTTCTGTAAGTTGACCATGATCAGGGGTTTTCTGTGTATGGTGACGTGAGCGACGCATGATGCGTGTTCGTCTTAAATGCTGCAATAACTCTTTTTTTAAAGCCCTACGGGCCTGAATATAAAGACTGCGATAAATTGTCTCGTGCGACACTTGGTAGTTC
>Ga0316187_10006238_pt1 | contig 10264 bp, 7 predicted proteins | sample CroRivburrow1_MG_FD_204927 | JGI IMG/M metagenome (GOLD analysis project Ga0316187, IMG submission 204927) | Coastal sediment microbial communities from Maine, United States - Cross River worm burrow 1 | ecosystem: Environmental > Aquatic > Marine > Coastal > Sediment | place: USA: Maine... | reverse complement strand
AATTTTATATTATTTCAAATTAGCTAAATATATCAATCCATTTTCTTCAGGTATTTATACAATTCGCTGTCTGTAGAAATAAAAATGGATGTTTTATTATCAAAGGTTTTCTCAAATGTTTCCATTGATTTTAGAAAGCTATATAGATTCCTCGATTGACTGGATCGATCATACGCCTGGGCATATATCGATGCGGCGGTGGCATCGGCCTTACCTTTTATCTCTTCAGCCTCCCTGAATGCGTTTGATTGTATGCTTTTAAGTTCCCTTTCCTTTTCCCCATTAATACGCGAAGCTTCTCCCTGACCTTCAGAGCGGAATTTATCGGCGATACGGAAACGCTCGCTTTTCATTCGCTCGTACACCTGGTCCTGTACTTCCTGTACATAATTGATGCGTTTAAACCGGAAATCCAGTATCTCAATTCCCAGGTCTGCCGTTTGCTTATTAGCAGATACAAGGATTTCCTTCTGGATCTTTTCCCGGCCTACATAAATAACGGTCAGGGAATCACTTATGATTTCACTATCCGTTGAAACAGGGGTTCTGTTACTGGTTCTTACGGCTTCTTCGATATTATTATTGGCAATGAAATTTCTTGTATCCCCATCAAGAATATCATCTATACGCGATTGCGCCCCCCGTTCGTTTGTAAGTCGTTTAAAGAATTGGAGTGGGTCAGTAATCTGCCATCTTGCATAGGTATCGACATAAATGAACTTCTTGTCTTTGGTTGGAACCTGGTTCGGGTCTCCGTTCCATTCCATATAACGTTTTTCGAAATAATTGGCAACCTGTATAAAAGGAACCTTGAAGTATATTCCTGGTTCGGTTACGGCTTTACCAATGGGTCTTCCAAATTGAGTTATTACCACCTGGTCTTTTTCCTGTACAATAAATGCACTTCCCGACAAGCCAATAATGATAATAAGGGCTATGAATACCAGTAATATTATTTTAGTTTTCATTAATTTCTTTTTTTTCATTCATCTGCATTTGTAATAGTGGCAAAACATTGTTGCCTTCTTGGTCGGTAATGACTACGTTCCCGATTTTGGGGATCACATTCGACATCGTTTCAAGGTAAATCCTTCTTTTGGTCACTTCTGGGGCCTTAACATACTCACTATAAAGGGCCTTAAACCTGGCAACTTCCCCTTGCGCATTGTTTACCCGCTCTGTAGCGTACCCTTCAGCCTTTTGAATGGTTTCCAAGGCCTGGCCACTTGCTTTGGGTATTACCTTATTATATTCCGATTTAGCCTGGTTAATCAACGTTTCCTTTTCCTGCTGGGCTTCATTAACAGCATTAAAAGCGGCTTTTACCGGTTCGGGTGGATTGATATCCTGAAGCACTACCTGTTCTATTTTAATACCCATTGAATATTCCCTGCAAATGGTCTGGATCAGTACTTCCAGTTCGCTTCCTATTTCTGTTCGGCCTACAGTAAGGACTTCATTTACGGTACGGTCACCGACGATTTGTCGCATTGCTGCCTCAGAGATATCACGGAGTGTGTTTTCAGGATTCCGGACCTTAAAGAGGTAATTATATGCATCGTCAACCCTGTATTGAACAACCCATTCCACTTCAGCAAGATTAAGATCCCCCGTGAGCATCAACGATTCATCTTTTGTACTTGATGAATGGCTGTATTCTGAATTGATGCCAGCTCTTGAAGTCCGGAATCCAAACTCAAGTTTCTGCTGCCGCTCTACCGGAACTTTGAAAACGACTTCAGCAAAAGGAATTTTCATGTTCAAACCAGGTTCTACCTGGCGTACATACCTTCCAAAGCGCGTAATAACGCCTACTTCTTCTGTGCTAATCTGAAAAATGGATGTCCATAAAATGATAGCTAAAAGTAACACAGAAACAATGAGCCGCCAGGAACTAAGTATTTTTTCAAGTTCAGGAGGCAAGTTTAATTGTTCAATAAGAGGATTTGCCATTGATTTTTATTTGATTTACTTAAAGGTAGACCTAATTTCCACCGAAAACCTTGATTGTTGAATATCATTCCGGGTATGGTTTCTCTGTTCCCGCATAATATAGAAATGCTTAATATATAATTCTGCCCTTTTGTTTATTCTCAAAGTAAATTATATAGAATGTTATTTCTCCTTACTAAGTAAATATCTTGAGTTATTATCTTGAACAGAATTCCTTCAGCAGTTTTTGACGGCCTGTAGATTTTAGTTTCCTAAGCGCCTTTTCCCGGATTTGCCGTACCCTTTCTCTCGTTAATCCCATTCCATCACCAATTTCTGCAAAATTCATTGCATGGTCATAATCAATTCCGAAGGACATTTTAATTACTTCCATTTCTCTTGCATCAAGTGTTTTCAGTGTTCTTAATGTTTCATGCTTAAGTGACTGGGTGTATTCCATTTTGTAGTCGGTATCTTCAATAGAACTGTTTTCCATTACGTCATACAAATTACCTTCTCCGTCATTACCAAATGGAGCATCCAGAGATGTTTTACTAATATCGGCATTTAAAGTATTATAAATATCAGAGGGATTCTGTTCGAGAATTTCTGCTAATTCTTCTGGGGTTGGTTCCCTTTCATATACTTGTTCAAATGAGGAATACGCTTTTTTAATTTGATTGAAATGACTCTTTTTATTGGCCGGTATTCTCACAATTTTTGAATGATTATTGATAGCCTGTAAAATAGATTGTCGTATCCACCATACAGCATAAGATATAAATTTAAAACCTTTAGTCTCATCGAATTTCTGAGCAGCTTTAATTAAACCTATATTGCCTTCATTAATCAGGTCATTCAAAGGAATGTTCCTGTTCTGATATTGCTTTGCTACCGAAATCACAAATCGCAGATTTGCTTTTACTAATTTCTCAAGTGCAACGTAGTCTCCCGTACGGATTCTTCTTGCTAAGTCGGCTTCTTCTTCAGGGGTAATTCTTTCCTCTTTACTTAAATCATTGAAATACTTTTCAATTGTGTGACTTTCTTTTCTGTTTGTAATAGATTGGGAGATTGTTAACTGCCTCATTGATTTGGGTTTAAATAACCTGCAAAGCTAACATTTTTAAACGCAAAATGCAACTAAAGAAGGTTAAAGTCGGGCTTCTATGACTAAAAAAAATAATACGCTAGTGGCGGGCAAAACATTCCGGTTCGTATCCAGAAGCAAAGCAGTTGTATATATGAACTGTAAAAATTGAGGGTATTACATGTTTTAAAGCTTGAGATCGTTGGAATACTTTAAAAGTTTATTCAATTATTTTAATAACATTGCTCCGAAAGTAATTGATGCAGGTAAGGCAATGTCTTGAACAGCAATTGAAATTATTACAATAATTAATATTGCTGATAGAAGCACAAGTATAGCCGCTGTAATCAAAATCCTCCTTTGAACTACTACTTTGTTCACGAGGAATTTTTCTAAAAACTCTTTATTGAAAGTAATTAGAATGAAAAGCAGAAGCAAAGTAAATCTTGATAAATAATTTTTGTTGCATTCGAAAATCAATTATTGTTGTAAACTAATATGATATTTGGGATACAGAATCTCTTTTTTGAACTATATCAAAGTTTGAAGACTGCTTCTATCCTTCAACTGCGCAAACTACTACCCCCTACCAAGAATGCATCAGGCGCTTTCTTTTGTAAGTTAATCAGGCTTAATCCTTGTTTTTGCCATGTAGTTGTTTGGCAAATTTTCTCATTGATCCTATGTCAAGGATCATACCTGGGAGCTTAGGTTGATTTTCATGATTAAATATTTATTTATAGATTAATATTTGGTAACTTAGGCATCCACTTTAATTACAAAGAAATGTCCGGAATATTAGATTTATTAAACAGTGATTTTGGAAAACAGATCGCTAGTGGTATCAGTAATCAAACAGGGGCTGATCAAAGCAAAACTAATGATGTATTAAGCATGGCTTTACCTGTTTTAACAGGAGCTATGCAACGAAATGCTTCTACTCCGGAAGGTGCTGCTGGATTATTGGGTGCTTTATCGGGGAAACACGATGGAAGTGTTCTGGATAATTTAGATGGCTTTTTTGGTGGTGGTGTTGATGATGAGGTACTTACTGATGGCTCAGGGATTTTGGGTCATGTTCTTGGAGCCAAACAAAACAATGTACAGAATGCATTAAGTAAAAAATCGGGTTTGGATTCAGGTACTATATCACAAATACTTACAATAGCTGCTCCTCTTTTATTGGGTTATTTAGGCAAGCAAACAAAACAGAATAAAATCAATAGTCAAAATGACTTAGGTAATTTATTTAATGGATTGCAAAGCGGTAACTCTCCCGGGCAAGAACAAAGTTTTATAGAATCCATTTTAGATGCTGATGGAGATGGCAACGTGATTGATGATGTTGCAGATATGGTATTAGGAGCTGGAAAGAAAAAAGGAGGCTTAGGAGGCCTTCTTGGCGGATTCTTTAAAAAATAAGATATAGCATTCAAATCCGCAAGGATTATTAGTGCCAAAACAATACCCTATCTAAAAAATTCAAGGTATTATATTTAATAGGTCTTTGTGTTTTTAGAATATAAAACAAGATCTACATTGTTTATAAAAATTTGTTTTGAAGTATATTAGTAAATTGTAAAACGTTAAATATTAAAATCTACACTATGGCAAAATTTGAAATCCACAAAGACAAAGCAGGACAATTTAGATTCAACTTAAAAGCTGCAAATGGTCAAACAATTCTAAGTAGTGAGGGCTATTCTAGTAAAGCCGCATGCGAAAACGGAATTGAATCAGTAAGAACTAACTCAAAAGATGATAGCAGATACGAAAGATTAACTGCTAAGAATGGAAGTCCCTATTTTAATTTAAAAGCAGCCAATAGTCAAGTGATTGGCAACAGTGAAATGTATTCAGGTACTTCCGGAATGGAAAATGGTATAGCATCCGTGAAAACAAATGCAACAAACGCTACTGTTGAAGACAATAGTTAAAAACTAAATTTTCTTTCATTGTTAATTAAGACAGCCTAATCTGGCTGTCTTTTTTTTTGAATAGCTCTTAAATTAATCTAAGCTGTGAATCTATTTCTATAATACAACCTATTTAGTTCAATCTCAAAACAAAAGAATGCATCAGGCGCTTTCTCTTGGTACTTATCGTGGGGAATTAAGGTTAGGGCTGGATTTGACTTTAGCTAATAATTTGTAACTTGTAAATAGATAGGTTTCGTGCGGCATATTTTTTTAAACTCAGACATCCATGTCCCAAAGACGCTTAGCAGCAATTATGTTTACCGACATTGTCGGTTACACTACTCTAATGGGTTCAGATGAGGATAAGGCATTTCAGGTTCTTCGCCAAAATCGGGAAATCCAACAATCTTCAATCAAAAAGCATCATGGAAAATGGTTGAAAGAAATGGGGGATGGTATTCTGGCACAGTTTAGCAGTGCTACAGATTCTGTTCAATGTGCCATTGAAATTCAGAGGCAGGCAAGGAAAGATTTAGACGCAAAGATTCGTATTGGCATTCATTCAGGTGATATCACTTTTGAAAATAATGATGTTTTTGGAGACGGTGTAAATATTGCTTCCCGTCTGCAATCTATCGCTAATCCAGGTGGAATTTATATTTCTGAATCGATTCACAATGCCATAAGAAGCCAAAAAGATATTGAAAGTCAATATCTGGGAGAAGTTAAACTAAAGAATGTCAACTATCCTTTTAAGACCTATTATATAAAAGAAAAGGGATTGCCACTTCCTTCTAAGAACAGGATAAATGAGCTTACAGGAACAAAGAGGACCGAATCGATTGTAGTACTTCCTTTTGATAACTATACTGGAAGCGACGAACTCGAATATTTTGTGGCCGGAATGCATGCTTCACTGATCGGGGCCATAGGGAGACTCAGTGGCATTCGGGTAATTTCTAAAACAACAGCTAATGCGTTTAAAAATACCGAAAAATCAATACCCGAAATAGCATCTGAACTGGGGGTGGATAAAGTAATTGAGGCTTCAGTTTTGGGCTTAGGAGAAAAGATCGGCCTTCAGGTGAAGTTAGTGGATGCTTTCCCGGAAGAACGACAAGTATGGATGCAGGATTATATGGAAGACAAAAGTCAGATCCTGAATTTATATAATACGGTGACGAAAGAAATTTCGAACGAGATAAATGTAATATTAACTCCTGAAGAAGAACGTTTACTCGCCAAATCCAGAACAGTTGACAGGAAGGCCTATGAGGAATACCTGAAGGCCCGTTCCTATGCGAATGATTTTAGGAAGGAATCATTATATAAAGCCCAGGACTATCTGAAAAGTGCCATTGAGAAAGAACCAGACTGGGCGCCTCTCTACGCAGGTCTAGCAGAACTCTGGATGTGGATACAACAGGCAGGGTATGAACCACCTTCTATTGCTGCTCCAAAAATATACGAGAACCTCGATAAGGCTATGCAACTTGATCCGGATCTTGCTGAAGTTCATTATCTCAGGGCCATGATTGCTCAGTTGGTGGATTGGAACCTGGAGAAGAGTGAAAAGGAATTTTTGAAGACCCTGGCCATAAATCCCAACGATCCCACCTCAAGGTTGTTATACTCACAGTTGTTATTGATCCTGCAAAGAGATCATGAAGCATTGGCACAAAGAGAGCTGGCAGTAGGCCTTGATCCCTTAAATCCTTTTACGAAGTTATTGCATTCAGGAACACTGTTGCAGGCAGGTGATTTTAAAGCTGGCTTGTCCGTCGCGGAGGAACTTGTGGCTGCTGATCCGAATGAAATGAACGCTAATTTTATGATTGAGTTCGCAGCTTATAGGTTAGGGGAGTATGACAAAGTAATCAAATCAGTGAAACATTCACTTCCGATTCCAATTGAGGAAGATGTTTATGAGGAGATTGTGGGCATTTTTAGAGAATCCGGAATTGCTGCGGCTTATAAAATATTAATGAAACATTTGGAGAAGTATATTGAAAACAATCCCATTTCACCCATCGACATGGCAATAAGGTACATTATTGCTGATCAACCCGATAAAGCCATGGATTGGATTGAAAAGGCATATGAAATTCATGACCCACAAATAACATATATAGCCGCATCAGGGCGTTTTTTCAAACAATTATTCAGGGATCCCAGATTTATTGCCATTTGCGAGAAAGCGAACCTTCCGCTTCCTTAAATTCTTATCGATTCTTTTAATTCATTGTTAGTGATCTGTTACTCTGCAAATCGACGATCGCAAAATGTCATGCTTCTAACCAGTTGATATATAACACATTAGACACTAAAAAAATGTCTGAAACCCGAACATGAAAATGTTTCACCATGAATTATGATAATGTTCTGTATTTAATTATGAGCAAGTATGTTTCAGGCGATTTCTTTTTCTGCATATCGTGGGGAATTAAGGTTAGGGCTGGATTTGAATTTTGCTGATAATTTGTAACTTGTAAACAGATAGGTTTCGTTTGGTATATTTTTTTAAACTCATACATCTATGTCAAAAAGACGCTTAGCAGCCATTATGTTCACCGACATAGTCGGTTATACTAGTCTAATGGGTTCAGATGAGGATAAGGCATTTCAGGTTCTTCGCCAAAATCGGGAAATACAACAATCTTCAATCAAAAAGTATCATGGAGAATGGTTGAAAGAAATGGGTGATGGTATCTTGGCACAGTTTAGCAGTGCTACAGATTCTGTTCAATGTGCCATTGAAATTCAGAGGCAGGCAAGGAAAGATTTAGAAGCTCAAATCCGTATTGGAATACATTTGGGTGATATCACTTTTGAAAATAATGATGTCTTTGGAGATGGTGTAAATATTGCTTCCCGTCTGCAATCAATTACCGATCCTGGTGGAATTTATCTTTCTGAATCGATTCACAATGCCATAAGAAGCCAAAAAGATATTGAAAGTAAATATCTGGGAGAAGTTAAATTGAAAAATGTCAATTATCCTTTTAAGACCTATTTTATCAAAGAAAAGGGATTGCCAGTTCCTTCAAAGAATAGAATTATTGAGCTTACAGGATCGGGAAGAGATAAATCAATTGTTATTCTTCCATTTGACAATTATACGGGCAGTGATGAACTCGAATATTTTGTAGCTGGAATGCATTCTTCAATGATTGGTGCTATAGGTACGGTCAGTGGCATGCGTGTAATTTCCAAAACGACATCTAATGCGTATAAAGATTCTGAGAAATCTATACCAGAAATAGCCTCTGAGCTTGGGGTGGATACAGTAATTGAGGCTTCAGTTTTGGGCTTAGGAGAAAAGATCAGCCTCCAGGTAAAATTGATGGATGCCTATCCGGAAGAAAAGCTACTATGGATGCATGACTATTATGAAGATAAAAGTCAGATCCTGAACCTCTATAGTAAAATCACCAAACAGATTGCTAATGATTTAATGCTGGAATTAACTCCCCGGGAAGAGCAATTACTTGCCAGATCGTTAACCATTGACGAGGCGGCCTATGATTCCTACCTGAAGGGGCTTTATTTACTTGAAGATGCTGACCTGGAATCATTGAACAAAGCCAGGGAATATTTGAACAGTGCTATTGAGAAGAACCCTGACTGGGCCCCCCTCTATTCCAGTTTGGCACAGGTCTGGGGAACAATCGTTCAGATGGGTTTTGAATCGCCGGAAATAGGAGGTCCGAAAATCTTCGAGAACCTTAACAAAGCGCTTGAACTGGATCCTAATAGTGCTGATTCTCATTTTGTAATTGGCATGACCGCCTTTTTGACCGAATGGGACTGGGAAAAGGCTGAAATGGAGTTATTGAAAGCATTGGCCGCTAATCCCAATGACGCTATGTCAAGAGTCATTTATGCACATTTATTAGGTTGCCTGCAAAGGCCAGATGAGTCTCTGACGCAGGGCCGGCTGGCGATAGAACTGGATCCATTAAATCCCTTGATACAGGTATTTTATGCAGCGCCGTTGATGAATACAGGTGATTATGAGACTGCCCTGGCTTATGGAGAAAAAATATCGGCGGTTGATCCTGGACACTTTATGGCCAATAGTTTAATTGAAGTGTCAGCTTTTCTTTGCAGGGATTATAATAAAGTAATGGAAGCGGCCAAATATATTTTTGCTGCCAAAGAAGAAGAAGTTGACTTCAAAGAGGTCGAAAGAATTTTCGGGGAAACCGGTTTTGTTACAGCATATGAAGAAATTTTGCGTCAGTTGGAAGTGTTGGCTCAAAAAGGATACACTGCACCTGTTGAAATGGCATTCAGATATATGATGGTGGATCAACCGGATAAAGCCATGGAATGGATTGAAAAGGGATTTGAAGTGCGCGACCAGGTTATGCCTTATATTGCAACACATATCTTTCTCTGTGAGCCACTATTTGACAATCCCAGGTTCCTTGAAATTGTTAAGAAAATGAATCTTCCCCTTCCTTAAATTCTTGCAATTATTCAAAAGTATACATACTATTTTCAATTTTCATAAGCTGATAGTGAGCGATATGTTACTCTACATATCGATGAATTAAATTGAAAAGATTCCTAACCAGCTGATATCTAGCCAATTATTTGCCAAATAAATGCCTCAAAACAGAGCATGAAAATGTTTCACTATGAATCATGATAATGTTCTGTATTTAATCATAAACAAGAATACATCAGGCGATTTCTTTTTCTGCTTATCTTGGGAAATTATGGTTAGGGCTGGATTTGAATTTTGCCAATAATTTGTAACTTGTAAATAGATAGGTTTCGTGCGGTATATTTTTTTAAACTCATACATCTATGTCAAAAAGACGCTTAGCGGCCATTATGTTCACAGACATTGTTGGTTACACTACTCTAATGGGTTCAGATGAGGATAAGGCATTTCAGGTTCTTCGCCAAAATCGGGAAATACAACAATCTTCAATCAAAAAGTATCATGGAGAATGGTTGAAAGAAATGGGTGATGGTATTCTGGCACAGTTTAGCAGTGCTACAGATTCTGTTCAATGTGCCATTGAAATTCAAAGGCAGGCAAGGAAAGATTTAGAAGCTCAAATCCGTATTGGAATACATTTGGGTGATATCACTTTTGAAAATAATGATGTCTTTGGAGATGGAGTAAATATTGCCTCCCGTCTGCAATCAATTACCGATCCTGGTGGAATTTATCTTTCTGAATCGATTCACAATGCCATAAGAAGCCAAAGAGATATTGAAAGTAAATATCTGGGAGAAGTTAAATTGAAAAATGTCAATTATCCTTTTAAGACCTATTTTATCAAAGAAAAGGGATTGCCAGTTCCTT
>Ga0316187_10006235_pt1 | contig 10265 bp, 13 predicted proteins | sample CroRivburrow1_MG_FD_204927 | JGI IMG/M metagenome (GOLD analysis project Ga0316187, IMG submission 204927) | Coastal sediment microbial communities from Maine, United States - Cross River worm burrow 1 | ecosystem: Environmental > Aquatic > Marine > Coastal > Sediment | place: USA: Maine... | reverse complement strand
CCTGTCCTTATAGTGGCGACTCATCTTGAGCTCGATGTCGCCGTCGAGGATCAGAAAGTACTCACCGTTGATATGCGGACGAACCTGGCGAACCCGATCCACGTTCACGATCGTCGAGCGATGCACCCGTTGGAATTGCTTCGGATCCAGTATCTCTTCCAGTTTTTTCATCGTGCCGCGCAAAATATGGGTGTCGCCGTCTGCATGGACGCACATATAGTCGCCGGCCGCATCGATCCAGTCGATCGACGGCGTCTTCACACGGATGATGCTGCCGCCATCCTTGATCGGCAGGGTATCGAGATAGCCTGTAGCGAGCGCATCGATGCCCTTCTCGAGCAAGTCATCCAGAGATACCTCGTCGACCCCGGCCAACTCGGCAACGAGTTCCAGAAGCCGGGCACGGTGGTCCAGCGCTGAACGCTCCTCACCCGCATCCCGGGCATGTTGAATCGCCGCCGCGAGGCGGTCATCATCGACGGGTTTCAGAAGATAGTCCAGCGCATGGGCTTCGAACGCCTTGATCGCGAACTCGTCGAATGCCGTAACAAAGATCACCATGGGCATCCCGGGGCCCTGAATCTGACGCAAGACTTCAAATCCGCTGATGCCGGGCATCTGTATGTCGAGGAACACGATGTCCGGGCGCAACTCCCGGACGGCCTGGATCGCATCGCGACCATTGCTACATTCACCGGCGATCTCAATGTCATCAATCTTGGCCAGCCGCAGCAACAGACCGCGCCGGGCCAGAGGTTCGTCGTCAACGATCAAGGCTTTCATATCTGCATTGGGTCGATCAGGAACTCGAGGTTTGGTAAGGAATGGCTATGATAACTCGCAGGCCGCCTTGTTGTGCACGAGTCAGTTCAAGTGAAAACGCGCTGTCGTACATCTGGCGCAACCGTTCCCGCGTATTCTTCAGACCGGCCCCATGCCCGTCGCGGGGCTTCCGCTTGCCGTTGTGCCCCGGTCCATCGTCGTCGAATTCAATCACGAGGCGCCCTGGACGACATGCGCCGAGATACGCCGGAGCGCAACAGGCGTTCCAGCCGAATGTCTGCAGCGCCCAGAACAGGTCCGCCCTGTTTTTCAACAGCGCCTCCAGACGATCGGAGGGGCCCGCATGCGGTCTGGCCCGGTTCATTTCGCCGCGACTGTACGCCCCGAGTGCGCCCCGATGATGCGCACCCTCGCTATCGTAACCGACACCGGCTGAAGCTGAGCGCGTCTTGTCGATTGACGAAAACCTCCCGCAGCATCGGGCGGGATCGCAATCAGCCCGATATCTTCCCTTCCAGATAGACCGCGGAAGAGACCCCGTCTATCAGCCGGAAGGCCAACTGTCCCGCTCCGCCCTGCCCGGCCTCGAGGACCAGTTCTGCGGGCAGAAGCACAGGACGACGAAAGCGCACGTCCACTTGGCCAGGATCCAGAGCGGTCTGGCTTTGAAGTTCCGCGACGCATCGGGCCAGCGACCACATGCCATGGGCGATGGCGGCGGGAAATCCGAAGGGACGGGCGGTCCTCGCAGACAGGTGGATGGGATTGTAGTCACGCGACACGCGGGCGTATCTGCGGCCGATATCCGCGTCCGCCCGCCAGTGCCCGACCCGATCGTATTCGACGTCGTCAGGTTTCTCCGCAGGACGGCGGCCCGGCCTGCCGCGCCGTGCAGATCGGGCAAGGAAACCTGTCTGCTCTTGCCACACCGGCTCACCACCCTGCCTGAGCTCGGTGTGAAGACAGAACTGTGCGCCGGAATCTACGTCCTCGTGGCCGTCGATCCACGCGCTGATCGTCAGTCCGTCATTACCCTGCAGCGAGACAATATTCTGTATCCGATGCCAGACATGGATCAGGCCGGGCAATCGCACCGGGAACTCCGGGTGGAGCAGCATCTGCATGTGCAGTCCGGCTGCGGCGATGTGTGGGAAAGGCAGTGGCAATGCATCGGATGCCGGGAATCCACACACCTGTGAATATCGGCGCAGCGAAGCGGCTGTCCACGCCAGGCGTTCCACCGTGCCTTCAATCCGGGGACAGGTGAGTCCCTCCTCCAAGCGCCCGGGTCGCCTGTCCAGCAGGGTCTTGAGGAAACCAGGGATAACAGACGGCGGCCGACGAAACTGCAGCTCGACCGGCTGCCGTATCAGAGTGTCAGGCACCCAGAGCCCGCACCTTGTCGACATAACGCTTCATGGCGTCCTCTGCAGACGTGCCGGCCAGGGCTTCCCAGGCTTCGAATTTGGCGCGGGCGACGAAGTCGAAGAAGCCTGGCTTATCGCCAGCCGCATCTCCGTCCGTGGCCTGCTTGAAGAGTGCATAGAGCTCCAGCAAATCGTCATCGCTGGGTCTGGATGACAGGCCCTTGACGTCCTTTCCAGCCTGCTCGAACTGTGTCTTGAGGTTTTCAGCCATGATCTCTCCCCCGTCTTTTGTTATCGCCCCAGTGCGACATTCTAACGGCTCAGGGCGCGACCTGATCGATCCGTATGGTCACCTCGGGCTCGCCGTCCCTCGAATACTCTACCTCGCCGAAGAGATCGCCCGGTTGTTGCCTGGGCGAGCCGCTCATCGACAGGCGCGCCACAAGCTTCAATTGTTCCTGGTCCGATATCCTGATGCCCTGCATCATCGCGTTGTCATCCGATAGATCGATGGATAAGGGAAGCTCCGATGAACTGCGCCTGACCGCGGCTAATGGTGGACCACCCGCGGGGCGGCGCGCGAAGATGAATAACGGCACGGGTCCCGCGATCCGGCCGCGGAGCGCCGGATCCAGCTCAATACTCACGCGGATGCCACCGGCGGCCAATGGCTTGGCTTCGGAACTGGTCTCAGGTGCGCTGGCGACAGCGGGCGCCGTCCCGACATCAGCAGGCCCGAGCCGCTCCTCGATGATCCGTTGCATCTCCGGTGGCAGGTCCATGCCGCGTAGCTGACTCCATAGGCGACGTCCCTCAGCATCGTCTCCGGCCTCGAATGCAGCGAGTCCCCCGTACCACATGACTTTCGGATTATCCGGCGCGCGATCCACCAGATCGCGAAACAACTCTCCGGCCTCGCCCTGCATGCCGCCCGGATCACTCAGGAACAGAGCCTCGCCGTAATCTGCCTGCGCAGCGGTGGCCTCTGGCCCGCTGAGTTCCGCGACCTGTTGGAAAGCTCTTGCCGCGTCCGAAAAACGACGCAGGCTCATATACGAGCGGCCCAGCATCTGCCAACCCTGGACATCATCCGGCTGTTGTTCAAGGCGCTGTTCGAGCGTCGCAATCGCCTCTTCCATGGAGTGCATCTGCTCCGCTGTCGCGGCCGGCTGGGTCGCCGGTGTCGCGGCCCAGTCCCAGGTGGACCAGCGTGAGTAGAGAACCAGAGACATCAATGGCACCAACAAGGCCACCAGGATACCGGTGCTCAGCGTCAACCCGGGTCGGCTCTCCTCATGCCCACCCTTGAAGAAGTCCCTCAACAACGGTGCGAGCACGATAGTCGATCCGGTCAGTGCAATGACCAGTGCAATAATAAAAAATGTTGTCATACGTGACGGTCTGTCTCGTGGGAATTGAAAGGGTCTTCGCCTTCTTCAGGAAGGTTTTCAGCCTGACTCCGTCCGCGGATAACCAGGAACGCGCTGGCAGAACCTATTAGCAGGAGAAGCATCGGCGCCGCCCATAACAAGACGGTCCGACCTACCATTGGCGGCCTGTAAAGGACGAAATCGCCATATCTGTCTGTCATGAACTCGAGTATTTCGGGATCAGAGGCGCCGGCCAGCAGCATCTCACGCGTCCGCTCGCGGAGATCCTTGGCCAGATCGGCATTGGAATCGGCAACCGTCTGATTCTGACAAACGACGCATCTGAGTTCGTTCGTGAGTCGATCGTAGCGGGCCTGGAGTTCCGGAGTTGGCAATGGCCCGTCGGAGTCGATTGCAAACGAGGCAAACGGGATCAACGCGCCCAACAGCAGGCTGACAATACGTACCTTCATCCCTGGTCTCCGGCCATGGAGCTGATCCGGGGCATGAATTCATCCCGCCAGATGCGCAAGGTCATCGGTCCCAGGTGTTTGTAGACCACCGTGCCTTGCGGATCTATCAGGAAGGTCTCCGGTGCCCCGTACACGCCCCAGTCAAGCCCGGCCGCTCCGTCCGGATCGTATCCCGTCGCGACATACGGATCACCGAGTCGGGCCAGCCACTGCAGAGCCTGTTCCCTGTTGTCTCTGTAATTGAGACCGTAGATCGGCACGATGTCCATGGATGCCAGCTGCATCAGGGCCTCGTGTTCCTGACGACAACCTACGCACCAGGTCGCCCAGACATTGAGCACAGTCGGCCGGCCCCTGAGATCTGCCTGGCTAACCAACTTCTCGGGGTCTTTGAGTTCGGTCAATTGGAAAGCCGGCGCCGGCTTGCCAATGAATGGCGAGGGCACTTCCGAAGGATCCTTGGAAAGACCGATCCAGAAGAACCCCACCAGCACGGCAAAAACCGCCGCTGGGATGATGTAACGCATCAGGGGGTCGCCTCCGCGCCGGTCTGCACCATGTCTTCGGCTTGCTCGCGAACCCTGTAGCGTCGGTCTGACATCGCGATCAATCCCCCGAACGCCATCAACAACGCACCGAGCCAGACAAGCCGGATCAGCGGTTTGTACTGCATCCGAAGGCTCCAGGCTTCGCCGCCGAGAGGCTCACCGAGGGCAGCATACAGATCGCGCGACAGCCGCGCATGGATGCCGGACTCGGTCATCGGACTTCTCTGTACTCGATAGACTCGTTTCTGCGGTGTCAGAGTTGCAATCTCGTCGCCGCCGCGGGAGATTGCAACCTCACCCTCTACAGCAGAGTAGTTCGGCCCCTCGACACTCCGGGTACCGCGAAATTCGAACTCGTATCCCGCGATCTCGGACGTCTCTCCCGGCAGCATGCTGACGTCGCGCTCGATGCTGAATGCGGAGGTCACGCCGACCCCGATGGCGAATACGGCCACCCCGAAGTGAGCCACGCTCATACCGAGCATGCTGCGCGGATAGCCACGCAGACTCCGCCGCCGGATAACCCACCTGACCGGCTCATACAGACTGGAAGCGACCAGCCAGATACTTGCGAAGAGACCCGCGGTGAGGATGACACCGCTGCTCCCGTAGATGGTAAACGGAATGACGAGCGCAAGCACGAGAGCAGCGATCGCCGGGATCCGCAGTTTGCTCCACAGGTCGGAGAGCGAAGACTTTTTCCACGCCGCATGCATCCCGATCGCCATCATGAAGATCATCGGCAGAGTCGGAATGAGGAACACGGTTGAGAAATACGGCGGTCCCACAGAGATCTTACCCAGCCCCAATGCATCCAGAAACAGCGGGTACAAAGTCCCCAGCAGGATCAGCAGGGTCGAAACCACGAGTAGCATGTTGTTGATCAGCACGAACGACTCACGGGAAACCGCGTGAAATCCACCGGACTGGGCCATCGCCGGGGCTCTCCACGCATACAGGATCAGGGATCCGCCGATGAAGAAAGCCAACAGCATCAGGATAAAGACACCACGCGCGGGGTCGGTGGCGAAGGCATGCACTGAAACCAGCACACCGGACCTGACCAGGAAGGTGCCGAGCAGACTGAGCGAAAATGCAGCGACGGCGAGCAGCAGCGTCCAGCTACGGAACAGGCCACGCTTCTCCGTGACCGCCAGCGAGTGCATCAGGGCGGTGCCGACCAGCCACGGCATGAACGAAGCGTTCTCCACGGGATCCCAGAACCACCAGCCGCCCCAACCGAGTTCGTAGTACGCCCACCAGCTACCCAGCGTGATGCCGATGGTCAGGAAGATCCAGGCTGCTGTGGTCCACGGCCGGGTCCAGCGGGCCCATTTTGCGTCCAGCCGACCCTCCAGCATGGCGGCCACCGCGAATGCGAATGCAACCGAAAAGCCGACGTAACCCATGTACAACATCGGCGGATGTATCGCCAGCGCCGGATCCTGCAAGAGCGGGTTCAGATCCCGGCCTTCCAGGGCCGCGGGGATCAGGCGATCGAACGGATTCGATGTGGCGAGGGTGAACCAGAGGAATCCTATGGTCACCAGGCCAAGTACACCGAGAACCGTGTTGGCCAGTTTCTCCGGAAGATGGCGGCTGAAAAATGCCACCGCCACGGTCCAGATAGACAGCATCAGCGTCCACAGCAGCAAAGAGCCCTCATGTGCACCCCATACGGCACTGATCCGATACATCAGCGGCAACTCAGTATTGGAATTCGACGCCACGTAGGTCACGGAGAAATCGTTGACGACGAATGCGTGCACCAGGAAACCAAACGCAATAGCGACGAATACGAACTGGCCAGTTGCAGCCGGCCTGGTGATGGCGGTCCAGGAGTGGCGACCGCTCAGCGGTCCGGCCAGGCCGAAAAATGCCTGGGCGACCGCGAGACACAACGCGAGGATGAGACAGAAATGGCCGATTTCAGGGATCATGTATCAGGTCTCCGATCCGCCGTGGACTTGCTTTAGGGAATCCGCAACCTCGGGAGGCATGTAGTTCTCGTCATGCTTGGCAAGCACCTCGTCGGCACGGAAGCTGCCGTCCTGTGTCAGCTCGCCATGGGCGATGATGCCCTGCCCCTCGCGGAACAGATCAGGGAGGATGCCGGAGTAGACCACCGGAACTGTCTTGGCGTTGTCCGTCAATACGAAATGCACTTCCAGGTTGCCCGGTGCCCGATCCACGCTGCCATTAACGACCAGACCGCCGACCCGGAACCGGCGCCCCTCCGGCGGCTCGCCGGCTGCGACCTGGCTGGGGCTGTAGTAGAACAGGATGTTCTCGTTCATGGCCCGCAGCAGAAATGTCGTTCCGAGACCCAGTCCGAGCAGCACCAATCCAATCGCAATCAATCTCTGATGTCTTGCCTTCATGAATTTTCCTCCAAAGCCAATCTCTGCCGCGCTCGCTTGACCCGCGAGGCCAGCCTGAGCCGGGCCGATACGACGTTGATAATGAGGACCACCAACGTCAGTGAGAATGAACTCACTACGTAAGTGGTGTGTTTGCCGAACTCAAGAAATTCCGGCATGTCATCGACCCTCCAGGGCTTGTCGAACCCACTTTTGATCCCTGGCACGCAACAACACTTCAGCCCTGGCCCGAGTCAGGACGACCGCGGCAAAGAAGCACATGAAACCGGCCAGCATCATCAGCAACCAGATCAGCATGTCGGGGTCCATCGACGGCTTGCCGAGCTTCGAAAGAGTGGCCGGCTGATGCAGCGTGTTCCACCAGTCTACCGAGTATTTGATGATCGGAACGTTAATAACGCCGATGATGGCCAGCAGAGCGCTGGCCCTGTCCGCACGGTTTTCCTCGTCTATCGCTGCCCGCAACGCCATGAAGCCGAAGTACAGGAACAGCAGGACAAGTTCAGACGTCAGGCGAGCGTCCCACACCCACCAGGTCCCCCACATGGGTTTCGCCCAGATCGAGCCGGTTGCCAGGGCGAGAAAGGTAAATGAGGCTCCGATCGGCGCGCAGGCAGCAGCGATCGCGTGCGCCAGTTTTATCCGCCAGACTAGGCCGACCGCAGCGGCCAGGGCCATATTGACGTAGATAAACAGAGACAGAGAGGCGCTGGGGACGTGGACATAGATAATGCGAAAGCCGTCCAGTTGCTGATAGTCGGTGGGCGCCACGTAGAGACCACCATAGATCCCGGCGATGATGAGCAATAATGCTGCCCACCCGAACCACGGCGTCAGCCGTGTGGCGATCCGGTAAAAGTGCGGCGGCGAGCCCAGTTTATGAATCCATGTCCACATATATCCTACCTATTTAACACCAGTTGCCCCGGCGTCTCAATCGAGACTAATTCGCATTGCCGCGGCCATGGCAAACGGCGTCAGACTGACGGCCAGAAGCAGCAATGCCGCCAGCAGATACAGGGCCCCGGCGGGATCGACACCGGTCATCGCCATGTCCGTCGCGCGGGCTCCGAATATCAACACAGGCATGACGATGGGCAGGATCAGGAGTGACAACAGGCCCCCTCCGCGTCGAAGCCCGACCGTCAGGGCCGCCATGCTGCCCCCGACGAGATTAAGAATTGGGGTAGCCAGCGCCAGGGCGATCATCGTCGTCGGTACCGCGTCCCGCGGCAGGAACAGCGCATAACCGACCACCGGCGACATGATCACCAACGGTAATCCGGTGATGAGCCAGTGTGCGATCGTCTTCGCCAGCAGCATCAACGCCAATGGTTGTGGAGACAATGCCAGCTGCTCCATGGTTCCGTCGTCGACATCCTGTCGAAACAGTCCCTCGGCGGCGAGCAGCGAAGCCAGCAGGGCCGCCACCCACAGCACGCCCGGAGCGATCGCTTCCAGGAGACGCGGCATGGGATTGAGGGCAAGCGGAAACAGGGTGGTTACCATGATGAAGAACATGAGCGGATTTGCCAGCTGCCCCACGTGGCGGAAAGCCAGCTGCAGGTCCCTCTTCACCTGCAGGACAAACGCCGTGCCGAGGCCGGGGATGTCCATCATCCCATCTCCATCTGACGCACGGTCTGGCCAGCGACGCCATGACTCTGGTGCGCCACCAGCAGCACAAGGCCCTTGTTCTGAAGGTGCCGGGTCATCATTTCATCGACGAATTCCCGGCCGGCGACGTCGAGATTGGTATAAGGCTCATCGAGGACCCAGAGGCGGGCCTTGCTTGCCAGACAGCGGGCGATGGATACGCGCCGCTTCTGGCCAGCCGACAGACTGCGCGAGGGCACGTCGGCTGCCGGTTCCAGCCCGACCTCCTCGAGTACGGATCGGACCACGTCGGGACCGGCGTCGCGCCTGAGACCGAGATCGAAGCCGAGATTCTCGAACGCACTGAGATCGGCCTTGAGGCTCTCCCGATGGCCGACGTAACACATTTCCGAATGGTAGTCCGCCCGGCTGCGGGCGACCTGACGGCCCTTCCAGGTCACCGTCCCCGTCTCCGGCAATGTGAGCCCGCACAGCACCCGCAGCAGGCTGGTCTTGCCGCAACCATTGGGTCCGGTGATGTGCAGCAGTTCGCTCTCATGCACGGCGAGACTCATGCCCTTGAACAGACGGCGGTCACCCCGCCAGAGTTCCAGGTCGCGAGCCTCCAGCAACGGGGCTCCGGTATCTTCGCGTCTTGTGTTTTTCACTGCTGATTTTGAGCGATAGTTCAGGGTCCGACGGACATCGCCGCCGGCCTGTATTTCAATGGTTTTACCGGAAGTTAGAAGGCCTTTTTAACTCATCGCTTGGACTTCATGAGCCATCGCCATGACAGTCAGTCCCAAGGCAGACGCAAGTATACACTGCCGGTCTCCGGCTGCTTTGACCTGGATCAGTGCAGTTCCCGGCGCAACGGCGCGGTATCGGGGGCCCCACCCAGGGCGTCTTCGAGAACCTCGCCGAGACAATCCGAGCAGAGCGTGATGTACACACCCTCATCGTCGGTCCTGACCTCGAAGCCGACTGCATGATCGCCCAGAAAAATCTCGAGCTCCCCGTCGTCAGTTAGCTGCCTTATCGCCTCTGCGATCTCCTGCCAGCGTCGCATCTTTACCTCCGCCCGACTATATGCGTGTGCAATCTGTGGACCGGCCCATATGACCTCGCCAGAGCCCGTCATTATCGCCGCACCTGCTGCCGGCGCCGGCGGGTTACAAAAAGCGCCCGGGACGGCGAACCGGCCCGGGCGCATCATAAGAACGGGGATAGCGCCCTACGGCAGGGCCGCGATCCAGGAGCCGTCCTGCAGCCATTTCTTACGCAGCTCACCCAAGTAACCCATGCCCTCCAAAGCCTCCAGATAATTGTCGAGGAGATTCAGGAGCTGTGCGTCACCGGCGGGCAGTGCGATACCGACCGGCTCGACGGTCATCGGGTTCTTCAGTGTCGCGAGACCGGCATCGGGATTCCGCATGACAGTAAGAACGCAGATGGGCATATCCGCCACCATGGCATCGACCTTGCCGTCGATGACCATTTTGACGCCCTCATCATAGTCCTTGATCTTCACCAGCTTGGCGTCACCCAGGTACTTCTCCACGAATTCCTGGCTGGTTGAGTTCTCCAGCGCTGCGAAGCTGAAGTTGGCCTGATTGATGTCATCCGCACCACCGGCTGCCGCCAGGCTGTCCGAAGTGGTCAGGATCGACTTTCCGGACATCATGTACGGCCCAGCGAAAACGAACTTGGAGCTGCGCTTCGCCGTGATGCCCACACCGGACATCAC
>Ga0316187_10006234_pt1 | contig 10265 bp, 5 predicted proteins | sample CroRivburrow1_MG_FD_204927 | JGI IMG/M metagenome (GOLD analysis project Ga0316187, IMG submission 204927) | Coastal sediment microbial communities from Maine, United States - Cross River worm burrow 1 | ecosystem: Environmental > Aquatic > Marine > Coastal > Sediment | place: USA: Maine... | reverse complement strand
CGGCGCTGTTTCGGTGAGGCCATAGCCCTGGCAAAAATCGATATCACGCTCGCCATACAGTTCGATCAGGGATTCCGGCACCGGTGCCGCGCCGCAAATCAGGGTCTTGATCGAAGTCAGGTCCGTGTCGGCAAATTGCGGCTGTTGCGCCATAAACAGGTACATGGCCGGCGCGCCAAACATATGGCTGACACGGTAGCGCTGGATGTCCGCCAGCACCTGCGCCGGATCGAAATTCCTCAGCAATACCAGGGTTGATCCCATGTGAAAAGATCCCAGGGTCATCACGTTTAGGCCGCCGATATGAAATAAAGGCGCCACCGTGAGAATCACATCGTCCCGGGAACCGCCAAAGGCCAGGCTCGCATTGATGTTGTTCCACACAATATTGCCGTGGGTCAGCATCGCGCCCTTGGGTAAGCCCGTGGTACCCGAGGTATACATAATAATGGCCACATCGTGCTGGTCCACCGATACCACTGAATGCAACGGCTCCGCCTCCGCACTGGCTGTACTGAGGTGGCCCCAGCCCGGCGCCTCGCTTTCGGACGTATAGAAGTTGCGACAGCACAATTCATCCCGAACAGGCTCAATCACCGGGAGCAAAGCATCGTCTACGATCAGGGTATGGATACCTGCGTCATTGATGATAAAGGTCAGTTCCTGCCCGGTCAGGCGAAAATTGAGCGGTACAAAGATTGCCCCGAGAGCATGGGCGGCAAACAGTGTTTCCAGCAGCGCCGGGTGATTAAAACCCAGGTAGCCAACCCGGTCTCCTACGCATACCCCCTGCGCGCGCAGCAGGGCTGCCTGACGCCTTACGCGATCACCGAATTCGCCATAGGTGTATTGCTGCTCTTCAAAAACGAGGGCGGTGCGCTCCGGATTTAGTTGCGCCCGGCGCAGCGTGCTGGCCGCCAGGTTGTACTCCACTGCAGGTCGGTTCACAGTTAATTCCTCTTATCTGTAGACAATCGAAAAGGGATACTATCACGCATTGAATACCCTTAGAATGCCGGTTATACACTGTGAGTATCACAAGGATCTGGACACATGACCGACAGCACATGGCAGGTTTTCGATCTGGCAGAGGTCAGGGATAAACTCAAGGGAGAGGCGGTCGAGTACCTCGAGTTTCTGAATGTACCGGCGCTGAATTGCGGTATATATTTCCTCGCTGCGGGCAGCAAGGATATGCAGGCGCCCCATGACGAGGATGAAGTCTATGTGGTGCTCAGCGGACGAGCACGTATGCAGCTAGGAGAAGAGGAGCGCGCCGTGGGACCGGGTTCCCTGCTGTACATCAGCGCCACCACCGCCCACTCATTTTTCGAAATCGAGGAGGACATGACCCTGCTGGTGATATTCGCGACATCCCCGCCAGTACACGACTGAACAGATTTGGCGGCACGTTATTACGCGTATCAATACGCTGTATTCGCTGTCGATGCTTAAGCCAAAGCCAAAAATCTGTTAACGTTGCGCCCCTTTTACAGCCAAATTGGAGCCGGCGACCATGGCCAGTAGTTTCTATCCCCCACAGCGCACCCTCATGGGCCCAGGCCCCTCGGATGTATCTGCCCGCGTCCTGGGCGCCCTCTCCCGCCCCACCATAGGCCACCTGGATCCACTGTTTGTAACGCTGATGGACGAAATCAAGGTGTTATTGCAATACGCCTTCCAGACCACTAACGAGTTGACGCTGCCCGTGTCTGCTCCCGGATCAGCGGGCATGGAGGCCTGCTTCGTCAACCTGCTATCCCCGGGTGACAAGGTCATCGTATGCCAGAACGGCGTCTTCGGCGGGCGCATGAAAGAGAACGTCGAGCGCTGTGGCGCTACCGCGATCATGGTCGAAGACAACTGGGGCGAACCGGTCAGCGTAGACAAGGTTATCGCAGCCTTCGACGAGCATCCCGATACCTGCGTACTGGCCTTTGTACACGCGGAAACCTCCACCGGTGTACGCAGCGACGCGGCGACCCTGTGCAAGCTCGCCACCGAGCGCAATGCGCTGTCGATTGTCGACGCCGTTACTTCCCTGGGCGGCATTGAACTGCTGGTTGATGAATGGGGCGCCGACGCGGTGTATTCCGGCACCCAGAAGTGCCTGTCCTGCGTGCCGGGCGTTTCACCCGTTACTTTCAGCCCGCGGGCCGTGGAGCGCATCAACAGCCGCGACCACAAGGTGCAGAGCTGGTTCCTCGATATGCAACTGGTAATGGGCTACTGGGGCGGCAGCAGCAAACGCGCCTACCACCATACGGCACCGGTCAACGCCCTGTATGCACTGCATGAATCACTCGTTATGTTGCAGGAAGAAGGCCTGGAGGCCGCCCACCGGCGCCACCGCCACAATCACCTGGCACTGGTGGCAGGACTGGAAGCGATGGGCCTGTCGATGGTCGTTGCACCGGAATACCGCCTGCCACAACTCAACCTGGTCAATATACCCGAGGGCGTGGACGACGCGGCGCTGCGCAGCACCTTACTGGAGGAATTCGATCTGGAGATTGGCGCTGGCCTGGGTGCACTGGCCGGCAAAGCCTGGCGCATTGGCCTGATGGGCTTCGCCAGCAGTGAGCGCAATGTGATTACCTGCCTGAATGCGCTGGAAGCCGTGCTGGTGCGACAGGGTGCTGCCATTAACCCGGGCAAGGCGCTTAATGCCGCGCAGGCCGTCCTGAAGGGCTGAGATCCAAGGGCAGCTTAGCCACCCGCCACCATGGCCCACATCCGCGACAAGCTGTTACCCCCCGCATCGCGGTGCACAAGATAGGCTGCGTGTTGGTGCAAATGGGCTCCAGGCTTGAGTTCGATACTCCAAAGCGGTGCCACCTCATTGGGTATCATCGAATAACGGACATCGATGACACGATTGCTGAACACCGGATCGCGGGCAATATAACCGTTACTGAACCAGCGAAAGCGCTCGATGTCCCGCGCCTGCTGTGACTGCAAGTTAAGCCAGGGCATGTCCCTGGCGATATTCAGTTTTTCCACGGAATCTCCCGGATAAATCCGGGGCGCCAATCCGGCACGGACCGCATCGACGTAATACCGCTGGGGTGTCTCGTAAACAATTTTCCACACCAGGATATTGGCGAAACTGGGCTTGGCTTCCAACCGCAGTGGCTGGTGCCCGCGACTGGCTGCCAGGGCCTCCCCCATATCCACAGCGTTATTGCGCTGCCACAGGCCCAGAGCCATATAGGAACAGGCCCACACCAGCGCAATTTGTGCAAACAGTGGCCGCTTCCTGCGAGCTGCCAATAGCACCCCGGCCAATAGCGGCAAGGTGAATAGTGGATCGATGATAGAAATGGTGTTCCAGGCGAAGCGCGCATCGCTGAAGGGCCATAACAACATGGTGCCGTAGGTCGTGCAGGCATCCAATAATGCGTGAGTAGCATACCCCAGCGTGCAAAATAGCCAGCTCTGGCGAAAACTCAAGTTCTTGCGACGCCCTATCAGCGCGTGTAATAACACCGCGCAAAATAACCCCCCAAAGGGGATAAATACCAGCGCGTGAGTGAACTGCCGATGGTATTCGAGAAACAGCAGTGGGTCGTTTTGCGAGCGGATCAGCACGTCGAGATCAGCCGACATGCCTGCCAGAAACCCCAGCAGGCCGGCAACAGCGCCGTAGCGACCCCTGGCACATGCCTGGGGTACGCTGGCCCCCAGCACCCCCTGCGTCAACGGATCCATCAGGCCACCCGCTGCAGAGTTTGTACATATCGATTGTCGGACCCGCAATCGACCAGGCGGCGATTCCCGGAGACAGAAAGAGTCTGCCGCTTTGCGCTGGCTAGGTCACCGCCCACATTGCTCTCCTGCATGTACCCGTAAAAAGAGCTGATAAGTTACATAAATATGCCGCCATAGACCAGATAGGCCCTATAATTCTTTTTACCGAGGCCGGCAAAGGTCATGCAAATGGCGGCTGGATTCTGAAAACACCGGCAGCAAGCAATACAACCAGAACTTGTCAGAGCGCCGCGCAGCCAGCGTAGCGGATTACCTGGCCACCCGGGAGGTAGTCCGCACTCGCATGTTCGTGGAAGGTGCAGGCTTTGCGCAGCCAATCGCAGACAACGGTACCGCGCAGGGTCGCGCCTTGAACCGCCGGGTGGAACTTTACATACTGCCCAGTACACCCTAGGTAACCGTCCAGGTCAGTCAATATCAAAGGCGTAATAGAGATCCAGCGAGTTTTCCAGGCGGCTGACCACCTCCAGCCAAAGGCGAGTGCGCAGATACAACTTGGCGATCAGCACATTGATCGGCTCGTATAAACCAACACCGTAGGACAGGTAAATCCTCTCGCCGAGGTACCCACTCACGGTAGCTGCGGTGTCGTCGGCAGTGCCGTCCGCGCCAAAACTGACATTACTCACCCCGGGAATGCGATTGAGTTCAGACACCAGGGTCGTACGGTTCACTGCACCGCTGGCAAGTGACAGGGCCATGGCCGTGCCATCCTCCCCGGTGCTGGCATCCAGTCCCCTGCCGCGTACCAGATAGGACATCGCTTCGCCCTGAGACATCGCCGGCTCCGAGAATACTTGCAGCGACAGCGCATCGTAGCTGCCGCGCACCTGCATACCCACAACGACATTCTCACCACTGATAGTGCGCTCCGCGCGAACATTGACCGACGGATTATCAGGTCTACCGCTGAAGCTCAAAGTACCGCGCCGGATTTTCAACTGCTGCTGGTAGGCCCGCAGTTCACCACCAACGACGTTGAGGTTGCCAAACAGCTGCAGCGGTTCACGGCGGCGCTGCAACAGCCGCAGTTCCCCGCCCAAAGTGGCGAACAAGATGCTACTTCTGACGGTAAATTTGTTTTCCACGAGTACGCGCACATCCATCGCCACGTCAAAGGGCAGCTGCTCGCTTATCGGCTTACCTGTATAGTCGACTTCAACCACGTCAGCTGATAACGCGACACTGCCCTCGGGCAGATCCTCGGGTTCCAGGGTTCCCTCGTGTACCGTGATGTCGCCGCTGACGCTGAACAGGCCAGGATTGGCGGTGATTTTCAGTTGCTCTGACAGCAGCAGCTCAGTGGCCGGCGGGTAAAGGATATTCTGACGCTCACCTGCCACTGACAACTCCAGCGATAATTCCGGCTGCAGACCCAACTCTCCCTGCAAGCGCACCGGGCCACCGCCGAGCACACCCTCCCCGGCAATAGTCACCCGCTCGCCGTTCAATTCCAGGCTTACCTGCAATTTCTGTAATGCCGTGGGATTCCCCACCAGCCCCAGCTCGGCATCCTTTAATTGTAATTGACCATAGGCGAGCGGTTGGTCGACGCTACCCTGCAATTGCAGCTCGCCAATCAACTCGCCCCGCAATTGAGAAAGCATCGGCAGGAACGCTATAAACGGGGCCAACCGCAAACGATCGAGACGGACCACACCGCGCAATGGCATTGCGGATGCAGGTGGCAACAGCAGATCCAGGAAAAACACGTCCCGCTGCTCTCTTCGCAGCGCCGCCTCTACCGCCAGGCCATTACTGTCATAGAGCAAACTGGCCGTGCCACTTTCCCACTGCGCACTGGCACTTTCGCCGTCACCATAGTTTCGGGTAACAACGACAGAGCGCGCACCGGCGGTGCCGCGAACAACGGGAGCAAGCCCCTCCTCCCAGGCGCTTTCCAGGTGCAGCTCCAGCTGGCCCTGCAGTTTAAAACCTGGCGGGAGCAGGGTCTGCAGGTACCTCAAATCACCGCTGGCGTCGATACTGGCACTGCCCTGACTTCCCAGCAGCAACTCTCCCGGGCAGATGCTGGCCTCTTCCCTGGACCAGCAATGGTTCGCCACCGCCAGCTGTCGCGTAGCGCCAAGCCACTCCAGTGCAACCGCCTCGGCTAATCGCCACACGCCATGGGTAGACTGTAATGTGGCTGGCTGTAATGTGCCGCGCCACTGCTCGCCCTGCATAGCGCCAAGCAATTGCAGTGATCCTTCCATGTCTCCCTGACTGTCCAGATCAAATTGCTGGCGCTGCCTGCCACCGGATCCGGCGAGCGTAATAGTGGACAGTTCAAGCTGTCTGGCTCGCAACTCGCTTAAGGTTGCACTCAGGGAAAATTCCGCCGCGGCATCCAGGGAGTGGTTGCCGGACAGAATACCGGTTGCCACGCTAATCCCGCCCCAGTCCAGATCCTGTAACGTAGCGGAGTAGTCCAGCTGCTGCAGGGAACTATCCAGTTGCGCCTGTAATTGCAGTTCCCCCCGTGCCCCGGGTTGCCAGCGGCCCAGGTCAGGCACCGACAATGTCAACTCCCCTGAACGCTGCGCCAGAGCAGCACCGCGCAGGGACAGTTTTGCATCGTTTACCGTCGCTTGAAGGTCACTGCCCGCGAGGCGCCAATCCTGGTTCACCTGCAATTGGCCGCGCACGCTCGCAGGCTGTTCATTGATGTCACCGTTAATATCGATATCCGAAAGCGACAGCTGCCACTGTTCTGCCGACAGCTGTGCATCCAGGTTCAGCCGCCCTTGAAGCTGGCCTGATATGGCGTCATTAATTACCGGCAAAGAAAACCGGTTTGCCACAAGCGACAGCAACAGGTGCTGCTGTGGACCAGTGTGCCATTCGCCTTGTGCCGACAGGTCGATAAGGTCCGACGCATCCTGTAGATGCACTTTCTCTAAATGGACGAGACCCTGACGATGCTCTGCGTTGACGCCCAGCTGTAAACCCTTGTAGCCAAGACCACTCACCGCAGCCTCAAATGCCAGGGACTGCTGGACCAGCGAGCCCGACAAAGTCGCGTGCCAGGGTCCCTCCAGGACCAGTTCTCCCAGTGGTTCAGGCATACCCTCGACATTGCCCAACGCAAAGGCCTGCGGCCAGTCGACATCAACCCCGGCCTGAAACGGCAGGTTTCGGTCGATAGCGCTGAGCTGGGCCTGAGCGGATATCGCTGGCTCACCCTGTGAGACCAGCTGCAATTCCATTTGGGCCAGACTACCGCGGGCCTGCAGGCTGACATCCCGGCCGTGCAGGCCCTGCCACAGCGCCGGGCGTGCCAGCTTGAGGGCACTATCGGCATGCAACGGCCAGTTATCGCGAAAGTCGATATCGCCCTGCAAGGACACCTCGCCCCATTCACTACTGAACGCATCGAGCCGTTCCAGGTGCAATTGCGTATTGCGCCACTCCCCGGCCAGCAGCAACTGCTGCAGTCCTGCCGTGCTGCCGTAAAAGCTCCAACCAGGTTGCAGGAGGCGCAATTCATCGACCGACAGTATCAGTGGCAAGTCAATTTTCGGCAGGACAACCAGGCCATCGACCGGCAAATCCGGATCATCCTCACCAGCCAATTCCAATACCGGGCTATCCAATACCGCATTTGTAATTGCGATGGTAGAGCCATGGACAAGAGCACCCAGTTCAGCTGCGCCATTGCGCCATTCACCCCCGTTCCAGCGCACCCGGGTATTACCTATAGACAACTGCTGTGTCTCCAGGCCCACGGGGAATACGAAGAGTGTGCTGTCGGTCTCGTCGCTTGCCTGCGCTGCGTCGCCGGGAGCCTCTTCCCGGGAGGGCGCTATGGCAATATCCAGGGTATCGGCTGCCAGGTAACTGAAGCAAAAAGCACTGCGCCACAGGCATGCCAGATCGAGCCGGGCCACCACGGCTTGCAGCTCAATCGCGAGCGTACCGGTATCCAGGGCAATATGCTCCAGCGAGAGATCTGAGCCAAGGGTACCGCTGCCGTAGCGAATATCCAGCGGTGTATATTCATGCAGCGACGCTATCAGCACGCGCGTACCGCGCTCGGTAAAGGGTGCAATCACCAGCCCTGTGATCAGCAACACAAGCACCAACAGCAATGCCCGTACCAGCGTCTTCAAAACTCGGCCCCCACCGTCAGGTGCAGCTGCCAGTCGGGATTGTCGTCGCTAAGGCTGTTGGCGAATTCGATGCGAACTGCGCCTACCGGCGTAATATAGTGAACACCAAAGCCTGCGCCATAATTGAGATCGAATTCGCCGTCATCGAAAGCATCACCACCATCCACGAACAAGGCCCCGCGCCAGCTATTGGTAAAATAATACTGGTATTCCAGGCTGGCAATGGCCAGCCTGTCACCGCCAACAACAAGGGTTTTTTCCTTGCCATCGGCCCGCAATACATCAAGTTCATTGCCGATAGACTGGTAAGAAAATCCGCGGATGCTCTGGTTGCCACCGGCAAAAAAATTCAATGACGGTGCCAGCTCTGCGCGATCACCACTGGCGGTCTCCGCAATACCGAATTCGGTTCTCCCGACAAACCTGTGCCTGGGAAAAGGCATCGCAATATAACGCAGGTTACCCACGAATCTGGCCAGGTCTATATCCGAGCCCAGTTCCTGATTGCCCAGCTCCAGAGTATACAGCTGGCTGAAACCGCCACTGGGATCGACGATCGAACCGCTATGCGTGCTATGCGACAGAGAGGCACCCAGCAATAAATAGTCATTCGTTACGCTTTCCTGCAGCACTTCCCAGGTCTCGGTAAGCCCGCGCAAAGAATAGCTGTAAACCCAGCTTTGCTTGCGTTTCTCCCGCCGGGCACCCAGCTCATCCTGCTGGCTGTCCAGGTCACCAAACTCATTTTCCTCAGTACGGGCCCACAGTTGCAGGATATCGTTGAGAGGATGCCTCAGGGGTATATTGTAAGTAACACGACCGCTTGGGTTAATGCCGGAGTACTCCAGCCGGGTTACCTGGCTGTGCCCGTGCCGATTAATTTTGGGGGTGCTCCAGGTCATGGATATGCGTTCTTCGGTGTCGGTGCTATAACCCACACCGACATTGAAACTGTGGCGTTTGGCTGGCGTCAATAAAACGCGAATCGGTACCTCGCCCTGCTGGCGCTGTTGTATTTCCGGCTGCACGGCTACGCTGGCAAAAAATCGGGTGAGCTGCACCTGCCCCTGGAACTGCTGCAGCAATTTTTCCTCAAAGAAATCCCCCCGTTGGAAAGTGCGCAGCGCATTCAGCAAGTCGTCATCGACGTTCTCATCATCGTGGATTAACTCCCCGAAGCGATAGCGAATGCCGCTGGCATAGTGGACAAAAACATCGGCGGTGCCGCCAACCGCTTCCACCTCAACACGGCTGAGTGCAATCTTGCCGTCAAAATAGCCGTGGCGCTGCCCCAGCGACAGCAGCTTATTGCGAAAACTCTCGAAGCGACCATGGTGCAGCACATCACCCGTGGCAAAGCCCACTTGCTCGATGGCCCGGGCAAATTCAGCGTCATCTGCCGCCGCCCCCAGCAACTGCAGGCTGATGTTGCGAATATGGACCGGCTCCCCCGGATCTACGCGGATATCCAGCTGCCACACCGGGCCTTCTCTTTGCACCTCCAGGTCAATGTCCGGGCGATAATAGCCAAGCGCCTGCAGTGCATTTTCGACTCGCTCACGCGCGGACACCAGTAAGTTCAGCCGTTCCTGTGCTGTTTCGGGAGGGTCGCCCAGGAAGGCGCGGGCGTTGCGCTGCAGCTCACCATCCAGCCCCGTCAGCGTGTACTTCAGATTTGGCTGTGCCGCCCAACCGTAGCTGGAAAACAGCAGTACAAGCAGCAGTATTATTCTGGGCATCAGGGACATACCCGGTACCGCAATGCGCAGGATCAGGCCAATAGCGCAGTGCCCCAGTAGTTATAGGCGGCTATTTTTGGAGAGTTAGGCAGGTACATTTGCTCCATTGAGTTGACGTTGAAACCACCCTCTGCCAATAGTTGCGGAATATTCCGGTTGAGATTGCAGCCGCCCAGTAAGCTACGCCACATGGGATTGACCCGATCCTGCCACTTACGCACGGCGGGGTCAGGGGCCATGCCATGCTCGCAAAAAATCAGTTTCCCCCCCGGCCGCAAGACTCGCGCCATTCCCTTCAAAGCCGCAATTGGATCCGGGATGGTACACAGCGCATAGGTCACCAGAACCGTATCAACGCTGTCATCGGCAAGGGGTATCTGTTCACCGGACAAGCCTATAAATTCGACATCAAAATCCAGGTGGGCGGCGCGCTCCCCGGCCAGCTCCCAGGATTTTTCCGAGGGGTCCAGGCCAATCAGCCGATCTACCCGGGAGGACTGGTAATAGGGCAGGTTCAGGCCCGTCCCAATACCTATTTCAAGAACTTCTCCACTGGCCTGGGGTACAACTTTTTCCCGTTGCTGCATAATGGGTTTGGTGCCGCAGGCGCAATTGATAATACGTGGCAGGATATGCCTGTCAT
>Ga0316187_10006229_pt1 | contig 10270 bp, 14 predicted proteins | sample CroRivburrow1_MG_FD_204927 | JGI IMG/M metagenome (GOLD analysis project Ga0316187, IMG submission 204927) | Coastal sediment microbial communities from Maine, United States - Cross River worm burrow 1 | ecosystem: Environmental > Aquatic > Marine > Coastal > Sediment | place: USA: Maine... | reverse complement strand
ATGTGGATCAAAAACCACACACCGGAGCGTTCTTCGTTTCAAAAGAACCGACAGAACCCAATATTCCCTTAAAATTTCCAAGATCTGCGGGCCATCTGGTCTAACAAACCCCGGTAGAACCCAGCCTCGAACTGGCACCACCTTGTCACAGACCGAATTGGAACGCAATTCCATATGCTGGATACACTTGTAAACAACGCCTACTGGCTCCTGTATGCCGGCACTGTAATGGAAGGAGAAACCGCCCTGCTGCTTGCCTCTCTGGCAGCAAATCAGGGGCTGATTGATCTGACCTGGGTGATCATCATCGCATTTGCCGGCGCCACGACCGGCGATCAGATCAGCTATCAATTGTTCCGGCGGTTCGGACCGGCCATGGTGGCGCGCAATGCGACCTTGAAAAGACGCACCGAGAAAGCGCGCCGGCTGCTGGCTGGACATTCGGTGAAGTTCATCATCCTGTCCAGGTTTTTCTGGGGTTTGCGCTCTGCCTGCATGCTGGCACTGGCGGCCTCTGACGTGCCGACACGGGTGTTTGCGCCCGCCAGCCTGCTTGCCTGTGCCCTGTGGGCAACCGTCGTCGGTTCGCTGGGTTATGTGTTCAGTGGATGGGTCACCCATATTGTGACCACCATGGATGGTCTGTCCGGCCGCGCGCCCGCCATATTGGCCGGCATCGTCGCCTTCATCGTGCTGATTGTGCTGGTGCGCAAGGCAGTGCTGAAATTCTGGAGATCACGCGAAACGCTGTGATCGACGCACCCATCACAGGAGCCCGCCAGATCATGAACAAGCTGCGGCGTATTGACTGTCAGGTTCAGAAAATCTCCGGTTGCAGAATTTTACTCTTGAACATGACGGCAAACGGTCCTACATCGCGCCCACACAAGCCGGCAACATGGAGACACCGGCTTGTCATTCTCCGCTAGTGCGCGGGGAGCCATTGCTGCGGTTGACGCAGTGACAGGTCCCGGGGCAACCCGGGGTTGGCAAGCTTGGGGTGGCGACCATGCGCCGGCTTTTTTGCGTCTGCAGGTCAGTTGCGATCTGCAGATAAACGACATCTACTGGCTGGGGAGGGACCCACAATGACCGAGACCAACGCCCTGTTCCAACTGGGGATGGACCTGGATGGCCCAGGCACCGCCCACGGAGACAAAACGGCTGCAACAGACAATGTCGTGGCATTCAACCGGGAGGCCGAAGCGGCTGATCATTTCATCGTGAAAAACGGTGTGGCGTGTGCGGGAACGCATCTGATCATCGACCTTGTGGACGCTGAAGGGCTGGCCGACATCGATCTGATCGATGCTGCCATGCGCGAGTGTGTGACCGCGTCCGGCGCAACCCTTTTACATATCCATCTGCACCCGTTTACGCCTGAAGGCATATCGGGGGTATCAGGCGTTGCGGTTCTGGCAGAAAGCCACATTTCCATTCACACATGGCCGGAACGCGGTTATGCCGCGCTGGACGTATTCATGTGCGGCGATTCACAGCCTGAAAAATGCATTGATGTGCTGAAAAAGCACTTCCGGCCCGGCGAGGTAAAAGTCTCCGAGCTGTTGCGGGGATCGAACCTGTGAGCCTGAAGCGCGAAGATGACGGCAGCGTGTGGATGCACGAACACCTGCATACGGGCTTCAGCACTACCTACCGTCTTGAAGAAACGCTTTTTGACAGCAACACCCCGCATCAGCGGCTGGTCGTCGGGCGCACCGAGGCTTTCGGCAACGTGGTGTGGCTGGACGGGGTGACCCAGGTCACCGAGCGCGATGAGTTCTGCTACCACGAAATGCTGGCGCACGTACCAATCCTGGCACATGGCCGGGCAAAGAGCGTGCTGGTTATCGGTGGCGGTGATGGCGGCATGGCCGAAGAAGTGCTCAAGCACAAGACGGTTGAAAAACTGGTCATGGTCGAAATCGATGCAGGGGTTATCGATTTTGCCCGTGCGCACCTGGCATCCATCAACAAGGGCTGCTTCGACGATGCGCGGTTTGACCTTGTGATTGCCGACGGCAAGGACTTTGCTGCAACCTCGCAGGACCGGTTCGACGTGATCATCGTGGACTCGACCGACCCGGTCGGGCCGGGTGAGGTGCTGTTCACCCGCTCGTTTTACACCGACTGCAAGCGCATGCTGAATGACGGTGGCGTACTTGTGACGCAAAACGGCGTGCCGTGGTTCCAGTCGGATGAACTGCACAACACCATGTTCAATTTTGCCAGCCTGTTTGCTGATGCCGGGTGCTACCTGACCGTAGTGCCGACCTATGCAGGCGGGTTCATGGCGCTCGGATGGGGAACGGACGACCCAGGCCTTCGCCTGCTGGATGAGGCCACGCTGAAAAAGCGCTTCGAGGCGGCCGATCTCAACTGCCGGTATTACACTCCGGCGCTTCACAAGGCGGCCTTTGCCCTGCCCGGCTTTATTGGCGATATTGTGCACAAGGCCACTCAGCAGGCAGAAAACAACGGCTAACGGCGGGTAGCCCTGCGCGAGTTGCTTAGAGCAACATGGGTTCAAATGAACCCATAAAGTTGCTCTAACACTCTGAAAGCGATCAGGTTTATGATTTTTGGTTGATTCAACCAAAAATCATCCTGATCTAGTTGTCTGCAGGCCAGCCAATACACATGTGGAGCACCGGCGCAACCGGCGCTGCAAGGTTCAATACGCCAGCCGTGGCTTCATCCTGAAAGCCTGCCACGAGAACAACAGGCCAGGCCTTCGGCTGCGGCCTGCAGGTATATGTTCTGTGCCGCTGCGCCTGCTTCAATATGGACATAGCGCAGCCCGCGGGTGCCATAGGACGGCTGGTCAGCGAACGCCGATGTCGCTGCCACCATATCCGCACAGATTGTGATGATGCCTGCTGCGTTGCCTATCCAGGGTTGGTCCTCAAGCGCTGCAGTTTCCAGGTCAGCGCGGACGTCATGATCAATATGCAGGTTCATGTCGCGGGCGTTGGACGTAATTGCATAGACGCCCGGCTCCACTCCCTCGACCCTGCCAGCGCAGGCATAGATGCGCAGCGGATGAAGAGCATGGGCAGATGGCGTGGTTCGCTTGCCGGCGTCTTCAGAAATGCCATAAGCCGCCCACAGCAGCCGCTGCACGACTTGCAGGGATTACTGCTTGTTGTGAAAATCCGCGCTGCGTGCGGCGGTCTGCCATGGCCTGCGCCAATGTCGTGCTTTTCATGATTTCTGCTCACCATTAGTCGTTATTTTTTGCGGCAGCTCTTGTAAAACTGCCGGATTTCATTCGGCTTGGTCTGCAGAACCAGCCTGCTAACGGCCATGTTCTGTTCGCCGATCCTGTCCATCAGTTCAAGTTCGGTTTCGATAAAGTGGATATGGCATTCCCCGTCATGCAGCAATTGTCAAAACAGCTTCGACGACACATAGGCCCTGGCCTCGAAGCAGATACCGCACGCCGCAGTGTCCTGATCGCGGGCCATGTGCTCGATCTTCAGATCAAGCTGTTTTCAGTACCCCTTGTTCGGCATTAATCGACGCAACAAGCAGGTCAAACCTGTCGACCGGCCCAGAGACAGGGCGACAAGCAACGATACCTGACAATGTAACGGTAGACATGTTCGACCACCACACCGGGCTGATCCTGCAGCATTTTGCAGATGCCCCATTTGAATCAGGTGAAAGAGCCACCACTGGTTCTTGTTTCTTCTAATTGTCGAGCACGACTTCGAAGCCTTCGAATTGTGGAGGGCCAAGGTAGGTAACCTTGGTGCTACCGGCATTGGCATGCGCATCCCTGAAATGCTGAGACTTGGTCCAGGCGACAAAGTCTTCATAATTTTGCCAGACGGTGTGCGATGCAAACAGCGTATGGTCTTCTTCTTCCGACCCTTTCAACAACTTGAACTGCACGAAGCCGGGCACCTCGCCAAGCCGCCTGTCGCGGCTTCTCCAGACATTTTCGAATTCGTCTTCCGATCCTTTAACCACCTTGAAGCGGTTCATTGCGACATACATGTTGGTTCTCCTGCTTTCATGCTGTTCGACCTCAGTTGCTGGTGTTGCCGACAGATTATCGACGCCTGGAGCGGATAAGTACAGAAATTGACAGCTTTCTGCGACCAACACCCAACCGGGTCGAGTCGAAGTCAACCCGGAATACAGCCGGTGGGCTGTTTGGCAAACGCGTGTGTCATGATGATGAGGGGGACTGTGGTCAACATGAAGGCATTCGCGAGCTTGCTATGCCCAGTCATGACCCCTCGCGATGACTGCAAACCGATCGGAAAGTTCAACCAGTGCCACGTCATTGAGAGTAGCTGCATCAATGCGCCCTCCCCGTCCATCAGGCAGATCGCGCGTCGCGCAAGCGGCTGCATCAATTGTCACCCGCAAGCCAAGGTCGAGTGCAGCACGGGCGGTCGAGCTGACACACATGTGCGTCATGAAACCCACAATGATCACGTCCTTGCGCCCGGTATCACTGATCAGGTTTGCCAGCTCGGTTGGTTCCAATTCAGCGCCTGCCAGTAGAAGAAGTGTTTTGGGATCGGACATCAAGGCCTCCATTCATAACTTGAAAAACTGTCAACCTGTCCCAGAGCAAAATGTCCGGCTGATCCGGTCCGTCATCAAGCATACGGGTGGGACTGGCGTGCTCCCGCAGCATCTGTCAGCCGACTTGCTGCACGACGAACGGTTGATGGCAACGCCGCTACGGGCCCGCCGAGAGGTTTTCCTGCTCATTCAGCCACATTTGAAGAGTGACCCGGCGACCCGTCTGGTTGTTGACTGGATCGTGGGGTAGTTTTCCGGCTGATTGTCTTGCAAAACCAAGCTGTTCACGGGATTGAGAGGTTTTTCCCGGTCATTTTGGGCCTGCTCCAGCACAGGCAACACAATGCCTTCAGAGGTGGGAATAATTTTTTTCGCCCTAACGTCAAAAATCGACATCGCACCCGATTGACGCTGAACATTTTCGGTGTAACACTTCTGTGGAATTCTACAGTTGTGTTGAGAGCGTACCGAGATGAGAGCTGCCGAGCTGAGACGCCTGCTCAAGAAGCATGGATGCAAGTTTGAGAACCACAATGGCGGCAGTGGGCACCAGACAGTCCGGCGCGGTCAGTTCAAGTCAACCTTCCCCGGCCACAGCGGCAGCGCCGAACTTGGCAATGCACTGGGACGCAAAATCCTGACCGACCTGAGGATCAGGTAATGTCGCGTTTCTACGAAGTGATCGTTGAACCGGACATGGCTGCAGACGGCAGCATGAACTGGCTTGTGACCGCACCTGCCTTTCCGGAAGTCACTACATTTGGCACCAATCAGGCCAGTGCCTGTCGAAATGGTCTCGGGGCCATAGAAGAGGCCATGGCCGCCAGAATGGCAGATGGTCAGGATATCCCTGCACCTGTGAGCGGTACCCATGGCAAGGGCAGGTATGTACATGTGCCGGGCCTGACTTATCTAAAGATTGCGCTGTACAAACTATGCCGTCATCAGAAGGTCTCACGGGCTGAGCTCGGCAGACGGCTGACCTGGCACCGCGAACAGGTGGATCGTCTGTTCCGGCTTGATCACAAGTCACACCTTGAGCAGATGGAGGCCGCCTATATGGCTATCGGTGTGCCCTTGTCATTTTCCATCAGGGTGCCCGACGCTGCCTGACACCGCAGTGGTAACGGAAAGTCGCTATTCTGCGGATTCCCCTGTGCATCAGGAAAATCATGAATGATCACAATAAAACCGGCCTGACGGAAGTGCCGAAGCCACCGGTATCGCAACTGGTGAAGGCAAGTTTCAGCCTCCAGGCTGCTCGCGATATCGGCAATGCTTTTTCAAGGATGCCCTATTCAGATTCCGATCTGGTCACCCATCTGAGCAACGCCCTCAAGATTTTTGATAATGACGTCAGATGGGCAAAAAGGCCGATCGGCTCCATACTCAACTGGCTGATGCCTCGCGACCTGGAACATGTTGAACTAGACGGACAGGTGGTGCTGCGGGCTTGCCAACTGGCAGGACAGCCGCCACTGGACAATGTGAAGCCTGGCTCCAGATACAAAATACCTGCCCTCGTGGTGCGGTACCTGCTGGAGGCTATAGCCGACAGGCAGGCTTAATCCGGCGCGCTGATATTGCTCTGCTTGCTGGTTTCATTCGATCATGGGCGACTGGTGGACACAGGTGTTGCGACCTTGTCACGACCGACCCACCTGAGGATATCGCGGTAAACAGTTTCGCGCTGCAGGTCATGCAGCAGCATGTGATAGCCCTTGTCGTAGATCATCTGCTTGTTGGGCGCAGTTAATGACGCCATCACCTTGCGGCTGGGTGTTTCAGGCACCACCTGATCCTTCAGGCCATACAGATAAAGCACCGGCACGGTGATTTTCGGCGCTGCGGCAGCTGCCTCGTCCATCAGCGTGACCAGACCATACAGCGTATCAAAGCGGCCCTGCTTGATGTTGTGCCTGTCTTTTGAGTACGCCTTCAGCCACGCAATGTTGTCGCTTGGCCATATTTCCAATTGTGATCCGTTGGCGGTCTTGTCAGGCACGGTGTGAGCGGTGACCCACAAGGCCGATTTCAGGATCGGGTTCATGGACCGCCATCCCCAGATTGCCGGTGCAACCAGAACAAGACCATCCGCCTTCAGGCCATGGTCTACAGATGCCTTCATGGTCACAGCACCGCCCATTGAAGTGCCGACAACATAGACCGGCACCTGGGGGTGCCGTCGGCGCACCAGTTCAACAAATCCGGCCAGATCCCTGGCCATGACATCGCCGCCTGCCCACTTGCCAAGCCGCTCAGCGTCACCGCGCCCAAAGCCGCGCTGATCATAGGCATAGACGGAAATGCCGCGCCTGGAAAACCACGGGCCGGGCAACTGGAAACTGCCTGCGTATTCATTGAAACCGTGCACTGCCACGAATACAGCGCTCGCATCGGTTGTCTTCCAGCTGGAAACCTGCAGCCTCTCACCGTCTGTAGTGGTGTATTCGGTATCACTGAGACTGGCCGCACCGATGACCGGGCCGGTATCGAGCAACTCAGGCTTGGCGCACGCACTAACCGCGGCACACAGCACGAGGCACAGGACGATGATCACTGATCGATTTTGCATGCCACCTCCTGTATCGCGATGGCCGGGCCAGGCGGAAAATCCTCGCCGACTTAAGACACAAGTGCCTTAACATCTGCTTTCAAGACAGGCAGAAGCTCTGCCTCAAACCACGGGTTTTTCTTCAACCAGCCAGTATTTCTCCATGACGGGTGTGGCATGGGGATGACGGATACCGGAGTCATTTCATGATATTGCCGCCAGTTTCTGACTGTTTCGGTCAATGTGGACTTCCGCTGATTGCCCATGTGCCAGTTCTGGGCATACATGCCGATTGTCAGAACCAGCGTCACCTGCGGCATCGCCTGCATCAGGCCGTCACGCCAAAGCGGCGCACACTCTGCGCGCGGCGGCAAGTCGCCGCCCTTGGCATCAAGGCCGGGAAAGCAAAACCCCATGGGCACTATCGCCAACTTGTCAGGCTCGTAGAAAACTTCTTCAGTTATACCCATCCAGTCGCGAAGCCGGTCTCCGGACGGATCGGTAAAAGGCTTGCCTGATGCATGCACGCGAGTGCCAGGCGCTTGCCCGGCAATCATGATCCGGGCAACGGCCGACACCTGCAGCACCGGGCGCGGTTCATGCGGCAAAGACGGCTTGCCGGCCTTTGGCGTGTCACGGCACACCCGGCACTGCCGGACCTGCGAGACCAGCGCATCCAATGAATTGGACACTAGGCCGCCGCGCTCGGGCGTGCGGAAACCTGATCATGCCAGCGTTTCAAATGGGTGTGTTCATCTTTCAGGGCAACACGAGCCACGCGCATGAAATCGACAGCGCACAAGGCGTCAATATCAGCCACCGAAAAACTGTCCCCTGCGATGAATTGTCTGGATGCAAGTTCACCATTGAGGAAATCCAGCATGGCCTCGACACGCCCGACATTCACCTCGCTCCACTCCTTGATCTGCGGAACTTCAAGATGCGCCATCCTGGGATGGGAGTGGCGGAAAGCAAAGCCAATCGGATGCATCAATTGAAGTTCAATTCGGCGCTGCCACATATCTATCATGCCGATTTCCAGCGGCGTTTTACCGAACAGTGCCGGTTCACGATGTAATGCCTCGAAGTACCTGCAGATCGCCATCGCTTCGGCGATGCAGGTGCCATCATCCAGTTCCAGAACCGGAATGCGCATGAACGGATTACGCTGCACCATTTCAGGTGTTTTATGCTCTTCGGTCATGATGTCGATGTGCCGACGTTCGACCTCAATGCCCTTTTCCGCCAGAAAAATCCGCACCCGGCGCGGATTTGGGGCTCGATTGTCTTCTATCAGTATCATGCTCAAAAGTACCTTTCTCCCGGTCAATCACTATATTGATCGACACAACTTCGCTCCAATTGGAGTTGCCATCTTTGCGGTTTGCTAACCATTGCTGCAAGGCCGTTCTTAAGCATTTTCATTCATGGTCAACAGTCCCATGAGCTGCAACTGTGGTAAATCAAACTTGACAATGCCTGTCGAAAATCAACTGGAACAACCAGCCATCACGCCGAAACAGGCTGATTCATCATCGGATGATGTCAGGGAATTTGATCTTTTGACATTGTTTGTTCGAAACCAGATCAGGGTTTCTCTGGCAATGCCGGTTCTGTCCATATTCATGATGGCAGCCATCTATTCCTGGACAACCTGGGTGGCCGCGGCAAGTTGGTTCGGCAGCTACCTGACGGCTCAGGCAATACAGTATTATCTTTGCAATCTGTATGAACAGACCCGCAAGGACAAACTCAAGTCCACAGAATGGGTTGGCATGCTGTGCGCCTCTGAAACGCTGATTGCAGTGTGCTGGGTGATTCCACTGTTTGCCTATTGGGAAACCGGAAACCAATCACAACACATTTACCTGGTGTCCATCACGCTGGCGGCCATTGCAGCCAGGGTACTGACCGCCGGCAACTATATGCCGATCATTCTTGCAGGTACCGGCATTATCGCCCTGGCGACGATGACCCGCTGCCTTCTGGAATCCGGCCTAGTGTATAACACACTTGCGTCAATTGTTGTTCTTGCCGAAATATTCTTCGTGCAGCTTGTGCGCCGCCTCCAGGGTACCGCTCAGGAAATGCTGGTTTTCAAGGCCGAGCGCGAGGCTCTCATCGGCCAACTGGACGGTGCGCTTTGCGAAGCTGAAATCGCCCGCAGCAAAGCCGAGGAAGCCAACCTTGCAAAGTCACGGTTTCTGGCAACCATGAGCCATGAGTTGCGCACCCCACTCAATGCCATACTTGGGTTTTCAGAAATCCTCAGCAAGGAAATGATGGGTCCGCATGCGGTGCCTGTCTACAAGTCATATTCAGACGACATCCACTATTCCGGTGATTATCTGCTCAAGCTGATCAATGACATTCTGGACCTGTCGCGCATTGAAGCCAACCGCAGCGATCTGGATATCGAGCCGGTCGACCCTTGTGTCGTGGCACGGGAAAGTGCGGAACTGTTATCCATTCAGACATCACACAAAGCGCAAACGGTGCAGTTTGATTTTCCTGACGAGCCGGTGCGCCTGCTGGCTGACAACAGGGCTCTGCGCCAGATATGGCTGAACCTGTTGTCGAACGCGGTAAAGTTTGCGCCGGAAGCGAGCAATATCTGCGTCAGCATCCGGCAGAAGAGCAATGGTTCGGTGAGTTTGAGCGTGGCGGACAATGGCCCTGGCCTCCATGCCGACGAGCTTGACTTCATGCGTACGGCATTTGTCCGCGGCACCTATGCGCGGGAAAAAGCCATCGATGGCGCGGGGCTGGGATTGTCCATAGTCAACGGTCTGGCGAAACTGCATGAAGCCAAGCTGGCGATGAAGTCAAATCAGCCGACCGGACTGATTGTCAGCATCGAATTTCCATCGCACAAGGTATTGGGTACCGTTCTGGCAAGCCTCGCTGATGCCAACAAGTCCATGCCGCAAACCCAACGCAAATTGATTGAAGTAACGTCGTGCTAGCGCACGCCGTATTTTTATTGGTCGAACAGCTGATCCGCCTGCGGCGGGCCGTTCTCCGATCCTGAACTACCTTTTATGATAAACTCCGTTCCGAAGCACGTTAGTGCTGAGGCAAGGCCGACTGGCCGGCGCACGAAGTGCGCCCCAGCGGAGCGCAGCCGATAGGCTGCTGGCGTGAGCGGAACAAACCCCGGCACGTTAGTGCTGA
>Ga0316187_10006228_pt1 | contig 10273 bp, 6 predicted proteins | sample CroRivburrow1_MG_FD_204927 | JGI IMG/M metagenome (GOLD analysis project Ga0316187, IMG submission 204927) | Coastal sediment microbial communities from Maine, United States - Cross River worm burrow 1 | ecosystem: Environmental > Aquatic > Marine > Coastal > Sediment | place: USA: Maine... | reverse complement strand
CCCCTGAACAAAGGCAAAGTCCATGACCAGGGCGTCATGGCTGCTGGCGACCTGAGCGACGTTGGCAAAGCGCCCTTTCGCCACGTCATCGTCGGCCTTGATGGTGAAAGTCGGCTTGCGCGGAGGGGTCGAGTCGCTCATGGCGAGCCACTGTAGCGCCCCGGCCTCGCCCGCGCTCCCCGGGCCGCTCCCGGGGGGGAACCCGGGCCATTCCGCACTGTCCGTCCGCTATGCCCGTGACATCCGCCGCCGTTTCGCTACACCCGAGGGCCATGGGCTCTGCCCCGCCCCGCTTCTGCCCCTTCTGCCGCGAGTGCTTCGAGGACACGGCGGTGTGCCCGGACCACGAGCTGCCCCTCGTGGACTTCGACGCGCTGCCTCGCACCTCGACTCTCCCGCGGGACGACGAGCGCCTGCCTTTCTACGACCCGCGCTTTGGGCGGGGGCTCCTGTGGCTCGCCTCCATCTTGACCCTGGTGGGCTTCTCCCTGCCGCTCGTCACGACCTCCGCCGGCCAGCCCCTCACCTCCACCGGCTTCGAGGTCGCTTCCCGGGTCGCCCCCTATCTCTGGGCCGTGCCCCTCGTCGGCGCCGCCTGGATGTCGGTCCTCGGCCGGCGGCGCACGCCCCGCGGGATGCGCGGGGCCCGCGCCGCGGTCCCCCTGCTCGCTCTCCTCGCGGGCACCTCCGTCTACTACGCGATCCATCGCATCCGCGAGGGCGCGGCGCAGGCGGCTGCGCAGACGAATCAGGAGGTGACCGTGGAGCTCGAGGTGGGCGTGTGGGTGATCGCGGCCGCCCTCCTGGTGGGGCTCGCCGCCGGCTTCCGTCTCGGCGTTCTGCCCCGACGCGAGGCGCTGCCCCACGGCGGCGCCCTCGACGAGCACGCCCGCTCGGCCATCGTGATGGACGAGGAGGACGAGGACGACCTCTGAGCGGGGGTCGCGGGGAGCCGTGACGGCTCAGGGCGTGGCCGACCCCGCGTTCCCGAAGCGGTCGATCACCCGCACGCTCGTGGTCGCGGCGGCGTCGGCACCCGCGTTCACGCTCACATTGCCTCCAGCGTCGGGTGTGAGGTCGGGGAACGTGCGGGTGCTGCTGCCGCCGAGGTCGAGCTCCACCGTCACCGGTCCGCGGGAGAGCGCCACCGGGTCGTTCGAGCTCTGGGTCATGTGCAGGAGCCGGAATCCCGTGGGCGCGCTGTAGGACGCCTGGGCGGAGATCGTCGTCCCGCTCCGCGACGCGGTGACCACGAGCGCGGCCGGAACCACATCGAACAGGTTGCTCGCCACTTCGTAGCCGGTCCCCTCCACCCGGAAGCGGTAGCGCCCGAGGGGTACGCCCGGCCGGTCCTCCACATCGTCGAGGCCTGGCGTGCCCCACGGCGTCACCGCCTGCCACTCCGCGACCCAGTAGTGGGTGCGCGGGCTCGTCCCGGTCCGGATGAGCGGGAGAGGCGTCCAGAAGAGCAGGATGTCTCCGTCCTCCACGCGCCGTCCGCTCCGCCTGCGAACCGGCTCCGGTGGGCCGCCGCCCGTGGGCTCACGCTCGAGCACCACCGTGGGCGTGCCCTCGAGCGGGTCCTCGCCGATCCACACGAAGTAGGCGCTCTCGAGCCGGCGCACGCTCGCCGTCGGCTGCCCGGCCATGGGCATGATCCGGTCGCGGATGTAGACGTCGGCAGGCACCGTGGCGGGCACCGTCCCGGCCATGGGCGCCGGGTCCGGCGGTGGCAGATCGTCCACGAGCGCGGGCGTCACCCACGCGTCCTCCGCCATCGACGCCGCGTCCTCCCGCGTGTCCGTCGCCGCGAGCTCCATCAGCCCGCGCGCCCTCTCGGCAATGTACTCGCCCTGGAGCGGTCCCCAGACGTTGATCGACGACTCGTAGCCCGCGCGCAGCCAGTCTTCCACCACGAGCAGGTAGCCCATCTCGCCGTGGGCATAGCCGAGGGGAATGGTGTGGGCGTCGTCGAAGGGCGAGTAGCTCCGGACGAGGTCCGCGTAGAGCGTCGTCACCTCGCCCGGGAAGGCCGCGAGCATGTAGTCCCCGATGCGAATGGCCTGGATCGTCGTCCGCGTCGTCCCGCAGACGGGGAACTCGGAGAAGGGCAGCCCGCCCACCTCCTCGATGACCTCCGCGACGACGGGTATCGTCATGCACGAGGAGTACTCGGGCACGCGCTCCGTGCCCGGCAGCTGTGCCAGGGGGAAGATCGAGGTGTGGTCCTCGCCGCAGAGCCCCGCGCCAAAGGGCGCGTTGAACTCGTCGATGGGCGAGAGCACCTCGAGGCGCGTCTCGGGGTCGGCCCAGATCTGTCCGTCCGCGTCGCACTCGCCATCCCACGGCGCGTATTCGAGCGCGCCGTCCCGGATGGTCATTTGCGTCCAGTCGGGCCCGAGCACGATGGACTGGGTGACGGCCTCGATCGCGAGCGAGTCCCGCATGTCGGCCATCGCCGCGCCGTAGGCCGCCATGATCGGCCCCACCGCGTACCGCCCCACCGTCTCGTCGCGCGCGTAGTCGTAGCAGACGTTGTCGTCCCGGCAGTCCGTGCCGCCGGAGCCGGCGGGCGATACGTCGCCGCCAGCGCCCTGCAGGTGCATCACCACCACGGTCTCATCGAGCTGCTCTTCGAGCGCGCGCTCGACCGCGCCTGGGGCGTCGGTCGAGGCGAGGTTGTTGTCCTCGCCCTGGATCGTCCCGTGCATCCCGAAGATGGCCACGAGGGCGATGGGCGAGCCGTCCGTGGCGTCCACGCGCAGGACATAGAGGTCGCGGTCGTCGCGCGGGCCGCCCGCGAGGTCGTCGTTCTCCTCTCGGCGATCGCGATTGACGCGGTCCTCGGGGTCGAAGTCCGGATCGTGCGTCACGCCGAGCCGGGCCGGCTCCTGCGCCGCGAGGGCGGCGCGGGCGACGGCGACGCAGGTGTCCACCAGGTGATCGAAGGTCCGGCGCCGGAACTCACCCGCGCCGAGCTGGTAGACCTCGTTGGCCGTGAAGTGCCCCCAGGCCGAGTGGCTGTGGCTCACGCCGAGGAAGACCTTGCCCGCAAACTCCGGCCCGAGCTGCCGCTCCACCTCGAAGGTCGCGCCCTCGAAGCCGATGCCCAGGTCCAGCTTGATGAGCACGATCGTCTCGTCGCCGGCGGTCAGCGCCACTGCCTTGGCCATCATCCGCGTCTCGATGCCCACCGAGGGGTTCCACGACTCGGCGATCTCGACGTAGCGCCGGTCCACGATCCCCGCGCGCGGGCCCAGCCCGCTCGCGCGGGCCGTGTAGGCCCCGAGGCCCGAGCCCACGGGCAGGTCGAGCACCGCCTCCGCGGCCCCGGCCATGAGCGCCCCCGCCGTCACCGTGCCCCCCGCGCGGGCGGTGGGGGCCAGCGCCGCGAAGTCGCAGTGGGCGAGGGACGGGGGCGCGGCCCCGGAGGGATCGCACGGTCCGGCGTCGGTGCGCACGGGTCCGCCGTCGGGCATCGGGTCCGGCCCGTCGTCGCCGCAGGCGGAAGCGAGGAGGATCAAGAGCGCCGCGCCGAGCGGGGCAAGGGGAGGAAGAAGTCGTGGGTACCGCACAGCCGGATGTTAGCTGAGTGCGGTCCCGGAGTCCCTCGAGGCCGCTTCCGCGTTACCGAAACGGCCGGGATCGACTCCGGGCGCCAGGCGACGGGAAATTCCCCGGCAACCTGCTAGCTTCCCCGCCATGGACACCCGCGATCTGGATCCCGACGGGCCGGACCAGGTAGCCGACCCGGACCGGGCGAACCAAGCCACCGAAGAGGAAGGCGCCTCCACGCCTCGATCCGTCACGCGCAGGCAGTTCGTGGCCACGGTCGCGATCGCGACCGGTGGCGCCGCCGTCGGGGCCTGCACCTCGGGGTCGATGGGCGCGCTCGGGGAGGACGCCGGCTCGGCCGACGGCGCGACCGGGGACGCCGGGGGCGCGGATGGAGGCACGGGCGGCATCGACGCAGCCGTGGGCGATCCCGACGCCGGCGTCGGGAGCCCGGACGGGGGCCCGGGCGTCGATGCGTCGACTCCTCCGGCGAACCACATCTACGTCGCCCGGGGGGGCACCCCCGTCGACAACGTGCGCAACGCGGTTGCCCTCGCGGGTGGCATCGAACGGTACGTGAACGCCGACGACGTCGTCGTGCTCAACCCCAATGGGCAGTGGCCAAAGCAGGGTTATACGAACACCGAGTCCATGAAGGCGCTCATCGACGTGATCCTGGAGCGCCCGGGTGGCTTCACCGGCGAGATCATCGTCACCGAGCACGTGCAGCGCGATCCCGCGGGTACGATGCTCGATCAGTACTGCTGGAACATGGCGCCCGGCGGCAACCGGACGAACAACTGGCCGGACATGAACTACTTCGAGCTCATGGCCGACTACCACGCACGCGGCGTGCCGAACGTGACGGCCAACCCGCTGTACGACTCCAGCTCCTCATCCGGCTTTCGGGCCGTGAGTGGTCCCGCCGACCTCGCAGCGGGCGAGCAGGGCTGGGTACGGACGACCTTCACCGCTCCCTCGAACGGCCGCGTCTGCCGGCTCTCCCATCCGATACTCCGCTCGAGCCACACCGATCGGCTGATCGATCTCAAGGATGGAGTCTGGGACGGAGGCTACACGGGCCAGCGCGTCCGCGTGATCTTCCTACCGACGCTCAACAACCACGGCCACCACCTCACGGAGGACTACGCGGGTGTCACGAGCGCCGTGAAGTGCCACCTCGGCATCGTCGAGTTCGATGGAACCACGGGGTACACGATGCATAGGGTGGGCTTCGAAGACGGCCACCCGGAGGCGGTCGGCGAGTCGGTGGGGCACCTGATCACCACCATCCTGTCGCCCACCTTCTACCTCACCTGCGCCGAGTACACGGGGCACATGGGCCGCACCGATAACAGGGCTGCCCACACACGCACCGTCGGCCTGTGCGCGGACCCGGTCTCCCTCGACTACTGGATGTGCAAGTACGTCATGCTCCCGGCCGATCCGATGCAGACCTTCATGAACCCCGACGGCGACAACAACACCCGTCGACAGCTCGAGGGCTGCCATAGCCGGGGGGTCGGCACGCTGGTCGAGTCGGAGATGGTCGTCGACGTGATGGGCTGACAGCGGCGGTCGAGAGCCGGGTCGCCCCACCGGGGGCATGCACCGCGACGAGGGGTTCACCTTCTGGGGCAGCGGCCCCATCGGGGGGAATGCCTGCCGCCCGTCGTGTGTCGTTCCTGGGAAGGTGGCCCGACGGGTTGGCGTAGGACGTATTGAAGGCATGATCGGGGGATCGCGTCGGCGGTGGGTCTGGCTCTCTGGGGTGGCGCTCGTCATGACGATCGCGTCCGGCCTGTGGCTGGGCCTGGTCGCCGACGATCGCCTCGCCGGCGCCACCGTGCTCGCCTCCACCCTCGCGGGCCTGGCCTCGAGCGCCGTGGCCTTCCTGCTCTGGGCCCGCGCCCGCCGGATCCTCGCCCACCTCACGAGCGGCCGCACGGGCACCGTCCGGCTGGACGGGATCATCGCCTTCGACGACGGTCAGTATCCGGCGCGCATGCGGGTTCGGGGTCGGGCCGCGCCCGGGCCCGCCGTGGCGCTCGAGGCGCAGCACAGGGTCCCCGGGCTCGGTTTCGAGCCCGAGGCCGGGCGCACCCGCGTCGTGCGGGGCCTTCGGGGGGAGGCCCTGCTGCGCTGGCGGCACCGGCTGCGCAGGCGGAGCCTGCTCGCCGCCGGCTCGGCCCTCATCGGCGTCACGCCCCTGGTCGCGGCCTGGGTCCTGGGCCTCCTCTCCTGAGTCAGAGCGCGCTGAGGTAGTCGCCGAGGGGCACCTGCACCCCGAAGGAGACGCCCCCCCGCAGGGCCACGCTCTCGCCCCCCTCCCCAGCAAAGAAGAGGAGGGTTGGCGCCATGAAGACCTCGAGGAGCTCGAAGATGTCCACGGCGGCGAAGGCGCCGAAGAAGAAGGCGTTCGATTCGGCGGAGTCGAGCACGGCGCGGTAGAGCAGTCCTGAAGCGAAGAGCCCCCCGCGGAAGGTGAAGGTGTCGCTGAGGAAGGCCGGGGACGCGAGCCCCACGCCGATCTGCTCGGCCACCAGCGGCGAGAGCCGCAGGTTGTTCACCTCCCCCGCGGGCTCCCCCGGTGCCTCGGTGAAGGTCGCGAGCTGCCCGAGGCCGATGGTGAGGTGGAAGTACCAGCGCCACTCGCTCCGCGCGCGGTAGTCGTCGCCGAGGGACGCGAGGGTGTCTCGCAACAGGCCCCCATCCATCTGCACGCCCTCCGCGGTGACGCGGGTCGCCTCCTTGAGGGACTGGACGATACGCAGGGTCCAGCAGGCGAGCCCGTCCTCCTGCCCCTGCGAGCAGGCCTCGATGACCCGCCGGTGGAAGCCGAGGGCCGCGAGCACGTCCCGCTCCTGCACCCGCGCCGCCAGCTTGAAGAGCACCCCCGCGTCCGCCCGTCGGCCCGCCACGAGGTGATCGATCACCGGCTCGACCGCGTCGAGCACGTGCACGGCGACACGATTCTCGTCCAGCCGCACGCCGAGGGACTCCAGCCCGCGGATGGCGCTCCCCACGGTGGCGAGCCCCGTCTCCCGCGCCGTGTGCAGGTTCAGGGAGTGCAGGAGCCGGAGGAGGCGATCGGTGGCCCGGAGCGTGAGGTGCGTCGCCGTCGCGTTGCGTCCGTCCTCCGTCATCTGCCACGTCCACACGGAGGGCGGCACGGCGCGCAGCACGGCGTAGGACACATCCACCGTGGCGGCGAGCTCGTGCTCGGCGCGCACCAGCCCGCCCATCTCCGTCAAGCCGAGGGTGCTGATCCGGAGGCCCACGCCGAGGTAGCCGGCGCCGCCCCAGAGGCGCTCCTCGAGCTGCCGCGTCTGCCGGTCGAGTCGGGCGCGGAGCGCCTCGAGGGATGGCGGCTCGTCGAGGGCCGCGCTTGCGAGAACGCGCCCCGCGTCCCCCATGCCCGTCACCAGGAGGTCGAAGCCCAGCCGTACCTGCTGCGGCATCTCCGGAGGCTTCTCCTCCGTCTCGCCGTCCGCTGTCTCTTCCTGGGTCGCCCAGGCGGAGAGCCCCTCCGCGGCGCAGACGGTCGGCCGCGAGTCCTGGGGGCCCGTGCACACGCCGTCCTCCGCCTCGAGCAGGTCGCAGATCTCGGCGTAGCGCGCCCGCGCAACCCGCAGGTCCTCCCGCGTGACGTCGCCGTCGTCAAGGTCTGCGAGGGCCACGCGGTAGCCCACGTAGGAGCGGCTCAGGGCCTCGAGGCGCGAAACCCGCCCGAGCAGTCTCGACACCGACTGCCAGTCGGTCACGCGCAGCCCCAGGGTCTCGCCGAAGGTGCCGATGTCGTCGCTCCGGAGCAGGGCCCGGAGCAGCCCGCGGGCCCCCGGAGAGTCGGGCCGCCATAGAGGCGCCAGGGCGCGCGCCACCAGGATGCCGTCGAGCACGCGGTCGAGGTTCAGGACCCAGTCCACCCGCGCGTCCCGTTCGGCGTCGCTCTCGCCCGAGACGAGCACCTGGCAGAGGGTGTTGCCGGGCCTGCCGAAGGCGAATGGGCAGGGCGGTGGCTCGGTCTCGAGGTCCTCGAACAGTCCGGTGGCGCCCAGGCGCCAGTAGGCGAGGTCGAGGAGGTAGAGGTGCACGAGCACCGCCGAGACGTCCTCTTGGGGCATGCCCATGCGCAGTCGACGGCAGTAGGCGAGGCTCTCGGCGCTGGGGCGCCGGTGGCCGCGGCCCGGGCCGCACAGTCTCCGCTCCCAGTAGTCTGAGCGGTTCAGCAGGTGCGCGTCCGGAAAGCGCGTTCGGACGAAGACCTCGGCGAGCACCATGCGGACCACCACGCGCACGAGGCGCTCGACGTGCGCGCGCTGCAGCCGCCCCCCGTCGATGAGCAGCTGCTCGGCCGCCTCGAGCAGGTGCGCCACGTAGCGCCGGTCGGCCCCCGGCCCCGCTGCCGCCCGGATGGCCCGTGCCACGGCGCGCAGACCCACCTGGCGCGCGCGGTCGGCGATGATCGCCGCCACCACGTCTACGTCGATAGACGCGCGCAGCAACGGCCCCCCCGTGCCGGCGGACGCCGAGCCACCGAGCTGCGCCGACAGCTCGATGTCGACCCCGGGGCCCTCGCCGGGCATGTCGTCCTCGAGGTTCGAGAGCGCCGACCACTGGTGGTCCTCCACGAAGAGGTCGGCCTCGACCAGGGTCCGCTCCTGGGCCGCGGCGGTCCCCACGCCCATGAGCAGGAGGGCGATCACGACGGCCGGCCAGGCGCTTTCCGGACGCATGCTCACGGGGCCGCCACGGTACCACGGCCCGGCGGCTCCAGGCCGGCTCGACGAAAACGCCTTGTCCATCGGCGAGGCGCCGGTCTACCGTCCGGGCCAGGCATGCGTCGGTTCCTCCTCGTCCTCGGCATCGCCTTCGCCCTGAGCTGTGGCGGAGACCCGGGCGTCGACCCTCGGCTGTCCACCGTTCACCACACCTACGCCGCCATCGGCATGGTTCAGACCGGTGCCATCGCCGAAGGTTCGCTCCGGGCCGGGGGCGAGGTGCGCCACAGGCGCGACCTCGACGCCCACCGTTGCTACCAGCTCCTCGCCCTCGGGGAGGGCATCGGGGGCATGGAGCTGCTCGTCCGCGACCCCGAGGGACGACCCCTGCGGCGCCGGAGCTCGGCCGATGCCCAGGTCGCCCTCCGGGTCTGCCCCGAGGAGGCGGGGGAGCACGACGTGATCCTCCGCGCGGCCCAGGGCGAGGGCACCTACTCGCTGACCACCTGGGAGACGGAGACCGGCAGCTGCGGCTCGCCCCTTCCCCTCTCCCTCGCCGACGCGATGGAGCTGGAGCAGGGCGACCGGCGCTGGGTGGTGGAGGGCTCCACCGAGGGGGCGGACGCCCTCCTCGCCGGCACCTGCATCGGCGACACCGCCCCGGAGCAGGTCTACGTGCTCGAGGTGCGGGAGCCCTCGCGCCTTCGGGCCTCCCTCGTGTCCGAGTACGACGGCGGGCTCTACCTCTCCTCGGCCTGCGGCAATCCGCAGCAGGAGATCGCCTGTAACGATGACGCCGGGGACGTGCGTCACTCGCGCGTCGTGGCGGCGGTGGAGCCGGGCCAGTACTACCTCGTTGTCGACGGCTTCGGCAGCGGCTCCGGGGACTACCGCCTCGACATCGATACGGTGCCGGCCGAGGCCGTGGTGGCGGCCTGCGATCAGGCGAGGCGCCTGCCGTCGGAAGCCTCGTCCCTGCCGGATTCCACCCACGACTACTTCGACAGCGACTGCAACCCCAACGGAGGGGCCGAGACGGTCTATGCCGTGCACGTCGCGGAGCGGTCTCGGGTTCGCGTCTCACGCACCGGCGGGGGCGTCGGGGCCATCTATTTCCGGACGGGCTGCGAGCCCGAAGCCGCCGAGATCACCTGCGGCATCCACCGCGCCTCGGCGGTCCTCGACCCCGGCACCCACTACGTCGTCGTCGAGGGGCGCGGCGGCGGGGTGGAGGCCTCGGCCGAGGTGCTCCAGCGTGGCGACGGTGCCTGCGCCGGGGCGCCCGTCCAGGACCTGCCCCTCGATGGCCGGGTGAGCGGTGATACCCGCGGCTACGAGAACCGGCTCGGCGCGAGCTGCGGCGGGCACGCCCTGAGCGGCGAGATGGTCTATCGCCTCCACATCGAGAACGCGACCACCGTGCGGCTCCTGCTCATGTCGGAGCACGACGCTGTGCTCCACCTCCGCACGGACTGCGGCGACGACGCGAGCGAGATCCTCTGCGCCGACGACACCGTGGACAACCACCACGCCCTCGCCGTCCGCACCCTCGCCCCGGGAGATTACTTCGTGGTGGTCGACGGTTTCGGCGAGGACTCGGAGGGCCGCTTCGTGCTCGAGACGACGTCCTCGCCGGCGGGTGCGCTGCCCACGAGCGCCGCCGCACCCCCGGCGCCCTGAGGCGGCGCGGGCTCAGCGACTCGCGGCCCTGCTCGCCGCGTCCTGGGCGGCGGCCGGGCCGGGGGACAGGCCCGGTGGCCGGTGGTGGCTGCTCTGGTCGCATCTCCTGCGTGAAACCACAGGGAATTCCCCGTGACGCACAGTGGATCGGCCGTTGCACATGCACCCGTCGGAAGACGATGGTCATGCGTTCGCTCAGCACCCTTGCCCTGGTCCTCACCCTCGCCGGCTGCGCCGCCGAGGCGGGGCCCCAGGACGTGGGCCGCGCAGGTGGCCTCGACGGAGAGCCGGCCGGCGAGCTCTGCCTCTTCGGCCAG
>Ga0316187_10006224_pt1 | contig 10278 bp, 7 predicted proteins | sample CroRivburrow1_MG_FD_204927 | JGI IMG/M metagenome (GOLD analysis project Ga0316187, IMG submission 204927) | Coastal sediment microbial communities from Maine, United States - Cross River worm burrow 1 | ecosystem: Environmental > Aquatic > Marine > Coastal > Sediment | place: USA: Maine... | reverse complement strand
GCCGATGTTCGCATATAACAAGCGACTGTGGCGTCAACCTCCTGAAAAAATTAGTAAGCCCACATACAATTATCTCTGACCATGGCATTGAGCATAGTAATAAATTTTCGCATACAGGCCGTGATGACCACTTTTTTATGTTTCCCTTGAGCCACTAGTTTTTTATAAAATGCTTTGATGATCGGATTACATTGGGTCGCACTGAGTGTCGCCATATATAGCACTGTACGAACAATCAGAACAATCAACAATCAGGGACAGACCACGATTAACAGATACCTACTTTGACCCCCAGGACCTAAACGCCGAGAACAAACGAAAGTGCCTCGCCTGTGGCTGTGCGACCAGAAAGAGCATAGCGAGTTCAGGAAGACCATCATGGAACTCCGCAGGAGGTCCTATGGAGAACCCGCCAACAGAATTCGTTATTGGCATCCAGAAAAAAAGAATGGTGAAACCTAAGCTACTATGACTCTGAAAAATAACAGCGGCATCTGCTATCGTGAGATCTCTCACACTCCGGCCCATAAAACCGGGCCTGCGGTTCGAGATGACACTGAATAATTTCAGAGGTCAAAGCAAGCACTTAAACAGCTACTTCTGGAAACACTGAGGCCTTCCCGAAAATTCCAGCAACAGTACCTACTGAGCCATCACTACCGATCAGCGATATTTGGGGTCCGATATTTGGGGTCAGAGTAAAAACTCAAGCGGTTGCTTCTGGCCGAGGCTGTGTGAAAACTCAATTATTATAAAAATAAAAGATATTTTCACCACTATCCCGAGAATTACTGCCGAATATTATCACGACTAATGCACTTAACGCATGCTCTATGTCAATATTAGCCCTTGGTTCCCACTTTTAAAATACAGAAATAGTTTTCACACAGCCTCGGCCGAGCTGAGACTTACGGGATGGAATTGAGGTTAAAATCGACTAAACTGCCGCTGCCAGCACAAAGCAATCCTCGACACCATGATCGCGAAGGCCCGCGACACGGTGCAATTTCTGCAATGGTAGTGGATTCTTCATGACTTCAAGGAAACCACAGCGCGCTGGCATGGACATTGTCTGCCAGCGCGCTGTGGAATAACCGTGGATTTGCGGAGAAAGGCGTAATTCCTTCCTAACCCCGAATTCCAGTTAGTTCTTTGCAACATTGCTGCGACGACGACGTTGACGCATCATACCGATACCCACCAGACCGACACCCAGTAGTGCCAGCGATGCGGGCTCGGGCACACCTGACGGTGGTGGTGCGGCACCGGAGGGCAGATCGATCGCTATCAGCACGCAAGATAGACAGTCATTTACATGGTTCATATCGACAGTCAGATTGTTCGTCCCCGGTGACAGCAGGCTGGTCACGGAAAAATCCCGGATATCCCACAATTGCAAGTACTCATCCGTATTGGTGCCACCGGCAATGGTGTCACCGGTGAAGACCTGCCCGTCACCATCAAGCGTGGTCCCGTTCGCCGTCAGCGTACCATCTGTAAATGGCTGGCCATCGCCCACATGGAACTGGACGTTGGCATCACCGGAAGTATAGTTGATACCATCGAGGCTGATATTCCAGCCATCGACCTCACCCGCAAAGGAGACATCTGAGTCATTACCGTCGAACATCACCACGTCGCGGTTATTGGTACCATCACCATCATCGAAGAACACGATCAGCGAGGCACCATTAATATCAGACTCCACCAGCCCGCTCACATCCTTCTTGATAAAATTGGTCAGGGCATAGGTTCCGTCCCCACTGACCAAACTGGTCACATCGGCCCGATAGGCAAGGCTGTTCTCGAAGCCCCAGCAATTGTCAGAGGACACACCGAGAAAGCTGCCTGTCACATCGGTGCCGTCAAAGGTCACGGTGGCGTTGTTATTGTCGTCTACCGAGTTATTCGGCCCATGCCAGTAGAGATAGGCCTCGCTAACCGAACCGCTGACACCACTCAGGTTGATTTGCCCGTCACCATTACCGCGCATGCCATCGGCCCCGGCTGCAGTAAAATCAGTGTCATACACTGTCTTGAAGAGAGTCAGGTCGGTTGCGAAAACTATACTGCTTTGCAATAACCCGGCAATTACTCCCCCCAGTACAAGCCATAACTTCAGTTTATTGTTCATCTCTTCTTCCCCTTCCCGACTATTAATGGGTTGTATTGCTACAGACTGCATTTGTTTCCGAGTGCCTGCCGTGCACTTAATAAAACAGTTGCATGTAATAAGCGTACCAGCAAATTTTATGCCCGATTTTTTTTATTCATATATTTTAATGAGTTAGTACGTATTCACGAGTAGATGCGATGAGATGCGATGAGATAACATGTGATTCTGTAAATTAATCAGACAGTCAATTTCTCTGAATTCGAGGCTCCGTCACCGCTATTATAAAGAGGAAGACCTGTTTATTAAGATAATGTTTACCTCCAAGATCATTACTGTACTGATCAGAATGGCCGGTGTCAGGATAAAATCTTCATTAAAATCAAGCTTAACGCAACCTTTAAGAGGAACAGCGCGAAATATGGCCAGTAAATCTAAAGGCTGCGGGAACGACCTAGCCCTGCGTTGCAGATTCATATATGACCGATACCAGAAGTGTAAAATTATCTGACACCGGTTTAGCCGATCGTGTTGCACCATTCCCTCCGCGGTAGATCGCCCGTGTTCTTCAGGCATGAATTCATGCCCGGAATTATGATTGTATGCGCCACCGGGTCCGGCACCCGGTTTTGCTTCTTCCGGATATCGAGCTATCATCAATTATTCATTTATTTTTTGTCGGAACCCCTCATGTCCAGGCCATGTATCAGGAAGCATTTTATAATATTACTCATTGCTCAGTCTTTGCTCGTGCCTTCCCCTGCGATCGCGTTGCCGATCAGCTCTTCTCCGTACCGTTCCCTTGACTCAAATGGCATCATGGGTGTGCTCAGGCAGCAGGCAAATACGCATCCGGGACAACAGGCTTTTAATCAGGGGTTTGCCGCGTTGAAAACGGAAGACCTGGTCGCAGCCGAATCCGCCTTCAAAAAAAGCTTACAATTACGCCCCAAACTGACGGTCGCCCTGATAGGACTGGCCGAGGTTTATCTACGACGCGGTCAGTCCGACCTTGCGGAAGCGCAACTGGAAAAGGCACAGAAGCTGCAACCGGATAGCCCGGAAATTTATATCGCATCAGGCCGTTTGCATATCAAGCAGGAACAATATGCGAGAGCAGAAACGGAATTCAACAAGGCCATCGCCCTGGACAACCGTTCCTTCCTCGCTTACGGTGACCTGGGGAACCTTTATCTATTGGTCCGGAAAGATGCAGGAAAAGCAGAGGCGGCCTATCGTATGGCTGTTACTCTGCAACCAGACTATGTGCCCGCCAGATTTGGTCTGGGCATGGCTCTCAACTCAGCCGGCAAAAAATTGGAGGCGATTGATGCATTCAGGGCAGTCGTGGAACGGGCGCCGGATGACCCTGTTCCGCTACATATCATTGGCCGCATCTATGCAGAGCAAGGCATGTTTGCACAGGCGGCGAGGGCATTGTCCGATAGCCTGAGTGTCAATCCGGATTTCAGCCCCGCGCTGTATGATCGGGCTGATGTCTACGCCGAAATGAACCGGGAGCAGGATTCCGCTGCCGATTTCGAACGGATTCTGCACGACAATCCGAATGACAGTATCTCGCGCCTGAAACTGGGCATGATTTATCAACGTCTCGATCGTAACAGGGAAGCAGAGGCTGCCTACCACATGGCATTGAAGATCAACCCCAATCTCGCCCCCGCATATAATAATCTCGCCATGCTCACCCTTAAACAGGGCGGCGATGAAACCAGGGCGCTGGCCTGGGCAAAAAACGCGGTAAGGTTGAATCCCGATGTGCCTCATTTTCATGACACACTGGGCTGGGCCTATCGCGCCCTCGGTGACAGCGCAAATGCGATCGCCTCACTGGAAAGGGCAAGCCAGCTTCCACCGCCGCAAGCCAGGATATTTTACCGGCTTGGCATTGTCTACCAGGAAGACAATCGGGCTGCAGATGCACTTGCTGCGTTCAGACATGCACTGCAAATCCAGCAGGATTTTCCTGAAGCACAACAGGCGAAACAATACATACAGACGCTCAGCAAATAATCTTTTCGGGCCGCCCCAAACCAATACCTTTCCTGGAATTTTAACAACAGCACCTACTGAATTACCGCTGTCGGCCAGAGCCTTGCGTAGCCATCCGGAACAAAAAACTATTACGTCTTAAGCCGATACCCGGTCCTGAATATCCACCACACCACTGCCAGACACAACGCCAGAAACCCCAACACCGTCGCTACACTAACCCCCACGCTGACATCGGAAATCCCATAAAAGCTCCAGCGAAAACCACTAACCAGATACACTACCGGATTTAACAGCGCAATTTTCTGCCACACAGGCGGCAACATGTCGATAGAATAAAAGGCACCACCGAGAAAGGTCAGCGGCATAATCACCATCAACGGTATAATCTGAAGCTTCTGAAAATCATCGGCCCAGATACCGATAATGAACCCAAACATACTGAAGGTCACGGCCGTCAACACAAGGAAGGCCAGCATCCAGAATGGATGCAATATCTGATAATCAACAAATAAATTTGCCGTAATCAAAATCAGCACCGCAAGAATAATCGATTTGGTCGCCGCTGCCCCAACATATCCAAGCACAACCTCTATATAAGAAACTGGTGCGGAAAGGACCTCATAAATGGTACCGGTAAATTTCGGAAAGTAGATTCCAAACGAGGCGTTGGAAATACTCTCATTCAACAGCGACAACATCAATAAACCGGGGATAATGAATGCCCCATAACTAACTCCGTCAATATCGCCCATACGCGAGCCAATCGCCGCACCAAAGACCACAAAATAAAGTGACGTTGTAAGGATAGGTGAAGCGATACTTTGCATCAATGTCCGCCCGGTACGTGCCATTTCAAAGATATAGATGGCTCGAATCGCGTGAATATTCATGCCTGTTCCCGTACCAGGTCAACAAATATCTCTTCCAGTGAACTATTGCTGGTACTCAGATCTTTATAATCTATACCATGCTCTGCCAACCGGTGCAGTAATGCGGTGACGCCCGTTTGCTCCTGATGGGCATCATAGGTGTATATCAGCTCATTGCCATCAACCGATAATTCAAGCTGATAATCGGAAAAATCCCCCGGCAAATGAGATAACGACACCTGCAAATGCAGGCGCAGTTTCTTCCGGCCCAGTTTTTCCATCAGCGCGACCTTGTCCTCGACCAGGATAAGCTCCCCCTTGCGGATAACACCAACCCGATCGGCCATCTCCTCAGCCTCTTCTATATAATGCGTCGTCAGAATGATCGTCACCCCATCATCCCGCAGCCGCCGGACCATCGCCCACATATCACGGCGCAGTTCAACGTCGACACCGGCCGTCGGTTCATCCAGAAAAAGTATCTGCGGCTCATGCGACAGGGCCTTTGCAATTAACAGGCGCCGCTTCATGCCACCCGACAGAGCCATAACCCGCGAATCCTTTTTATCCCATAATGAGAGATCACGTAAAACCTTTTCCAGATAATCAGAATCAGGAGCTTTACCGAACAGCCCCCGACTAAACTTGACAGTACCCCAGACACTTTCAAATGCATCCGTGGTTAGTTCCTGAGGTACCAGGCCAATCCTGGAGCGCACTGTGCGAAAATCAGAAATAACATCATGCCCGTCGACCCTGATATCACCCTGCCCCGGATTAACGATGCCACAGATGATATTGATCAACGTGGTCTTACCGGCGCCATTAGGACCCAGCAGGGCAACGATCTCTCCCTGATTAATATCCAGATTGATATTCTTCAGTGCCTGATGGCCTGAGGCATAGATTTTGGAAAGATTCCTTATCGAGATAACCGGCTGCACGAAACATCCTTATCATTAACTTTGAAGGCCAGGCCTTATAACTGCAGAAGAACTTTAATCAGGAACCGGACGTTTACCACCCTGTTCATCAACGGCAACAAAGGTCAGGTTTGCCTCGGTAACCTTAAGGCGCTGTTCAGTACCACGGTCACGTTCGGCAATAACCTCAACATGCACCGTCAATGATGTATTACCAACCTTGACGATATCGGCATAGCAACTAATCAAATCACCAACATAGACCGGCTGGTGAAATTGAAATTCATTAACGGCAACGGTAACCACACGCCCCCTGGCTCGACGGTGTGCGGCAATACTGGCGGCAATATCGACCTGAGACATAATCCAGCCACCAAAGATATCACCTGCCGCGTTGGTATCCCTGGGCATGGTCAGCACCCGAGTTGTTGGTTGTCTCTCCATCACCGTAGCCTCTTCATTATTTTAGTGCCTTTGTAACATCATCAGAGCATATACCCTGACATAGGCCTTAACAACTACCATAAAAGAGGCGGCGATATAACATCTTTTTCCGGAAGCTCAGACCATTGAAATGGCGAGCGGTCAACGAAGATAATCAGTGTCCATCATACAGGGCATCAATAACTTCCCGGTGACATTCAATAATACGATTGCGACGTAACTTCAGCGTCGGTGTCAGCAGACTATTATCAACCGTCCATGGCTCGTCAATAACCGCGACACGACGAATCTGGGCGTAGCCAGGAAAACTGCCTAGCTGCCTGGAAACGCGCCGGCATAAGGCCTCAGGCCCGAGGGCCTCGACTTCCAGGCTCGATTGCTTTTCTTCATTCAACACCAGCAAGGCCACAAGATAGGGGCGCCCTTCGCCAACCACCATTACCTGCTCAACCAGGGAGTCCATTGTAACCGCCAACTCCATATCAGACGGCGGCACCTTTTCACCATTAGACATAACAATAATATCCTTCAAGCGCCCGGTAATATAAACACGGCCATCATCAATCCGGGCAATATCACCAGTATGTAACCAGCCATCTTCATCAATGGTATCCCGTGTTGCCTGTTCGTTCCTCCAGTAACCCAGCATGATACCGGGGCCACGGGCCAGCAATTCGCCCTGTTCACTAAGCGCCTCCTCAACATCCTCCAGCGCCGGACCGACACTTAAAGGATCATTATTCCAGGGCCTGTTAACATTCAAAACGGGCGAAGTTTCGGTCATGCCATAACCCTGCAATACGGGCAAACCCATACCAATAAAAAATTTTGCCACACTGACGGATAACGGGGCACCGCCACAAATTGCAATCCGGATACGACCACCGAGACGCTCCATCACCTTGTCTGCCACCAGCCTGCGTAAAACAGGTGTTAACAACAGGAGCGGCGACCAATGTCCGGCACGCTGATGAAAACGGAAACAGGACCACCCCACATACGCAGCAAAATTCAGCAGGTGTCGCTCATAAGCCGGCCTACTCTCCAGCTGCGCCTGGATACGGGCATAAATTCTTTCATAGATACGCGGCACCGAAATCAGAACCGTTGGCCTGACCTGCACCAGATCTTCAGCCAGCTGTGGAATTGAACGGGCAAAGGCCACCTCAGCACCAACAATCATCGGAATATAATAACCGGCCATACGTTCCAGCATATGCGACAGTGGCAGAAAGGATAAAAACAGATCCTGGCTGCCCAGATTTTCGACACACAGCTGACTGGCATAGGCATTCCATAAAATATTCCGGTGACTGAGCATGACACCCTTGGGACGCCCAACCGTTCCCGAGGTATAAACTATCGTGGCCAGCTCGCCCGGGTCGGCTTCACGACGCTGTAATTCACTGGAACCATCCGGCAACCAGTCAGCCAATAGCCGCAGACGCTCATCATCACCCTGAACAGGCTGCAACGTGACAACATGCCTCAAACTCATCACCGAGGCCAGCGCCTCAGACAACAACTGCCATTGATCATCACCCTCAATCAACAACAAACAAGCATCGGTATCCTGCAAAATATAGGCAATATTATCCGGACGATCATTAACATATAACGGCACTACAACCAGCCCAAGACCCAGCGCCGCCTGCTCAAACTGCACCCACTCACAGCCATTACGTAGCATCAATGCCACCCGGTCACCGGCCATTAATCCTTCGTTCTGCAGGGCGGCACGCCAGCGTGCCACGGCTGCAGCCATCTCCAGCCAGGTCAATTGTCGCCACTCACCGGATTCAGCATCACAATAACGATAGGCAGGGATATCTGGATTACGCCGAACCCGTTCACGGAACAGACCATCCAGTGTCCGCACCTCGGAGGGAACAATCAGATCAGGGTTTACTTCGACATTCGATGGCCGTTTATTCATAGCCCGACTCTTTTGACTTCAAGCACAATTACAATGACTGCCAGCCATCATCAGGATGAAAACGATCCCCATGTGCAACTTCTAACCGTTGCAGGGTGCCGCGCACCCCGCTCACACCACTTTCACGGACATAGTGCAAAGGACCCCCACGGAACGGCGCAAAACCGGTACCAAAGATTATGCCGCCATCAAGCAAATCAGGATCGCTCACCACCTGCTCACGCAGACAACTCACTGATTCGTTCAACAAACGCATAATCATCCTGTCCTGAACATCGTTCGCCGCAAACAAACCCTTATCGAGCTTACGCTTAACCGGCTTGCCCTTTTTGTATTCATAAAAACCCCGACCACTCTTGCGCCCCAGATTACCGCTCTTAACCAGTTCTCGCAGACGTTCCGGTACTCCTACATTCATACTTTTTGCCAGAATCTCGGCTACCGACAAACAGATATCCAGACCTACCGTGTCAGCAAGCTCAATCGGCCCCATCGGCATCCCAAATTCCACCGCCGCCTTGTCGATCAGCTCGGAACGAACACCTTCGGCTTCCAGCACCACGGCCTCAAGCAGATAGGGCATTAAAATACGATTCACCAGGAATCCGGGGGTACTGGTAACCGGCAATGGCAAACGGGCAATCTGCGCCGCAAAGGCTGCCGCCTGTTCCCGAACCTCCTGAACAGTATTATCAGCAGCAACAATCTCAACCAGCTGCATCATGGCCACCGGGTTAAAAAAGTGCAAGCCAACCAAACGCTCTGGCCGGGCCAGAACCGTACTCAACTCCTGCAGGGGAATACTGGAAGTATTGGTCGACAACAGCGCGCCTTCCTTCATCTGCGGCTCAATCTGTTTATATAATTCCTGCTTGGCCTCAGTGTTCTCAAAAATCGCCTCAATAATGACATCAGCATCCCGCACACCCAGACCATCGGTATCCGGCATCAATCGATCCATAGCCGCCTGCACCAGACGCGGTTGCCGCAACTTTTTCTTGAACAGCTTATGCGCCCGTTTCAATGCCGGTGCCAGACGCTCCGGTGCCTGATCCTGCAAACTTACCTTCAGACCGCGCAGGGCACACCAGGCGGCAATATCACCACCCATCACACCGGCACCAATAACGTGGACTCGCTCGGCTTTAAAATCACTGACCTTACCCACAGCCTTCATCTGCTCCTGCAGAAAAAACACCCGAATAAGATTCTGCGCCGTATCACCGGTAACCAGCCGCGCAACCGACAGGGCCTCCTCGGCCATCATGGTGCGGGCATTGCCGGCGTATTTTTCCCATAAATCAATCAGCGCATAGGGGGCCGGGTAATGATCTTTCGAGGCCTTTTTAGCCACAGTACGACGCAGATAACGCGCCAATAATGGCCGCACCAGCTTATGATTAGTTTGTCGCAACAACCACTTTGGTCGTTGTAGTGCTGGCGGATTGATAACCGTCATACGTGCAGCACGCTCCAACTGCCGTTCCGGCACGGCATAATCTACCAGCCCTATACGCATGGCAGCCCGGGCGCTAATGGTACGACCGGTCAACATCAAATCCATCGCAGCGGGTGCACCCAATAAACGTACCGAACGTAATGTCCCGCCAAAACCGGGATGAATACCCAGCTTAACCTCGGGCAAACCAAGCCGGACCTTTGGGTCTTCATCAGCAATACGATAACGACAGGCCAGGGCCAGCTCCAGGCCACCACCAAGGCAAAAACCATTGATCATCGCCACGGTTGGAAAACTGAATGACTCCAGTCGGTCCAGCACGGTATGGCAACCACGCATAAACTCGGCAGCCTCATCCTGGCTCTTCATCGTAGTAAAACTGTTAATATCAGCACCGGCAATAAAACCCGAGCGTTTACCCGAACGGATAATTAAACCGCGCGGTGACTGTGATTCCAGCGCAACCAGATGTGCATCCAGCTCGGCAATGACATCAACACCCAATACATTGACTGCGGCAT
>Ga0316187_10006223_pt1 | contig 10278 bp, 8 predicted proteins | sample CroRivburrow1_MG_FD_204927 | JGI IMG/M metagenome (GOLD analysis project Ga0316187, IMG submission 204927) | Coastal sediment microbial communities from Maine, United States - Cross River worm burrow 1 | ecosystem: Environmental > Aquatic > Marine > Coastal > Sediment | place: USA: Maine... | reverse complement strand
TATTGAGTTTATTGTCTCTTCGTCTAAGCAAAAAAACGGCGGCCGGCTTACGCCGACCGCCGCTTATCTGCTGACTGCGAATTAACGCAGCAGACCCAGCACCGTCTGCGGGACGGCGTTAGCCTGGGCCAGGATCGCAACACCTGCCTGCTGCAGGATCTGCGCCTTGGTCAGGTTAGCCGTTTCGGCCGCAAAGTCAGCGTCGAGGATCCGGCTACGGGAAGCCTGCAGGTTTTCAGAAACCGTCTGCAGGTTCGACGTAATGGACTCGAAACGACTCTGTACCGCACCCAGCTGACTACGCAGACCGGAGACAGTGGTCAGGGAGGCATCGACCCGCTGGATCGCGCCCTCTGCACCACCGACGGTCAGCACGTCAACGGAGTTCAGCGTGTTGGTATCAACCGCAATCGAGGTGGCACCGGCGCCGAAGCCGAGCAAGTTGCCCGTGTCGTCAGCAACGATGTTCTCGGCAGCGCTCAGGGTCACGTCACCGTAAAGGGTGCCGTCAACCTGGCCAAGACCCGCGCCCGCACCGCCGCTGATCGTCTCAGCGAAAGTGATGTTACGGCCGTCGGCAGCGGTCAGGGTCAGATCCGTGCCAGACACCGAAGCGGACACGCCGGTCTTCGAGGACTGCAGGTTGACCTGCGCAGCTACCTGGTCAGCTGTCAGCGTATCGCTGCTGGCATCAACCAGGGTATAGCCTGTGAAGATGGACTCACCATTGATCGTCAGATCATAGGTGACATCCGCGCCAGTCGTGGAGACCGTGCCGAAAGTAGCCGTCTGCGCGTTGTCAGCCGTGGCGGTCAGACCGGAAATACCGGCCGAATTCACGGCGTTGACTTTCGCGTAGGCGCTGTCAGCGTCCTGGCCGGCCTGCGTGCCGGCGACAGAGGCGCCAACGGCAACTGCCGGGCTGGAACCAACGGCGAGGGTCAGTGAGCCGTCGGTCAGAGGACCGGCGTTAACTGTGGCCGTACCGGTGGCGATCTGACCCAGCTGGTCGGCACGGGTGCCGGTGGTCAGGTTTACGTTGATGGTCTCACCGACGTTCGCGCCCACCTGGAACTGGGCGGAGCCGAAGCTGCCATCCAGAACCTTCTGGCCGTTGAACGACGTCTGCGACGCGATCCGGTTGATTTCCTCGATGCGCTGCTGGACTTCCTGGTCCAGGGCGGCACGGTCGGAGGCAGAGTTCGTGGCGTTGGCTGACTGTACGGCCAGTTCACGAATTCGCTGCAAGTTATTGGTGACCTCATCCAGCGCAGACTCAGCGGTCTGGGCCAGGGAGATGCCATCATTGGCGTTACGCACGGCCTGATTCAAACCGCGAATCTGGGTCGTGAAACGGTTGGCGATGGCGAGACCCGCGGCGTCATCCTTGGCGCTGTTAATGCGCAGTCCGGACGAAAGACGCTGCAGGGAGGTTGACAGCAAGCTGTCCGAACGCGACAGATTCCGCTGAGCATTCAGCGACGCCACGTTGGTATTGACTACGCTAGGCATGTTTTCTCTCCTTAGTACAACTCAAAATGCAGCTCCACGGGTCCCTGGGGGGTATTCCCTGCGGATTGCTCCATCAGGGACCTGTCAGCCTTTGCAAAGGGTTTATCGGCCCCGTCTGGCGGGACTTGAACAGGATCGGTGTGATCCAGTTCGCAGAACGACAGGCCACCGGACTGTGAGTTGGAGAGGGTGCTGTTACGCCGGCAAGATTGGCGCCGGCGGCGGCCTGGGAAGCCGGGCCGAACCGCGTTGACGGTTGCCTGGCCCCGGCCGGACGCTTGGAACCTAGATCAGGTTGAACAGAGAGGAGGAGCGGGTGCGGGCGAAAGTTTTCTGCGCCGCTTCCAGGCCGAGAAGCTGCTGTTCGAGCTCCGAAATGGCGCTGGCATAGTCCACATCCCTCACCAGGGACAGGGTCTGGGAATACTGCTGGCCCAGGTTGCGGTTGTTATCGACCTGCTGATCGATGACCGCCAGCCTGGAGCCCACGCTGCTGCGTACCGTCGACAGATTCTCCAGGGCGCGATCCATGTCCTGCAGGCTGCTGTTGAGCAGGCTCTGGGCCTGGGCTTTACCGGCCGGGCTGGCCGTATCAAAGCCCATGGTGTTGATGAATTTATCCACCGTGGCAAAGACATCCTGATTGGCACTCGGATTGATCACAAACACATCATTAGTTTCCGGAGCACCGTCAATCTGCACCGAGATGCCGGCGAACTGAATCGTATCGCCGCTGGCAAAACTGCCTGTTTGGACTGCCCCACCGCCGCTATTGAAGACGGTATAGCTGTCCGGGGTCGTAAACTGGATAGCGTAAGACTCCCCGGTCCATGCCGAAGCATTCAGCACGGTTGCCGCGGAAAATATCCCGGTGCCTGAATTGCCTGCATCGGGGGCGATCGAGAAAGTGCCATTGCCATTACGAATAGCGCTGAAGACTTTAGAGCCCGGATCGCCTTCGCTGACAGTGCGGTTATCGCCGATGCGCTGGGCGCGGCCGCCGTCATCGCCGTTGTAGAGCACGTTCGTGCCGCTGACGGTAAATGGCTGGGCCTTGACCCGGTTACCGCCGAACAGGAAGCGGCCTTCGCCGTCCTGGCTATTGGCCAGATCCAGCAGGTTCTGGCGAATCTCCTTTGCCTCGTTAGCCAGGGCCTGACGGTCCTGGGGTGTCTGGGAGGCACCGCCGGCCTGGATGGCCAGTTCGCGCACCCGGTTCAGCAGATCGCCGGCCTCGGAGAGAACGTTTTCTTCCAGGCTAAGGCGCCGCCGGGCCGTGTCCGCATTCTGGGCAAAGCTGTCCAGGCGGTTGAGGCCTTCCTGCAATTGAATCATCTGCGAGGCACCCGCCGGATCGTCGCCCGCCGTGGCCACTCGTTTACCCGTGCTGACCTGGCGCTGGATCTCGGCCAGCTCAGACTGCCTGGCGCTAAAATTATTCAGCCACTGCAGCTGGAAGGTTTTGGTTGAGATGCGCATGGCTAGCGACCCACCACGCCGATGAGGGTCTGGAACAGATCGTTGGCGACGTTGATGATCTTGCTGGCGGCCAGATAAGCTTCCTGGTAGCGGAGCATATTGACTGCTTCTTCTTCCAAGTTAACCCCGGAAATACTTTCCACATCCAGCTCCGCCTGATCGCGCAGCAAAGTCTGCACCGATAATTCGTTGTTGGCGCGGGCGGCTGCTGAACCCACGTTAGCCACCAGGTTCGCCCCGACATTGGTAATCGACAGCTCGCCATTGTTGAAGAACCCCGTGGCACCGATTTCAGACAGTGCCAGGGCATTGCTGTTATCACCGCTGCCAGGCCCGGCGGCATTTACCGTGAAGCTGTCACCGGTGCCGGCTGCGCCATTGATCTGCACCGTAAAGCCCTGGAAGCTGATATCGCTGCCGGCTGTGTAAGCCTGCGGGCCCGACAGATCGGTACCGCCGGTATCGAAAATTCGGTAAGTGGTGGGATTATCGAAACGAATCTCCACGCTGCGTAGCAGGTTTGGGTTGGCCAGATCATCCACCGTGGCGTTTGAAATGGTCGCGGCGGACAAATTGGACAGGGAAACTGCGCTGGCAAGGGGGCTGGCTGCCGCAATTCCTCGCGGATCCGTCAGCACCACGCCGACGTTTGTACTGGCAGCACTGGCGGCAGTGATCCTGAAACGATCGCCGGCATCGGCACCCGCGCCGGTGACTATCTCCAGGCCCTCGGCGACCAGGGGATCGCCGGCCGTGCCACTGCCACTCATAGCGACCGGTGCCTGGGTATTGGCATCCATTAATTCCCACGCGGAACCCGTGTAGCGCAGGATGTAGTCTCGCGCCTCTACAGCCGATGCATCGCCAATGGCCACGCCCAGGCTCGCAGTTCCCGAGTTGTTCGCGCTGGGGGTGCTGGTGGGTTGTACGGCGGCGAAAAAATCGCCGCCCATCTCACCGTCCAGATCCATGCCCTGCCGGTGCTGGGCATTAAAGACTTCGGTGATTCCCAGGGCTAACTGCCCGAGCTCCTGCCGGGAGCCGTCCAGAATGTCATTGCGAAAGGCGAGTAGCCCTGCCATTTCACCACCGCTGAGGGTGCCGGAGATGCTTTTGCCCTGGTAGCCCAGTTCCAGTTTCGTACCGTCGAATTCATTCTGCACGGTTTCCAACTTGAAGGCCGAGTTATTCAGAACCAGGGGCTGGCCGGTCCCCACCATGACGTTCAGGCTACCGTTCGTCTGTCGCACCGCATTGAAATCCACCAGGCCTGACAACTCATTCAGCAGCCGTTCCTGCTCATCAAGCAGATCATTGGGGTTACTGACTGTCGAGCCCGCGATGCGGTCATTAACATTGGCCAGGCTTTCGGCAATGCCGTTGATCCGGTTGACGCCTTCCTGCAGACGGCCGTTGATTTCACCGTTAATTCGGCCCAGCTGGTTGTCCAGTTGGCCAAATCGCTGCGCCAGGCTATTGCCTTCGGCCAGCAACTGTTGTCGATTGACAGCCGAGGTCGGGTCCCGGTTCAGGGCTTCGGCCTGACTGAAAAATGACTGCACGCTCTGGGAAATGCCGCTGTCAGGATTACCCAGTAGATTGTCCACGCGCCCGGCCAGATCGCTCACAGTCTGGGCGCGCTGCTGGGAGCTGGTGGCCCCCTTGAGCTCGTCGGCGACGAACTGATCGTAAACACGGTTAATACCGCTGATGCCGACGCCATTACCAATCGCCAGGCCACCACCTGCAACCTGGGAGGGACGCTCGGCGAATTCAACACGCTGACGCGCGTAACCCTCCGTCATGGAGTTGGCGACGTTATTGCTGGTTACTTGCAGCGCACGTTGTGCTGCAAGCAGACCAGAAAGACCATTGTTGATAAATGAAGACATGTTTTGACTTGTATTGACACAAAAGCGCTAGACGCACTGCATGCTCAAAGCTGTGTCGGCAAGTTGCTCCCATTCTTTAGCGCGCTAACCACTCGGTCAAAGCGCGGGCTATCCATAATGTTGCTGATCTTGTTGGCATAATTCGGGTCGGTTGCGTAACCGGCTTGCTGTAGCGAACGCGCGTAATCGACAGCGCTCAAGCCGCCTTTGGTCGCCTCTTCATAGCGCGGGTTGTCGCGCAGAAAGTTCACGTAATCCTGAAAGCCTTCGGCCAGATTCTGGTAAGCACGGAAGTGCGCCTGCTCGCGCTGGGGGAGTCCGTTTTCATACTCAAGGGTAGACACCCTGACCTTGTCACCGTCCCAGCGGCTGTCTGCCTTGATGCCAAACAGGTTGTTTCCGCTGACGCCCTCCGCATCACGCATCAGGCGCTGTCCCCAGCCGGTTTCAAGCGTGGCCTGAGCCGCCAGGGCGCGCGGATCAACACCGATTATTGCGGCTGCTTTCTCGGCCAGGGGCCAGATTTTTTCGAGAAAGTTTTCCGGTCCGTCCGGACGGAAGTCTTCCCGGTTATTGGCTGGCGAGACAGGGGGCTTGTTCGCGGACGCGGCTTCTACATTCGAAACCGAATGACGCTCATCCATGCGCTGCCGCAGACCCGCCTGGTCCACAGCGGGCGCCGCTTGCTCACCACCTGCCCCGCCAAGTTGGCGTACCAGCATTTCTGCAATGCCGATACCTTTGTTCTTGGTCATATCGAGAGCGATCTGCTGATCAAACATCTCGTCGTAGGTCGTATCGCGATCCTCGGCAAATTCGCCGCCGGCATCGCGCATGCTTTTCAACATCATCTGCACGAACAGGGCTTCAAACTGCCGCGCGGCTTCCCGAGTAATTTCCGGCGTGCGCTCGTTATTGCGCGCACCGGCTTCCAGTTCGGCCAGGCCCTTGAAGTCGTTGAATACCGGTGTTGACTGAATCACGTTGCTGCAGTCCTAGATGACCAGGAGTTCCGCGCGCAATGCCCCGGCTTCTTTCAGGGCCTGCAGGATAGCGACAATGTCAGCCGGCGAAGCGCCGATATTGTTTATGCCCTGCACGATGGCATTCAGATCGGTCCCGCCTTTAACCATGAAGGTGCCCGGGCCCGTGGTCTGGATATCAATGGAGCTATCCGGGGTGACGACGGTTTGCCCGCGCTCGGCAAAGGGGCCGGGCTGGCTCACGTCGTAGTCTTCGCTGACGCTCACAATCAGGGTGCCATGCGAGACGGCAGCCGGCAGCACTTTGACCTCGTTACTGATCACCACGGTGCCCGTTCTGGCATTCACGATGACCCGGGCGGCCGCTGTGCCTGGGTCTACCTCAAGATTCTCGATCACCGAGACAAAGGAGGTTCTTGCAGCGGCCGTTCGCGGCGCGGAAATCTGGACGGACATGGAATCCAGGGGCTGGGCTGTGCCGCTGCCCAGAAATTCGTTGATGCTGCTGGCCAGGCGCGTCGCCGTCGTAAAGTCCGAGCGGTGGAGATTTAGGGTCAGAAAATCGGTCTGGGCGAAGCTTGAGGGGACGGAGCGTTCCACCGTTGCGCCATTAGGAATTCGTCCAACGCTGGGCACGTTAATGGATACGCTGCTGCCGTCCTGTCCCGTTGCATTCAGGCCGATCACGAGCAGGTTGCCCTGGGCGATGGCGTAGGTGTTGCCATCCAGGCCATTCAATGGGGTGGCAATCAATGTGCCGCCACGGAGGCTCTCGGCGTTGGCAATGGATGACACAGTGACATCCAGAGTCTGGCCCGGCTTGGCAAAGGCGGGCAGATCCGTGTGCACGGTGACCGCCGCAATATTCTTTAGCTGCAGGTTGGTGCCCGGCGGCAGGGTAATGCCGTTGCGTTCCAGAAAGTTGATTAAGGACTGAGTTGTGAACGGTGCCTGGGTGGTTCGGTCACCCGTCCCGTTCAGGCCAACTACCAGGCCAAAGCCAACCAGCTGGTTGGCGCGGACGCCGGCAACGGTTGCCAGGTCCTTAATGCGTTCAGCCGAGGCCTGACTCGGGCTGAGCAAAGCAATCCCGCAGGCCATCATCAGCCAGCCGAAAAGAATCAGGGGCCGCTTGCTCCGGGGAGTGAATTTGCCGCGCTGTCTATGGTGCATGGTCATCTCAAAGAGGGAAAAACTTCATAAAGATCCGGGAAAACAGGCCCGGGCTATTGGCATCAGCCATTACGCCATTGCCGCTATAGGTGATTCTGGCGTCAGCCACTTTGAAGGAGGGGACAGTGTTGTCCGTACCTACATCAGCGGGCCGAATGATGCCGCTGATCTGCACATACTCTTCGCCCTGATTCAGGGTCAGCCATTTCTCGCCCCGCACCTGCAGGTTGCCGTTGGGCAGAACTGAATGAACAGTCACGGTAATGCTGCCATCCAGGCGATTGCTCTGGCTGCTTGAGCCGGAGCCCGAGAAGCCCTGTTCAACTTCCCATTGGTTCTCGAAGACCTGTTCACCGTTGATTTTCGGCGTATTACCGAAAAGGGTCGGGCTGCCTGAGTCAAAATCGCTTTCCTTGCTCGCATCAGTGCTGGCGCTCTTGGAAGCCTGGGTTCGCTCATTGAGTAGCACCGTGATGGTGTCGCCGATGCGGCGTGCTTTCACATCCACGAATAAGGAATTTGCCGTCGACGCCTGATAGATGGTGCCGTTGGTGACGGTTTCCATCGCTGGCTGAGGCGGCGGCGCCGCCGGGTATTTGCCCGGCGACTGGCCGACCACGGTAGCGCAACCGCTCGCGACGGCACTCCCGGCGAGGAGCAGGGCAAGGGATAGCTTTCTGGATTGAGTCATCAGTAGTCTCATGCCTGTGCTTACAGGTTGTTGTTCAGGTACTGCAGCATCTGATCGCCCACGGAGATGGCTTTGGAATTCATCTCATAAGCGCGCTGCGTTCCGATCATGGAGACGAGTTCTTCAACGACATTGACGTTGGAGCCCTCGAGGGATCCTTGCACCAGTTCGCCCAGACCATCCAGTCCCGGGGTACCCAGCTGTGGCGTGCCGCTGGCGGCAGTTTCCACAAACAGGTTCTGGCCGCGAGGCTGCAGACCGGCGGGGTTGATGAAGTCGGCAATCTGGATGGTGCCCAGCTGCACCGGGTCAGGCTGGCCAGGCAGTTGGGCTTCGACAATGCCGTCGCCCGAAATACTGATCGATTCCACACCGTCGGGAATAGTGATTGACGGTTGTAGTTCGTAACCAGAGGCCGTGACAATGCGTCCTTCGGAATCAATCTTGAAAGAGCCATCCCGGGTATAGGCCTGGTTGCCGTCCGGCAGCAATATCTCAAAGAAACCGCGACCTTCAACCAGCATGTCGAGCGGGTTGCCGGTATCGACACTGCCGCCCTGCTGGAAATTCTTTTCCGTGGCCACGACCCGGGCACCCGTGCCCAGGCTGAGGCCGATGGGGTTTTGCGTGTCCTGTGACGTCGACGCACCGGCCTGCTGCACGTTCTGATAGAGCAGGTCCTCAAAGACGGCACGGCCGCGTTTGTAGCCATTGGTGTTGACGTTGGCCAGATTGTTCGAGATGACTGACATGCGCGTCTGTTGCGCATCGAGGCCGGTCTTGGCGATCCATAGGGACTGCATGTTGTATCTCCTTCGTTAATTCCGTACGCGCTTTGCTTAGCCCAGGCGCATCAGCTGAGCAGCCACCTGAGAGGCTTCCTCTGCCGTGTGCATGGCCCGAATCTGCATCTCATAGCTGCGCGATATTTCAATCATGTCTACCAGGGCGGCGGCGGCATTCACGTTGGATGCTTCCAGCTGCCCGTTGGCAATTTTCACGTTGGGATCTGCTTCTGCGGCGTCGCCGCTAATCGTCTGGAAAAGGCTTGAACCCACTTGATGCAGGCTTTCCTTGGGCGGATTAACCAGCTTGAAGCGATCCACCTCGGCGATCGTTGAAACTTCCTGACCCTGCGGCACGATACTGATGGTGCCGTCACCGCCGATTTCCAATTTCTCGAAGGGAGGCAGGGAGATAGGACCACCGTTACCCAGCACCAGCTGGCCGCCGGGGGTTTCCAGCAGGCCTTCGGGTGTCAGGCGCAGGCTGCCGGCCCGGGTATAGGCCTCGTTACCGTCAGGCCCCTGCACCGTCAGCCAGCCCTTGCCTTGTACGGCAATGTCCAGCTCTCGACCCGTTTGCATAGCCGGGCCCTGGGAGTCATCCCAGGTGGTCGGCAGTCCCTGCGCATTCACGCGGGACTGCAGACCATCGCCGGGTGTCTGGTGGCTCTGCATGGAATGCTGCAGGGCCCGGTACCCGTTGGTGCCGAGATTGGCGATGTTATGGCTGACCACGGACTGGGCGCGCATGCTTTCTCGCGCACCTGACATGGCGGTATAAATCAGCCGGTCCATTAGCCCTTACTCCTGTTTACCCGCTGTTGCGTTAGCGGATGTTGATGATGGTCTGGGTGACCGTGTCGTTGGTGGAGATGACCTGCGCATTAGCCTGGAACAGGCGCTGCGCAGTAATCAGATTCACCAGCTGTTCAGTCAGATCGACGTTGGAGGCTTCCAGGGCGCCTGCCTGCACGAGGCCAAAGTTGGACTCGGTGGCTTCACCACGCTGAGCGACGCCGGAGCGGAAAGTTTCCTGGAAGGAGGTGTCGCTGACTTTCACCAGCCCTTCAGGGTTGGAGAAATTGGCGAGGGCCACTTTGCCCAGGGCAATGGATTGACCATTGGAGAAGCGGGCGAACACAACACCCGTCTGATCAATCTCAACGTTCCGCAAACGACCGGCGGCGCGGCCATCAGGGTTCAGGCTGTTGACCACGAAGTTTGAGCCGTACTGGGTTGTATTGGATAAATCGAGATCCAGAGAGATGGAGTTGCCGCCATTGCCCGGATCCCAGGCCGGGAATGAAAGTACGCCGTTGGGCGGATTGCTAATGCTGCCGTCGGCGGAAAAATCGAATGGCTGCGCGGCTCCAACCTGAACGCCGTCAATAGTCTGGGCGGCCTCCCAGGCGCCGCCAGTCTCTGAGAAGTAGTAAGTGGATGTATGCGCTACACCCAGGGAGTCGTAAACAACTGTTGACGTGCTGTGGTTGTAGGTTTGCGGATCATTTGGGTCAAAAGGTACAACGGCTGGTGAACTTGCATCCGCCGGCAGGTTGATATTCATGTCCACACTGGAACTGGCCACCGGCGGGCTGGTTTCCGTGGTGATCTGCAGATCGCCCAGGGTACCGGTGTTGAAGCCGCTGGCACCGTCGGATGGGTATACCTGCAATCGCTCGCCTTCTGCATTCTGCACGAAGCCTGTGGAATCCAGGCCGAAAGCGCCGACACGCGAATAGAGCAGGCCGCCGCCGTCATTG
>Ga0316187_10006220_pt1 | contig 10282 bp, 11 predicted proteins | sample CroRivburrow1_MG_FD_204927 | JGI IMG/M metagenome (GOLD analysis project Ga0316187, IMG submission 204927) | Coastal sediment microbial communities from Maine, United States - Cross River worm burrow 1 | ecosystem: Environmental > Aquatic > Marine > Coastal > Sediment | place: USA: Maine... | reverse complement strand
GATGATGTTTTCATTTTGTGAATCCTTTATAAAGTTAAAAATGTAATGCTTGCTACTCACTATGTTTACACCAGCTTCGCTTGTTGCATGCTAGTAGCGCCCCTAAGTTAAAGCACATAGCGTGCCAAATATATAGTAGATTGTTTTATTTAAATATAATTATTCTGATTAATGTAATTTCTTATAAGTGAGAGTATTAATACTAATATAATTCTTATAAGTGAGAGTATTAATACTTTAGGCAGTTGAAAGAAAAATGATTGTCCCGAAGATGGGAGAAATAATTTAGCTTTTCCAATGATAATTAGATATCTTGCTAAGCAGAGCTTCTTATAACGCACAGCATTGTGCCGATCAAGAAGGTATAGGCAAACTCATATAGACGCGATATTGAAGCGCATGAGGTGAACTAGGTTGGGTTATAGGATGGATTGGCGGCTCACAGTAAAGACCTGCGTGTAAGCATTTAATAGGTGTATTGCTTATTTGAGGATGGAATGCTGATTATTCATTCCTACTGCTTACTATTTGCTTACTTTTATTTTAACTTTCCATGCCAACCAAAAGAGGAAAACCCCGTAAAGCCTTTGTTGGTGCCCGGAGCCGGAATCGAACCGGCACGCTGGTTTTACCCTAGCGACGGATTTTAAGTCCGTTGTGTCTACCAATTTCACCACCCGGGCAGGTTATTTTGGAGGCGAGACCCGGAATCGAACCGGGATAGGCGGATTTGCAATCCGCTGCATAACCATTTTGCTATCTCGCCATGCTGTAAACCGACAGCTGGAAATGATTGAGGGAAAGCTGGAATGCTTTCCCTCAGATTTGGAGCGGGAGAAGAGGCTCGAACTCTCGACCTATACCTTGGCAAGGTATCGCTCTACCAACTGAGCTACTCCCGCAAAACGAGTTGCGCATTATAGGGATATTGAAATTCCTGTCAATAATTTAACTCATGGATTTACTTATGGCCTCCTCCACTTTGAATAAACGGGCAAAGTTTTCTGTAGTACGCAGCCCTATTTCTTCCAGACTAATGCCGCGTAGTGTAGCAATTTCCTCTGCGACATGCTTTACGTAAGCTGGCTGATTGAGCTTGCCGCGGTACGGTACAGGTGCCAAATAAGGTGAATCTGTCTCGATTAAAAGACGATCCAATGGCACTCGTTGAGCAACCTCTTTGATTTTAAGGGCATTTTTAAAAGTGACAATGCCTGACATCGAAATATAAAATCCCATTTCCAGCGCAGCTTCGGCCACTTCCCACGATTCAGTGAAGCAGTGCATCACTCCACACGCCTCGGAAGCTTTTTCTTCTTTCATTATTCGTAGGGTATCAGCAGCAGCCTCACGGGTATGGATGATAAGTGGTTTTGAACTATCTCGTGCTGCACGTATGTGAGTGCGAAATCTTTCCCGTTGCCACTCCAGATCACCCTTAAGGCGATAATAATCGAGGCCGGTTTCGCCGATGGCTATGATACGAGGGTGCTGCGCCAAATTAAACAGACGACTGGCACTAGGCTCTTCAACATCTTCATGGTCAGGATGCACACCCACTGAAGCGTAAATATGGGGATGTTGCTCAGCTAGTGATAACACCTGTGGAAAATCCTCCAAATTGACTGAGACGCACAGGGCGTAAATCACTTCGTTCTGACGCATTTTTTCCAGTACATCGTCAATATTTTTAATCAGGTCGGGAAAATTGATATGGCAGTGCGAATCTATAAATTTCATACTTACTCCAACATCAGCTGGCGGTAGACCAACAGCAAAGATTCAAGGAATAATTTGGGATTAAGCGTGTGATGGGCTTCCCTCTTTGCAGTTAGTAAATATTTCTGCAAACGAGCCAAATTTAGTGGCGCCACTGGCTTGACCAGTTTTCTGATTACTATCGCTTCTGATGGATGATAGCGCAACTGGCCTGCCAGTTTCATACAATTCAAGTCATAGCTCCATTGTTGGAGCCACTGAACAACCAGAACTTGATCGGTTTTTTGCAGTGTTTCAGCCAAAGCAAACACATCCAATTTATCCGGCTGACGCAACGCATTGAGCAGCTTTCCACGTTCTTCGCCGCAAAGTTGCTGATCCAGATAAACAGCCTGCAACGGTGCAAAGCCCGAGGCGGCAAGCGCCTCGGCAGGGTGTTTAACACCCAGCTCCTTTAACCATTGCTTGGCGCTAGCCGCATCGGGAGAAGACACAGCAAAAGACATGCAGCGACTCAATATGGTTGGCAGCAACTGCTGCGGATTCTGCGCTACAAGTATAAACAACATACCAGCTGGGGGTTCTTCCAGGCTTTTCAGCAATGCGTTTGAAGCATTGGTGTTCATAGACTCGGCAGGATGAATGACGACCACGCGTCTACCCCCTTGGTGAGCTGACATGCCAACAAAGTCTGCCAAGCTGCGTATTTGATCGACTGATATCTGCTTGCTGGGCTTTTTCCCTGACCCTGGCTGCTCGTTGTCGAGGCTCAGTATTTCAGGTTGTAACAATCTAAAATCCGGGTGGGTGGCTTTTTCAAACCAGTGGCAAGATGAGCAATTGCCGCAGGCAAGTTCTGTCCCTTCGTGTTGCTGACATAGCAAGCTTTGTGCAAAATTCATTGCCAGATCGAACTTGCCTATGCCTTTTTCACCCTTGAAAAGCAGGGCATGTAGTGAACGATTGCGTAGCTCCTTCAAACGCAGAAAATCATCTTTTTGCCATGGGTATATACTATTCATATCAAATAGATAAAATTAATTCTTCAAGCGAATTCTTAATTTCTTTTATTGTTTTAGAGGCATCGATTACAGTAAAACGTTGAGAATTTTCTTGGACACGCCGAAGATATCCTGCGCGAACTCGCTCAAAAAAATCGTCATGTTCCTGTTCAAAACGATCAAGTGATTCATTACTGGCTAACCGTTGCCGCGCAATTTTTACAGGCAAGTCAAAAAATATCGTCAAATCAGGTTGCATTCCATCATGCACCCATCCCTCAAGCTGCTTAAGCTTGTCCCAGCTTAAACCCCTGCCACCACCTTGATAGGCAAAGCTGGCATCAGTAAACCGATCAGAAATCACCCATTTACCTGACCTCAACGCAGGCTTGATGACAGACTCTATATGTTCCATACGCGCTGCAAACATGAGTAACGCCTCTGTTTCGATACTCATCGCTTGGTTTAGCAGTATCTTACGTAATTGTTCACCAAGCTGCGTACCACCCGGCTCACGAGTGAGCACGACATCTGTACCACGTTGACGCAAAGTCTCAGCAAACCAGGATAGGTGCGTGCTTTTTCCCGCACCGTCAACGCCTTCAAAGCTAATAAATTTGCTCATTTCTGGTATCGATTTACCGCATTATTGTGCGATCTCAAGTTAGTTGAAAAATGAGAACTTCCATCACCGCGCGCAACAAAATAAAGCGCCTTAGTTTTCGCCGGATGCAGCGTAGCCTGCAAGGCAGCCAAACCTGGCAAGGCGATTGGCGTAGGTGTCAGTCCCCGCCGCAGATAAGTATTGTATGCACTATCTGCCTGTAAATCACGCCTGCGCAGATTTCCATCAAACTTTTCTCCTAGACCGTAGATCACAGTTGGATCAGTCTGCAACAACATGTTTTTACGCAGGCGATTAACGAACACACCAGCGATTAAACTGCGGTCACTTGGCGCACCAGTCTCTTTCTCTACAATTGATGCAAGTATCAATGCCTGATACGGCGTTTGGAATGGAAGATCAGGGTCACGTGCATCCCATAGCGCTTGCAAACGATTTTGCATGGTGCGGTAAGCCAATTTATAAATTGCAAGATCACTGCTACCAGATACAAAATTATACGTATCCGGGAAAAATAAACCCTCAGGGTGACTTTCTGATGCGCCAATACGTTGCAGTATTTCAGTATCAGACAAAGTTAATGTGTCGTGAGCAATATACTTGTTGGAATTGAGCGTGTTGCGAAATTGCTTGTACGTCCAACCTTCTATGACACTGATTTTTCGATGGCTAAATTTTCCTTTGGTAATGATTTCCAATAATTCCATAGGAGTAACATCTTGCTTAAGCTCATAATTGCCAGCTTTGAGTTGCTCTGCCTTTCGCAGCAATCTGGCAAGTAACACAAATTTCCATTCCTGCTTGAGTAGTCCGACTTCGCGCATATCCCTTGCCGCAGTTTTTAAGCTACCACCCTGCTTCAGGTCAAACTCCATTGGAATGTTTTGTATTAATAACGGCTGATATGCATAGTAAGCCAATCCAAAGATAGCTAATATGAGCACCGCAGTAATTAACGTAAAAATCTGCTTCATGGATGCCGACTTAATCTTGAGTAAGTTTTTTTGCTGGACATTAATCTACTCGACTCCTTCCATATCCAAGCAAATATTTTTAGTGAACGGGAAATCAATCCACTGACGATTTTCCAATTCACGTAATGGCCATACCCCTATGATGCTGTTTACAATAAATAATTCATCTGCAAGTAAAACTTCTGTCAAGGACACATCACGTACCTGCACAGGCACATCGTGTTGATTTGCCCAATTTATCACCCGATCCCTTTGTACACCAGCCACACCACAACGCGACAATTCTGGTGTAATTAGCTGACCTTGCACAACCATAAACAAATTACTGCGGGTTGCCTCAATCACATTGCCCGCCGTATCCATCATTAATCCCTCTGCAATATCCGCATCATCCCACTCATTAGCAGCCAGTACATTTTCCAAACGATTAAGATGCTTTATACCCGCCAAGCGTGGTTGGTTGCTCAACCTCAATTGACACAAAATTGCTTTGATCCCGTATTTTCTCCAGTCAACGGGATAATCAGGGAGTGGAGATACATCCCATATATAGGTAGGTTCGGTCACGCTTGGAGGAGCATAGCCACGAGCACCCTCTCCCCGCGTTACGATTATTTTTACTACTGAATCAGGGTGATTTTCTAGTAATCCTTCCAATTCGCCAGTAAGCAATCCTAATTCTGGACAGTCTATGCCTATAGCAGCACAATCATATAGGAGCTTTTGATAGTGAAGAGGCCAGTGGAGAGGCGCACCGTCAATCACACGCAGTGTGCGGAACACCCCATCTCCGTAGAGCAGGCCCCGATCTCGGATGCTGATCTGATTGCTATGCTTGCCATTGACCAGCATGGAAATAACGAAACTAGATTTTGCGGAACACCAGCGTGCCGTTAGTCCCGCCAAAACCAAAGTTGTTGTTAACAGCCACGTCGATTTTCATATCACGCGCAGCATTTGCACAGTAGTCCAGGTCACACTCTGGATCCTGCTCGAAAATATTGATAGTTGGAGGCGATATTTGATGGTGTACTGCCAAGGCGCAAAATACAGACTCTACGCCACCAGCACCTCCTAGCAAGTGACCCGTCATTGATTTGGTGGAATTCACCACCAGCTTATTGGCATGATCGCCAAAAGCCAGCTTGATTGCATCAGTCTCATTCTTGTCTCCAAGCGGAGTCGAAGTGCCATGCGCATTGATGTATTGCACATCCTGAGGGTTTAACCCGGCATTGCCCAAGGCATTCAACATGCTGCGTTTGGGTCCATCGGTATTCGGCGAAGTGATATGGTAAGCATCACCACTCATACCGTAACCAGCCAGTTCAGCATATATTTTAGCTCCGCGAGCCTTGGCAAATTCATACTCCTCCAATACCATCACACCAGCCCCCTCACCCATAACAAAACCATCCCGTCCTTTATCCCAAGGTCGACTGGCTGTAGCTGGATCGTCATTTCGTGTACTAAGTGCGCGAGCTGATGAAAATCCACCAACGGATAGTGCACTTATTGTTGATTCTGATCCACCAGCTATCATTACATCCGCATCCCCATATTCGATAATACGCGCAGATTCACCGATACAGTGTGTGCCAGTGGTACAAGCAGAGACCATCGCCAGATTTGGCCCCTTCAATCCATACATTACCGACAGATTGCCGGAAATCATGTTGATGATGGTACCTGGAATAAAAAAAGGAGATATTTTTCGAGGTCCAGAAGCCAAATAATCGTTGTGAGTATCTTCAATCATAGGCAAACCGCCTATACCAGAACCGATATTCACGCCAATACGCTCATCGTTCTGCTCATTTACCTCTAATCCGGAGTCTTTAAGGGCTTCTATCCCTGCCACCAGCCCGAAATGTATAAACCTATCCATTCGGCGAGCGTCTTTGGCAGAAAGATATTGCGTAACATCAAAATCTTTAACTTCGCCGGCAATTTGGGCTGCCATCGCGCTTGCATCAAAGTGTGAGATTTTGGTTATCCCGGATTTTCCCGCAACAATGTTCTGCCAGACGGAAGGAATACCTATTCCGACTGGGGAGATAATCCCCAGTCCGGTTATGACAACTCTACGTTTAGACAAATTGACTCCGCCAAACAAAAATTAAAGGAAAGCAGTTTTTTAGGAAGGAAATTACTTTTGATGCGCCAGGACATAGTCCAGGGCTTGTTGTACAGTAGTGATTTTTTCTGCATCTTCGTCTGGAATGTCGCACTCAAACTCTTCTTCAAGCGCCATCACCAACTCCACAGTATCTAGAGAATCTGCCCCTAAATCGTTCACGAAAGAAGATTCGTTCTTAACTTCAGTCTCATTTACACCCAGTTGTTCGGCAACGATTTTCTTAACACGTTGTTCCATTGACATGTTTCTCTCCCACCCTAGATTAAAGTTCAAAAAAGCACGCGCATTGTATCAAAATTGCCCGAAATACCAAACTTCTTATACAAGACAATTTAGGTTCGCACTTTCAGCCTGCTAGATAAACTTTTAATGATAGTCAATTAACAAGGTACCCTTACTGCAGTAAAGGCTTGCGGTTCGATCTTTGACCTTATTACTGCCTCATTCGCTATCAAACCATTGCTGCATGCAACCAACTCACACTCTGGCTAGCCATCAAAGTTCTGACTGGAGCGCGACGTATATTTCAATGCGTTATCTGAGGCATTCTACCTATACTGCTAGGATCAGCTATCCGCAATTTCGCCAGCTATTGGCTGTGGCGCATCTTCTTGCGTTTGCTCATCCTTACCCGCTATTTTGCGTTGACGTTTTTCTTCTTGTTTCTTTTTTTTGGCGAGCTCTTTTTGGCGTTTTTCGAAAGAGTAATTTGTTCTAGCCATACTTGTTCCTTTTTAAGTGCATTGAAATTAAAGCGTAGTGCCTTACTACATGTACATCCCGCCATTCACATGTAATGTGACGCCCGTAATGTAGCTCGCATTTGGCCCGGCCAGAAAAGCAACTGCTGATGCAATATCAGTTGGCAGGCCTAGACGTTTTAGAGGCACGAGTTCGACCAGCTTGGCACGTTGCTCTTCAGGCAAGGCGTTTGTCATGTCTGTCTCGATAAAACCTGGAGCGACACAGTTCACAGTAATGTTGCGGCTACCAATTTCCTGAGCCAGTGATTTGGTAAAACCAATCATGCCTGCTTTGGATGCCGCATAGTTGGATTGTCCGGCATTGCCCATGCTTCCGATAACCGAAGCAATACTGATGATTCGCCCGCGTCTCGCCTTCATCATTGCGCGCAGTACTGCGCGACTAAGGCGGAACACAGACTTGAGATTGGTCGCAAGCACTTCGTCCCAATCTTCTTCAGACATACGTGCCAGCAAGTTATCGCGGGTAATACCCGCATTGTTAACCAGAATTGAGATCTCACCGAATTGCTTGCGTAAATCGCCCAGCGCCTGATCGGTTTGCGCCGTGTCGTTAACATCCATTGTCAGGCCTGTGCCCTTGATTCCTGCAGCTCCCAGATATGCGCCTATAGATTGTGCGCCTTTTTCGCTAGTGGCTGTACCGATAACCGTAGCGCCTTGTTTACCTAGCTCCAAGGCAATCGCCTGACCGATACCCCTGCTAGCACCAGTTACTAATGCAATCTGTCCGTCCAATATCATGACTCTCCCTTTAGGCGAGCAGCGTAAGGGCCTGTTTAAGCGCCTCTCCATCACTGATTGCCATCGCTTGTTGATCGGTGGTAATGCGCTTGTTCAATCCCGAAAGTATTTTGCCTGGCGCGCATTCGACGTTATAGGTGATGCCCTGTTTACCAAATTCCTGCACTGTCTCGACCCAACGCACCGGGGAATATAGCTGACGCACCAGCGCATCCTTGATTGAGTTACTATCCGAATAACTTTTAACATCGGCATTATGCAGCACTGCTATGTTTGGTGCTTGAATGGCAACATCGTTCAGATAGTTGCGTAACTGTTCAGCTGCGCCTTTCAACAGGCTGCAATGTGACGGCACACTCATTGGCAGCATGATGGCTCGCTTGGCACCTTTGGCTTTGGCTAAGACCATCCCTCGCTCAACTGCTGCACGATCACCCGCTATCACCACTTGACCGGGAGAATTGTAATTCACTGCTTCCAGCACTTGACCTTGCGCACCCTCAGCACATACATTTCGTACCACTTCATCGTTCAGGCCTAACACTGCGGCAATACCTCCCACACCCTCCGGGACAGCTTGCTGCATCGATTGAGCGCGAAAACGTACCAGTGGTAAGGCGTCGACAAATTGCAGCGCCCCAGCAGCAACCAGCGCGGTGTACTCACCCAAACTGTGTCCTGCCATGATTGAAGGCGTCGCAACGCTTAGCGATTGCCAAGCACGATAAACCGCCACACCAGCAGTAAGCATGATGGGTTGCGTGTTCACTGTAGCATTCAGATCTGAATCACTACCCTCAGTTACTAACGTCCATAGATCCTGCTCAAGCACATCTGACGCTTCAGCAAAGGTGTTGCGTACGACCGGGAAATCAAAATAACCATTCATCATGCCGCGAGACTGTGAGCCTTGACCCGGAAATACAAAAGCGAATTTAGCCATACATACCTCGATAACTTAATTTTTTACGTGCGCGCGATAAATAAAACTTAGGTAAACATCGAAGTTACCACTTGATTAATACAGCACCCCAGGTAAAACCACCACCTACAGCTTCAAGCAATATTTTCTGCCCAGCTTTGATACGCCCATCGCGCACCGCACTATCTAAAGCCAAGGGAATCGAAGCAGCCGAGGTGTTTCCATGAGTTGCGACAGTAACAATCACTTTATCCATGCTCAAACCTAGTTTTTTCGCGGTAGCATCCATGATGCGAATGTTAGCCTGGTGTGGAATCAGCCATGAAATGTCGGAGCCATCCAGCTTGTTTTCCTCAAGTAATTCCTCAACAACCTCACTTAAAACTTTGACTGCAAACTTAAATACTGCCTTCCCCTCCATCTTAATGAAAGGATCACCCTGCACCTCACCATTGCGGACATTACCATCAGCCTTCAACATTTCTCGGTGACTTCCATCCGCGTGTAGCTTACTGGCAATGATGCCGGGGGTCTCGCTAGCCTGCAAGACAACCGCTCCTGCACCATCGCCAAACAACACACATGTGGTGCGATCCCCCCAATCCAGGATCCGCGACAGAACTTCAGCACCGACTACCAAGGCAGTCTTGGCCTGACCACCACGAATATAAAGATCAGCAGTGTTCATTGCATAGACAAACCCACCACACACTGCTTGCATATCAAATGCCGCACCGTGGTTTCTAATGCCGAGCTTGTCCTGGAGGATACAGGCGGTACTTGGGAATATTTGATCCGGAGAGGTAGTAGCGACAATCACCAAATCTATATCCTCTGCACTAATGCCTGCTGCTTTTATGGCTTCAAGGCTAGCTTGCAGTGCAAGATCACTGGTCAGTTCATTATCGGCAGCAATATGTCGCTCATGAATGCCACTGCGTGACACGATCCAGTCATGTGAAGTATCTACGATCTTTTCCAGATCGTAATTGGTCAGTGTCTTACTGGGAAGATAACTACCGGTACCGATAATTCTGGAAAACATCAGATCTCTCCCTGCTCAGTAATTTGACGTTGTTGATGCCACTTTTCGATTTGCTCGTAAATGTGCTGCAACATGCCACCACGCGCTTCCTCAGCAGCACGTTCAATGGCACAACGAAATGCCAGGACATCTGCCGAACCGTGGCTCTTTACCACTATGCCCTTTAAGCCCAGCAGGCTCGCACCATTGTAACGACGGTGATCCACTCTGCGCTTGAATGCCTTGAGTACTGGCATTGCAACCAGTGCAGCCAACTTGGTGAAAATGCTACGGCTAAATTCCTCTTTCAGGAACCCACCCAACATTTGAGCTAGTCCCTCGGTGGTTTTCAACGCAACGTTACCAACG
>Ga0316187_10006216_pt1 | contig 10287 bp, 16 predicted proteins | sample CroRivburrow1_MG_FD_204927 | JGI IMG/M metagenome (GOLD analysis project Ga0316187, IMG submission 204927) | Coastal sediment microbial communities from Maine, United States - Cross River worm burrow 1 | ecosystem: Environmental > Aquatic > Marine > Coastal > Sediment | place: USA: Maine... | reverse complement strand
TTCTTTCAGTTCCGGTACTTCGAAATCAGCCACGCTCTAGCTCCTGTTACTTTTCCAGCTCGGCTGCCCATGCGGACAGATGACGTTTTTCACGCGGGTCGTCCACCTGGTTGCGGGTGGGACTGAAAAATACACCGGGTGCATGCAACAATTTGCTGATCGGGAAAATAATCATCAGTATGGCAACCAGTGCAAGGTGAATCAGCAGCACCGGGTCCTGCGGCAGGGGTTGCCAGTTGAAATACATGAGACCGCGGAAAAATTCCTTGACCGCGACAATATCGGTGTGGACGACATAGTCCATCATCAGGCCGGTACCGGCGATGGCAAACAGCAGTGCCAGCATCAGGTGATCGGAGAGTGCGGTGATATAACGTACACGGTCCACCAGGATGCGCCGTGCCCAGAGGCCCAGCAGACCGGCAGACATGGCAAACGCGGCATACATGCCAAACGGCTGTATCAGGTCAACCCAGGTCCAGACAGGGTCTGTGAAATAGCGCAGGTGACGCGCCAGCACCAGAAACATACCGTAGTGAAACATCCAGCCGAAGATCCAGATCCACTTGTTCGACTTGAACAGGCTTTCAAAAAATACCAGCTCGCGGAACATGCGCATCACCACGCCGCTGCGTGTCACAGGTGCCGGGGTGGTGGGTATCTTCAGGGGTGCCGGTGTTTTCGCATACTGGCGAATTTTCGACGCCAGACCGACGACCAGCAGGGCCGTGGCGGCGTAGAACAACAGCGCATAAACTATGGTCAGAAACGGCATGTTTCTGAGCTCCCTTACGGTTGGTTTAGTAAAAACTGTCAATGTATGCAGAGGGGAGGTCCCTCTGCATACAGCTTGACCGTGACTTAGACGCAGCCAGTAGGCTTGGGCAGACCCGCGTACTTACAGGCCTGCTTGGCCGGGCCATAAGGAAACAGTTCGTACAGGTACTTGCTGTTACCCTTGTCCTTGCCCAGCTTTTTACCGATTGCCTTGGTCAGAACACGAACCGCGGGAGCGATCTGGTACTCTTCATAGTACTCACGCAGGAAGTTGATGACTTCCCAGTGACTCTCCGTCAGTTCACAGTCGTCAATCTGTGCCATGACAACAGCGACGTCTTTGTCCCAGGTGTTCAGGTCAGCCAGGTAGCCTTCTTCGTCTGTTTCATAAGTTTTGCCGTTTGCTTCAATACTACTCATGTGAGGTCTCCTCGTTGGATGACGCTAGTTGTTAATAAAAGATTCAGAGCCAGGACTGTACCTTGTCATTGGACTCTACCAGATCCACAAAACCGGCATAGTCGATGACGCCAACGCCATCAGCCAGTTTGTCTTCCGATATACCACGCGCTGCCAGGTCAGGACCCAGTACGGATACCTTTTGACCCGCAATCATTGCTGATGCCTTACCGCTTTTGACAGCACCATAGACACCATCTTCAATCAGCAGCAGCACGTCGTCTCCCTTCATGATCGAGGTTGCCGTGTTGAGGTTGCTGTTTTCGTATGGTGATTTGTTTACCAGGTGCAATATAGACATTTGTTTGATCTTCCCGATTAAAAGTTAAACAGGACATCCTGCTCGGCCATGACATCACCGAGTTCCGCGCGACTCACCAGTCGAATGGAATCCTTCTCGGCATAGTCCTCATCCTCGTCTTCCCAGACCAGGTGCTGCAGGTCATCGAGTGTCAGGCCACGCTCTTCCAGCGATTCCTTTTCGACATAAATCTTGGTGATTTCGTAATCGCCAAGTGCCGCGTAGGTCGGCGAGAAGTTCTTCATGCCGATGCCGCTGGTGTCCTGCCCCTTGACCAGCTGGTAGACACCATCGTCCATGAAGGCAAGGCTGACATCCTGTTCGAAGGCCGCACTGATGAGTACGACTTCCAGGGATTCCCAGGCATAGATCGTGCCGTAAGGCGCCTTGCGGTTGAAGAATAAAAATTTCTTTGTATCAGACATTAATCAGTACCCCGTTCAGTCGCCGAACACGATCAGTCGATCGCTCTGGATGCCGCCCTCGACCAGCTGCCCCAGCCCGGAGATACGAAACCCGGGTGCAATGTTGGTGGCATCTTTGCCATTGCGCTCGGCTTCGCCGTCATCAACAAGACCGCGACGCTGTGCCGCTGCGACACACAGCACCATGTCAATGTCATGTGCCTGTCCGAGTTCCGTCCAGCGGGCGACGATGTTGCGGTCGTCCTGCGGCGGGGTGGTCAAACGCGTGCCGTTGTTGACGCCATCGTGATAGAAGAAGATGCGGAAGATTTCGTGACCTTTTTCCAGTGCAGCCTTGGCGAAATGGTAGGCCGAGTCAGCAGACTGGTGCTGATACGGACCTTCGTTTACCTGAATAGTAAATTTCATGAATCAGGTTCCTCAGAAGCGGATATGCGTTGAGGCATTCAGGCTTGCACGGGCACCACGCCAGTTGTCGATGTGGTACTTGGTGAACGGCAGACCGGTCTTCTCGAAGAAACGTGGCCAGCCAATGCGTTCGATCCAGTCATTCATGCGTTCCCAGTCCTTGGCATCTTCCTTGTAGGTCTTGAGGATCTTCTTGACCACGGCGGTCGCCTCGGGCCAGCGCGGCGGATTGTTCGGGATACCGGAGGCAACCAGCTTCTGGAAGGTCGGTTTGCTGCGGGCATTGGAGTGATTACCACCGACCCAGATGGCCAGCTTGGAGTGCTCTGCATCGTTGATCTGCATCGGCGGGCAGGGCGGGAAACAGGCACCACAGCAGATGCACTTCTTCTCATCGACTTCCAGGGAAGGCTTGCCATTGACCAGTGCCGGGCGAATTGCGGCAACCGGGCAGCGTGCAACAACGGAAGGACGCTCGCAGACATTGGACACCAGGTCGTGGTTGATCTTCGGTGGCTTGGTGTGCTGCACGTTGATGGCGATATCGCCCTGGCCGCCACAGTTGATCTGGCAGCAGGAAGTGGTCATATGCACACGGTTGGGCATATTCCAGTTCTTAAATTCATCGATCATTTCGTCCATCATGGACTTCACAACACCGGAGGCGTCTGTGCCCGGGATGTCGCAGTGCAGCCAGCCCTGGGTGTGGGACAGCATCGCTACAGAGTTGCGCGTGCCGCCGACGATGAAACCGGCATCGGTCAGCGCCTTGATCAGCGGCTGTACCTTGGCTTCGTCAGCTACCTGGTACTCGATGTTGCTACGGATGGTGAAGTGAATGTAGCCTTCACCGTATTCATCACCGATGTCACAGAGTTTGCGCAGGGTGAACACATCAAGAATACGCTGGGTACCCGCACGTACGGTCCAGATCTTGTCACCATTGTTGGATACGTGCAGTAGCACGCCCGGCTGCGGGTCTTCGTGGTAGGCCCATTGTCCGTAGTTCTTGCGCATTACGGGATGCATGTACTGGAACCCGTCCGGACAGCCCGATTCAATTGGCGAACGCATTTCTTGTGCCATGAGATTCTCCTGAATATCTGTATTTTATTGAACTGGCCCCGGTGCCAGGCACCGGGACAGTCTTGATTCAACGACCGGTCTGTTACGCAGAAGCAGCTTTCTCTTCGCGCTTCCTTTCAAACCATTTTTCGGCTTCCTCGTCCCAGCCATCCATGCGGACGTAGGAACTCTGGCGCGGACTGCCGACCATGTTCGGGTCAACATCGACACCGATGCCTTCGAGGAAATTCACCAGGCCGATACGCTCGATCATTTCACCGCAACGCTCGTGTTCCAGGCCGTTCTCTGCCCAGAAGTCGATGATGTCTTCAGCCATTTCCTGCAGGCTTTCGTAGTCTTCCTCGGTTTCGAGCTTCTTGAAAGGAACGACCACGGTACCCATGAGATCACCGATTTTCAGGGTGCGCTTGCCACCAATAAGAATGGTGACACCCTTGTCATCACCAGGATGCAGGGCCTTCGGCATGACGTTCAGGCAATGCATGCAGCGTACGCAGTTGTGATTGTCGACGATAAAGTTGTCATTATCGTCCAGGGCGATGGCCTGTGTCGGGCAACGCGTAATGACGTTGTCAATGATGTACTGACGGCCTTTCTTCTCGATGTAGTGCTTGATCTCTTCCTGGTTGACCTTCATGTCATCGCGCCAGGTACCGATGATCGCGAAGTCGGCACGCTCGATGGCGTTCTGGCAGTCATTCGGGCAACCGGAGACCTTGAACTTGAACTTGTAGGGCAGGGCCGGGCGGTGCACGTCATCGGTGAAGTTATTCACCATCCAGCGGTGAATACCGTGCTCGTTGCAGTTGGACATTTCACAACGGGCGCCACCGATACAGGACATGGCGGTGCGTACGCAGGGGCCGGCGCCGCCAAGGTCCCAGCCATACTCATTAATCTCGTCGAACATGTGCTGGGTGCCATCGGTGGTGGTGCCGATGAACATGATGTTGCCGGTCTGGCCGTGGAAGGTTACCAGGCCCGAGCCATGTTTCTCCCAGCTGTCGCCGAGCTGGCGCAGCATGTCGGTGGTGTAAAAGTTGCCGGCCGGTGGCTGCACACGGATGGTGTGGAATTCTTTTGATTCGGGGAAGGCATCGCCGACTTCGGAGAAGCGCGGGATAATGCCGCCGCCATAACCATAGACACTGACCGTGCCGCCTTTCCAGTAGCCCTTGCGGGTTTCGTAGGAATGTTCCAGCTGACCAAGCAGGCCGTTGGTTACGCTGTTGATGCGCTCATCGGGATGCTCGTCACGCAGTCGCTTGATGCCGGTAATGAAACTTGGCCATGGGCCGGTTTCCAGATTATCAAGCATCGGTGTTGGGTAGGTGTTCTTAGCCATGGTGATCTCCTGAGATTTGTTTTCGCTTACACCAAGTTGTTAACTGATTAGACAGCCAATGGCTGCCCGAAAAACCTGTTTCAGGCAACTCTGAAATCAGTAAGTTAATGTGCCTGCTGGCAGACTAACTTTTGATTACGCGCATTCTAGGAGTGGACTCGATGTGAACATATCCTACCCATGGGGTGGCACGGATATTTGCCCGTATCTCGAAATGGGTATTGGCAAAAATATTATTTAAATTCCTGTAGTTAGTTGTTGTCAGGCGGAAAATTAATGAGAGTAGAATTTTTTCTTATGTTAACGGGTACTTATTTGCTGTTTTGCTCCTGGAGAGCTTGTCCGGACGGCCGAATTTTCAATTGCTGAATGAGAATAATATGCATTATCAAATAGATAGCTCGCGCCACTTTTTATGAAAAAGCAGTGATAAAAAAATTCTCTCTTCGTAGTATTGCCTCCCCGATCATGACGAACACCTACCCATCGTTACAGCCCTTTGATCTGGCCGACGAGGCCGGATACCAGGCATGGCGTGAAGTCAGGCTTGCCGGTTACGTTGCGCTGGCGGCAGATGCCGTCGTGCCAGTCAGTGATATCGCAAGGCTCGATGCCAGCGAGCATGCGGCCATACTGGAACACTGTCGAGCGACCAATTTTGCCATCTACGAGGTGACTGGCGGGGGGGCGACCGAAAAGCAGGCCATACGTGAGCTTGGGCGGCAGTTCGGTCTGGAGCATCTGGATATGAATCTGCGCGCGGATGAAGACAGTATCACCTCGCTGCGGGTGATGGATGCGGCTGCCGGCACACATTACATACCCTATACCAATCGTCCCTTGAACTGGCATACCGATGGTTACTACAACCGTCCGGACAGGCAGGTGCGCGGCATCGTGATGCACTGCGTGTCTGCCTCGGCCAGTGGCGGAGAAAACCTGTTGCTGGATCCCGAGATCGCCTACCTGCTGCTGCGGGATGAGAACCCCGATTATATAAGGGCGCTTATGCAGCCGGATGCCATGACGATTCCGCCGAATATCGAGGCGGGCGTTGAACTGCGTGCGGCGCAATCGGGACCGGTATTTTCTGTCGCCGCGGACACGGGTGCATTGCATATGCGCTATACCGCGCGCAGCCGCAGTATTGAATGGAAGGATGATCGAAATACACGCAAGGCTGTCGGGTTTCTGCTTGAATTGCTGGCAAGTGACTCCATCTATACAGTCAGGCACCGCTTGCGAGCCGGGCAGGGCATTATCTGTAATAATGTATTGCACAAGCGGGAGGCCTTCAGTAACGATGCGGCTGCCGGCCAGCAACGGTTACTGTACCGTGCACGCTATCATGATCGCATCCAAGGTACCTGAAAAGATGGACAGACAAACGAGTGGGGTTTGAAATGCTCTGGTTAAGTGAAGTGTTGTTGCAGCACCATGACCTCGAATCGTTCGAAGACCTGAAGCTGGCGATCGGTGAGCGTGCGCGTAGTGGCGAAATGTTTTTTCGCATGGACGTGAAACCGCCCTTTCCGGATACCCCGCAGGACTGGGAAGATAAACTGGAGGCGGCCTTTTCGGCAGCGCAAAACAGCTGATAAACAGTGTAGAGACAGGTAGATAATCACAATGTACTGGAACGATGATACAGACAAGAAAGCGGGCTTCGCTGTCCCCGATGATGTGGTGGATGTCGCCTTCAGGATTGGCTGTCCGACCCTGCCGCTGGATCATGCGCACTCGCTCTCGACCGCGCTGCTGAAGGCCTTGCCCTGGCTTGAAGAGGAAGCGTGTGCCGGTATCCATCTGATACATGGCGCGGCATCCGGTAATGGCTGGTTTCGGCCGGAAGATACCGAGAACGAGTTGCTGCATTTGTCAAAACGCACCCGGATGCGTTTGCGAGTCCCCAGGGAACGCCTGCAGGATGCGCAGGCATTAAGCGGCCAATCGCTGGATATTGAAGGTCATCCGCTAGAAGTTGGCAAGTCGGAGGTTTCGCTGCTGTCGAGCCTGCCAACCCTGTTTTCACGCTATGTGATCACGCGTGAAGAGCTGGATGAAACACAATTTCTGCAGGAGGTTGCGGAGCAACTGCAGGCACTGGATATCCCCTGCAGGAAGATGCTCGGTGGTATCTCGCACACGATGAAGTTTCCCGATGGCGCTGTGTTTACCCGCAGCCTGATGGTCGCAGACCTGGAGCCGGAGCAGTCGGTACGCCTGCAGCAGGTCGGTCTGGGGGAGGGACGTACCATTGGCTGTGGCCTGTTCCTGCCACACAAGGGCATCAATCCGGTCAAGGAGTCCGAAGACAAGTAATTATCCCGACCGGGGGATTGCCTTTTTTTTGCGGCAAGGCAGAATTACGCACCCTGAAACTTGGTTATCAGCTGACTGGCAGCACAAACTGCCCAATCGGGATATATTACCGGCCCCGGCCAGTGGCTATAGTTGCTGCATAACTGACGTATATACAAAGAATTACTTGAATCTGGAGAATCTGTCATGAGTGAGAAACAGGAACTGATCACGAAGATGCTGGAAATGCAGAAGAAGTTTATGGATTACGAGCATGCGAACGGCGTTGAAATGGAAGACTACTTCGTTGGAGCAGAAGGCCACCCGCTGCACCACTTCCGCCAGGAGTACATGGACATGGCCAACAAGCTGGTCGACATGGCGCATGCCGAGAAGGGTTCGCACCGCTAGACTTTTTACAGACGCATGAAAAAAGCCGCATCCAGAAAGGGTGCGGCTTTTTTTTGCCTGCAGGGATGGTCACCTCGGGCATTCTGGTCCGTGGTGACACTTGCACATCCCTGTGCTGCATCACTCCCGGATCAGGTTTGAATAGCTACGTCTAGTAGCCGCCTTTACGCAGGACGAACGGCAATCCCGCAACCTTGTTACCCTGCTTGCTGGGCGCGAGCGGGAACAGGGCATAGAGGTCCTTGCTGGTGACCTTTTTGCCCCAGATCTTGGACATGCCTTTATTGATGACACGTTCCATGGGCTGCTCACCATTATTGTCAAAGTATTCTGAACGCAGGTAATTGATCACGTCCCAGTGCTCCTGGGTCAGCTCAATGCCCTCCTTGGCAGCGAGTGCCCTGGCGACATCTTCATCCCAGCTATGCGGGTCTGTGAGGTTGCCATTGTCATCGGTCTCGATGCTCTTGCCATTAACTTCCAGTGCCATTTCTATGCTCCTGACTCAAAGTTAGAAAAAATTTCGATGGCAAATTGTATTGCAATGCGAGCGCTATCGGAAGCGATTCGATGCCGCCCGCAAGTCATATACAGCACCCTCTCAAAGGGAGTATTCACTCGGATATACAGGCATGATCCGCGACTTCAGGGAGGGTTCCGTTGCAGGTAAAATACCGGCTTTGGGCTATCAGCGGATTGTAAACGATGCTTTTTCGGGAAATCTCATTGGCAGAGCCAGCCAGGCTCAACACCCGCCTGTACGACCGTTTTACGGAACTGTATGAAAAAGACCGTGTAAGGCAGACGCATCATTTTGCAGGACGCTTCGAGAATATCTACCTGCAAGCGTCAGACATTCCGGATATTTCTACGCTGCTGGATGTGATGAAGCAACAGGCCGCGCAGTTGCTGGGTATCCCTATGGCTACATTGAAAGTTGGATTCTGGTTCAATGCCATGGATGCAGGGCAGCGCACGTCGTTGCATCATCATGATGAGAACGATGAATTGCTCTCGGCAGTGTATTACATCCGCGTACCTGAAAATTCCGGTGATCTGATCCTGCACGATGCCGGCAACACGGTTCGCATTCAGCCGCAGGAAGGCAAGCTGGTGATGTTTGCACCCGATGTGCTGCATGAGGTGACGCCCCATCTCGGTTCGGGGCTACGGCTGTCTGTTGCCATGAATGTCGGGCCAATGGAGGACCAGTCCCCTGTTTCGTGACATGGCTAAAGCGCCGACCACATGCGTACCAGATTGATGTAGGCGTGATTCACCCGGGCGGTTGCCCCGGCATCCGGTTGTTCCTGCAGCAGTGTCTCGCGTGCAAGATTCAGCTCATGCAGCAGGGCGCGTTTCTCCGGCTCCGGGATCAGGCTCTGGATCCAGCTGACTGCCACAAGGCGTTCTCCGCGGCTGACTTCGGCAACACGATGCAGACTCGATGACGGGTAGATGACGGCATCACCGGCAGGCAGTTTTACCAGTTGCTCTCCGAACGCTGTCTGGATAACCAGTTCGCCACCGTCGTAATCATCCGGGTTGTTGAGGAAGATGGTGACGGAAACATCCGAGCGGTAGAGTTCTGACCCCTGTCCCATGATCGGGTCATCGACATGGTCGCCGTAGCTCATGCCCGGGGTGTAGCGCGCGTAGTAGGGCGCTGCAATTTTAAGCGGCATGGCCGCACTGCGGTAGGTCGGGTGTTTCACGAGGCTGCCCATCACCAGGTTGTTGAGGTCGCTCATCTGTGCCGGGTCCAGTACCAGCTCATCATTATGCTTTACACGCCGGGCGGCCATGCCGGCAGACCTGCTGCCATCCTGAAAACCGCCTGCAGCAATCAGCCTGTGCGCGGTCGCCAGTTGCTCCTGGTCCAGTATTCCCCTGATGTGTGTAAGCATTATTAGTCCTGCACGTGCCGGCCGCTATGGGTTAGAATCATTCGATAATATTTACTTGCCAACTAGCATAAGACCACGCGTATGATTTTAAAAGTTGTTATCGAAAACAAGACCTACCCGATCAAGGTGCCTGAAGAGATTATTGCGCAGGGCGGTGATTTCTTCGACAAGATCGACAGGGACATGGACAAGGGCTGGCAGATGAGTCGCGAGTGGGTTGATAACCCGAACCGTGAACAGCGTTGCCAGATCGTGGGAGACAAGATGCTGACGGCCATGCATAACGATAATAAAGAGATGATGATGCTGTTATCGGCCTATGTGCTGGCGCGTGTCCCCGGTGTGAAGGAAATACACATCGATACCAATGGCGAAATGCTGGAAACAGAGCTGGTACTGGCATAGCAACCTGGCACTTGCCCATGGTACCTGTTAGTTAACAGACCATGGCTGATCTGTTGTCGTTGACGACCCCCTTGTTGATTCGTTACCCGGATGACACCCGGCATGTCATGGTGGCGTGCTTTCGTCATCCACAGGGGCTGTTGTATTTCAGGCCGTTCTGGGAGCAGTTGCCAGCCGCGGAAGGTGTGCGGCTGGTCAGCGGTGACATCAAGGGTGAGGGTCCCTGGAAGGTGGGCGATGCGGTTGTCACCGTGCTGGGTTGCCAGGGAACACATCCGCAGCAGGCCGCCGAGCTTGCTGACTGGCAGTTTTACCTTGAGCAGCAGGGTAAATACTATCCGTCGCGTGATGAATTACAGTCTATTGCACGAGAGAAAGGCTTCCCCGTTTAACGGCTTGTTGGGCGCGCTATATCCTGCCCGGCTGTCTTCTTTGGATTGCTGTTTTATTGAGTCTGGCGGA
>Ga0316187_10006215_pt1 | contig 10288 bp, 11 predicted proteins | sample CroRivburrow1_MG_FD_204927 | JGI IMG/M metagenome (GOLD analysis project Ga0316187, IMG submission 204927) | Coastal sediment microbial communities from Maine, United States - Cross River worm burrow 1 | ecosystem: Environmental > Aquatic > Marine > Coastal > Sediment | place: USA: Maine... | reverse complement strand
CTCGTCGGGCATCTTCGGCGAAGATGTCGGCGCCGGAGCCATTTTCGAGGCCGCTCGGATACTCAATGCGTTCTATGAGGAGGTGCGGGGCGAAGAACACCTGACTTTCAATGCAGGGACGATCCAGGGAGGCACTGACGTTGCCTACGAGCCCGAGAAGAACCGAGGCAAGACCTTCGGTAAGACCAACGTTGTAGCGCGTAAGGCTATCGTCCACGGGGGCATCCGGACCATATCGCAGGAGCAACTCGACAGGGCGCAGGCGGCAATGAAGGCCATTGTCGAACAGAGCCTGCCGCACACCAACGCGACCATAGAATTTTCAGAAGGTTATCCGCCGATGTTCCCGAGTGACGGCAATCGCGCATTGCTGTCGGTATTGTCACAGATCAACGAGGACCTCGGCCGCGGCCCGATGCAGGAGCTGGACCCGTCCAGACGTGGCGCCGCAGATGTTTCGTTCGTGGATCCGTACACCGATGCACTGGCTGGCATGGGACCACTCGGTGAGGGCGGGCATACGCCGCACGAATCGATTGATCTTTCGTCCTTGCCACTGGCAATCAAGCGTGCCGCCATCCTGATTTACAGGCTCAGCAGGGAAGCGGATACTGATTAACCATGCCGCATGACCATGATCACGAGCACACGCATGGAGCGGGTGGAAGCAATCTGAAACGCGTCATGATTGCGCTCGTTCTTACGGGCACATTCATGGTGGTCGAGATCGTCGGCGGCATCATCTCCGGATCGCTGGCGCTGCTTGCCGATGCGGGGCATATGCTTACAGACACGATGGCGCTGGCGCTTGCCGCCGCCGCTTTTCATGTCAGCAAGCGGCCCGCTGACGGCAATCTGACATACGGCTATCAGCGGTTCCAAATTCTCGCGGCATTCGTTAATGGCCTCAGTCTGTTGGTCGTAGTCGGATGGATTCTCTTCGAGGCAGTCGAACGATTTATTACGCCGCGCGACATTCTCGGCGAAACGATGCTCGTCGTCGCCGCAGCTGGATTCGTTGTTAACGTTATTTCTTTTGCCGTGTTGCATACCGGTGACCGGGAGAACCTGAATATTCGTGGCGCAGCGTTGCACGTTGCGGGTGACTTGCTGGGGTCGGTTGCGGCAATTGTCGCCGCGGTCGTCATCATCTACACGGGCTGGACGCTTATCGACCCGATTCTGTCGGTTGCGGTCGCCTTTCTCATCCTGCGCAGCGCCTGGGCGCTCGTGAAAAGAAGCGGGCACGTATTGCTGGAAGGTGCGCCTGACTGGCTGGATGTGGCAGACCTTCGGAGCCGCATCGTCGCAAACGTGCCGGGCGTATGCGAGATTCACCACGTGCACGTCTGGGGGCTAACGCCGCAGCAGCTCATGCTCACCATGCACCTGCAACTGGCTGAGGACGCTGCGAGTCAGTCAGCGGTCGTGCGGGACGTGAAGGTCTTTTTGCGCGAAGAGTATGGCATCGGTCATTCGACGATCGAGGTCGAGATCGATGGTTGCGCAGATCACTAGTCGTCGGGTGTAACGATCCCGATGTAAGGCAGGGTGCGATGACGCTCCGCATAGTCGAGGCCGTAGCCAACCACCCATTCGTCCCCGATATCGAAGCCCAGGTAATCGACCTTGACTTCAACCTCGGCGCGCTCGGCCTTGCGCACCAGGGCGCAGGTCTTCACAGATGCCGGCCGGTGCGACTTGAGCATACCGATCAGATACTTGAGCGTGTGGCCCGTATCGACGATGTCCTCGACGATGAGTACGTGCTTGCCCTCGATATTGCCGCGCACGTCCATGACGAGGCGTACAGCGCCCGAGGACCTGCTGCCGTTGCCGTAACTTGACACGGCAATAAACTCGATTGTGCGTGGAATCGTGAGGCGGCGGGATATGTCGGCGAGGAAGATAAAAGAGCCTTTCAATACGCCGACAAGCACGAGATCATCGCTGTCGCCGTAGTCGGCAGAGATCTGTCCGGCGAGTTCCAGCACGCGGGTCTGGATTTCTTCTTCGCTGATGAGTACAACAGGTAACGTCATAGGGTTCGAGAATAGGGTATGAAACGCTCGATCGCAATCGCCGGCAACATGGGGACAGGCAAGTCGACGCTCGTCGAGTTCCTGCATCGTACTTACGATGTATCCCCGTTCTACGAACCCAACGACGAGAATCCTTATCTCGCTGACTTCTATAAGGACATGAAGCGCTGGGCGTTTCAGTCACAGCTCTATTTCCTGTCCAACAAGTTTCGCTTGCACCAGGAGCTCGACCGCCATTCCGGCGTCGTAGCGCTTGATCGTACGATTTTTGAAGATGCCGAGGTTTTCGCAACAGCGCTGCACCAGATGCGCAAGATCTCGAAGCGGGATTGGGACACCTATCGTGGTTTCTACTATGCGATCCTCGACGCAATCAGGCCTCCGGATCTCATGATCTACCTGCGATGCTCCATGCGTACGTTGCGTCAGCGCATCGCATTACGAGGTCGCAAGATGGAGCAGGATGTGCCTCTTGCCTATCTGAAACGGCTCGATCGCCTGTACGAAACCTGGATTGAGTCCTACGACATGAGCGAGGTGCTCATTCTCGAGACGGACAGGCTCGACTACATACATGACCTGGTTCACAGGCTCGATGTAATGGAACGCATCGAGTCCGTCCTGCCGGATGAGATTGGACGGCCGAGCATTTAGGGAAGGACGCTTAGCCTCGCTGAGCTTCCGAATCAATATGCCTAGTCGATACGGAATCCCGCGTTTCTCAATTGCCTGGCACTGGAATCGAATTCCTCGCGGTCGGCATAAGTCATCACAACTTCGAACTCCCCGGTGCCACGGCGGAACCAGTCGAGACTGAGATCCGGTGCTTGCTGCTCCAGCCGCTGGATGAAGGCGGCCGCGCGATAGGGTTCGCCAAACGTGAGCAAGGTCGACTGCCCGATATCCGAGTAAAGCGCATCAGGGACCGGCTTATGTGCCGTGCCGTTTCCAAGCACGTAGTTCAGGTGACGGTAGATGTAGCCCGAGTACCACTCCGCGCCTGACGGAATGTTGTCGCCATCCTTGGCAATACGCCCGGGCCCGTAGTTGTATGCTGCAAGCGAGAGATGCACGTTGCCATCGTAGCTCCCGAGGAGCTCCTTGAGATAACGCGCGCCCGCGTCGATGTTCGTGCAGGGATCGTAGAGATCGCTCAGGCGGTTAATCCCCAGGTGACGTGCCGTGTTGGGCCAGAGTATCTGCATTACACCGTGCGCATTGGCGCGTGATCGTGCTGTTGGCTCGAAGTCACTCTCGCCGCGCGCGACGGCCAGCAACAGGGTTTCCGGTAGGCCGTATTGCAGTGCAGCGGCTTTGAAGCATGTTGCATGGGGAAACTTGTAAGCAGGCTCATTTGCCGAGAGATGGCGAGTGTAGTTGGCCCACTGGGAATCGAGATCTACTCTGGATGCGTCAGCCGTCAACGCCAGCAATGTCAGCAGCGCACCACCGAGCACGATCATGAATTTCTGTATTCGCTCTTGCATCTTAACTGTCCGACATGTCGAGTCCGGTCGCGGCCGAGATTCGCGATAGTTTCTCTCGCACGTCCGCATCGTCGGAGTAGGCGAATGCAACCTCATAGACTCCGGTTTTTACTTTCACGACTCGATAGTCGATGCCCGTTGATTCCTGGAGTTTCGACACAAAGCCGTTGGCTGCGATTTCGCTGCGGAACGGACTCCAGAAGGCGTACCAGTTCTGATTGTCGGCGGGCTCTGCTTCCGGCGCGAATATCTGATCGACCAGTGTCTCGTAGTCGGGTTCGGGCGTGACTGCAGCAACGGGTTCCGGTTCAGGTTCGGGATCTGGGGCAGGTTCCTCAATCGGTTCGGGATCCGGGGCAGGTTCCTGCACCGTGTCAGGTTGCCCGGCTACTACGACCGCCGGTTCAGGCTCTACGACGATTTCGGGTTCAGAAAACTCCGGTACACCCAATGCGACGATGAGCAACGCGATCGCGAGTACTGCCCCGGTAAGAATGCCAATAAGTCGTAACATGGTGATCTCCTACAGCACGTTCCGGACTTCAATGGCCCGCCAATCGACATGTTGGGCGGCGTGCGCCGTCAACATGGCGAAGTCGTTTAGCCACGCCTGCAGCTCGTTGTCTTCCAGCCCAGGGCGCAACGCGTCAGTGCAGCGCATCGGTAGTCGGTCCATGTGGTTGGCCATGCGGCGTGCGACCGTCGCGTCAGTAACGACCACCGCGTAGTAGGTGTCGAGATCCGGTGCCAGGTCCCACTCATAGGTCTCCGACCAGTCTCGACTCGATGTCGTCGTTCTGGCGATCGGAAACCGCAGCGGCTCGCCGCTGCGTGCAACTCGAGCAGCTGTCCGGTCCCGACAGTCGGAGTCAGACAGGCGCACCAGGCCGTGATTCGCCTGGTGTTCGAGGAAGAACACTATCGAATCGACCCGGGCCTCAGTCTGCAGCATCGAGCACACTCCCATGCCACAGTCAGAACGCGTTCGTGGCGCGGTGATTTTCAGTGGTCCGATCAGGGCATCCTTGCCCGAATTCGGGATCGACACGGGTGGTGGCGCGCGTCGCTCTGTCGCTGCAGTTGTAACCACAGTTGGTCTTACCGGCGGTTCCGAGGATCCAGGTAATACGATGTAGGCACTCGCACTCAGTGCAGCGATTTCTTCCGTGTCACGGCTTGGCGTAACGGTCACCCAGTATTGATGCAGTACACCGTCGATGCGATGCGCCTTGCCGCTCAATATCGCGTTGGTTGCGCCTGCGTCGGTGCTCAGCGTCAATGCCTGTCGGTTCGCCAGGTTGTTGCTGATCAGCTCAACCGTGCCTTCGAGGCCGTTCGCGGGAGGCTCAACGAGGTCGACCGAGACCACGTAGTCATCTTCAACTCTCTTCTTAAGCGTACACGACAGCTGGTGCGCGAGATGTGCAGCCAGCAGGTCGGTCTGCCCGAGTGTGAACGGAACATCGCGCGCGCCCAAAAATGTGGCGTCCACACGCTCCTGGCGCATGGCCTGTCGCTGACTCGTGCTGAGTTTTCCGTGCCAGCGTTTGCCGAATCCCGTGACCCAGTTTCGGTCTTCCAGGTCCAGGGCACGTATGTTGACGGCGTAGCTGCTGTCGAGTTTTTGGGTGAGCTCGACGCCGATGTAGTAGTGAACATCGTCGCGCATGCAGTCCTGAGGGCTTGACTCAAGCACTGTTCCGCTGCGCCCCTGCTGCCAGCCGATCGCCACGCCGGGAGTAGCTACGGCCGCTGCAAGCAGGCGATCACGCATCGAGAGGGCGAGGGCGTTGCTCGTCGACGCCGGCGCGTTGTCATCCAGTACGACGAACATGACCGTCTCGTTGTTGAAGCGGGGATGCACAAGCAGTTGCTGGCGTACGTAGGGAATCAGGTCGCGGTCGACCCAGCGGTCAAGGTCTTTTTCCCGCGACTCCGCGACTGCGGGTATCGATTGTGCGATCAATATTGTTAACAGGATCATGAAACGGCGCATCACGAAGCCTCCCAGTGAATTTCACCGCCGGCACCGATGATCAGTGACCCGCCGCGGTGTTCCTGCATCAGTGCATCGAGCTGTGCCGTCAGCTTGCCAGGCAGCGTGACGCCCCAGCTAACTTCGCTTGCGGCAGTGCCGGTGCGCGTCAGCGCGTCGATCACGGCACTTGGTACCGTGCCGGTTTCCATTTCGTGAAATGTGTTTGGTGTTGATGCGTCCCAGAAGCTAACGCGGCTCTTACCGACAGTCATGCGTTGTGTACGGCCGGACTCAATCGCATACAAGCCAACGTGCTGTGCAGCGACCGCCCTCATAAGCGCGGTATCTGATGCGAATCGCAGTGTGAATCCTTCTGTTTCGGGCTCGGCCGGTGGAGGGGGAGGGTCTTCGACAACGGGCGCCGCCGTCTCCACGATCTTTTCTTGGGGCGCGTATTTCGGTTGCCACTTGGGTCGCGTCAGTACGACTGCTTTCTCGACAGGCATCGGCGCAGGTTCCAAAGTCGTGGCGGGCGGTGCTTCGACTTTGGGTTCTGGCTGAGCGACTTCTGCCACGACAGGTTCAGGTTCCGGCACCGGTGCAATCCGTGCGGGTTCAGCGGGAACCGGCTCAACGGGCGTCAGCGGAATACTCTGTACGAGCGCAAATATGGCAACAAGGCAAAGTGACAGGATCGCCATGAAACGCATGACGTCCGTCTGCAAGTCAGCCGCGCCGCCAACGTCCATGTCAGCGGAACGGTTGAGGGGATAGGCAAGCGGTGAGCGAGTCATGTCGTTCCTCCGCGCAGATGTGCTTCGATACGGTGCAGACTTTCCCGCATTTCCGAGGTATCGGCACGCGCGGCCTTGTCATACTGCTGCTGCAATTCATTTCCCAGCGTGATGGTTTTGTACACACGCATCAGGTAACCACCGATGCCACCGAAAATCGTCGTCGATAGCGCCAGCAAGATGCCGCCGTCGATCATGCGTTCGAGCATTGCAAACGCACCTTGTGCCAGTGCAGCGTCGCGATCACCCAGTGCAAAGATCAATGCGCTGCGCATGCCGATCGCAGTCCAGATCACACCCGTGCCGAAGAACAACGTGGTCCAGATATCCGTCAGGTGATCGAGCTGCACGATGTTAGTGATCGGTCGTGACTGTTCCAGCGCCTTGCGCAGGCGACCAAGCGTCACGAAGTACGCGAGTAACAGTCCGGCGAACACGGGAATCGACAAACCGAGATTCGTGTAGGCCCAGTGCAACCATTCACCCGGGTTACTGATCGCTGTTTCGTTGAAATAGATGATCCCGACGCGGCTCAGTACGTACAGAGTGGCTGCGCCGCCGATCAACATTCCCAACGCGCCGGCGGCGAGTCCCTTCAGAAAGACCAATGTGCGGTTCACGGTCTTGTCCGTTGCTTATGATCCGGCCGAGCATGCTGTACAGGTTGCCTCGAGCACGAGCTCGACTTCCTGGTACAGCTGATCAGCACGGTAATAGCCCTCGCTGTCGAGGCTGATCTTCAACAGTCCGCGCTCTTTGTCGGACAGTTCGCGTTCCATGTTGAACAGCACTTTCTGCTTGTTCGGGCAGGTGTGTGAGCAGTTGTTGTAGTCACCCTTCATGGACATGAACTTCACGTTGAAGTACCGGTTGTAGTAGTCCTGGGCCTGGCGGTTGCTCAGGAGGCCCTGGTCACTGGACCAGACGAGGAATTCACTGAAAGCGCGTTTGTTTTCGGGCCTCGGGTCACCCTCGGCGACGGACAACAGGTCGTCGTAATAGCGATCGAAGTGCGCGTGGCAGCCGTTGATCAGTGAGGTCTGCGCGCCGTCTATCGCGGACGCGAGGTTTTTGGACTGAGGTCCGGCACATTCAGGCGCTTTTGTCGCGCAGGAAGCGAGAAAAAGAACCGCAATCAGGACTGATAGTTTCATATACATGTTGGTGCTTCCTTATTGTTCCAGCGGGCTGCGGTAGGCTTGCTCAACGCTTCCCGGTGGTGGGCCGGCCACGAGCGCGTTGCTTTCCGCATCTCCGAACAGGATGCTTTTGACACCGCCGACGACCTCGATCATTTCGGGCGTGATGATGCCGAAGGACTGGTTGAGCTGTTCCATAAGCGTCGCTCGTGTGATTTCCTGGCGCGTGCGTTGGATCAGCAGGCTGGTCTCCTCCATGTCGAGGTAGATGTCCGACGCCAGCACCGCAAGCGACTGGTCGCCTTTGGCGCCGGACGTAGCGACCAGTTGATAATATTGCTTGAAGCGTTCGGATAGACGCATGCCTGATCGCCCACGCAGGGTCGGTACAGGTTGGGTCGATGTTTTGTTCGCGTTGCCACCGATCAGGGTCTCCTGCAACGTCCAGGGCGTCATCTTTTTGCCGAGTTCGTTGCGCAGGCCTTTCTCGAGGCTGTTGCGTGTGTTGTTCACGGTGTGTTCCATGTCGGGCAGGCGTTCTTCCATGATTGTCAGCATCTCGAGATACGTCGCGCCGATCTGGCGTGCAAGACGCTGGCAGCCCGAGTCGTTCTCAGCGCCATCGCATTTGCTTTCGTTGTATAACTCCTGCTGCTGATCAAGCCGGCCGATGACTTCCTGAAGACCCGTCTCCATGTCACGGGCAACGTTACCGGTCTGTCTGAGGTCCTCGACGACCGTGGTGGGGAAGAGCCTGATCGTCGGCGTGTTGGCGTGCGCTTTTTGGGTCGCGACGAGGGCAAAACCGATGAACAGGAGGGCAAGGCAGGCATAGTAGAGCGTACGTCGGGACATGTACTCTTGAACCGCTGCTTGCGAGCGTTTGGGGGTATATCTCATGAGGCGGTCCTCGCGGTTGGTGTTGAGTACACGCTACGCGCGGGTCAATGAACGCAAACTGAACGCGTCTTAGGTGACATCCGTACAATTGCCTATTGCAGTTCGTAATGCGAATCATTATCATTTCAGTCCTTATCCAGGAAGTGTCGGAAAAATCCCGTATTTATAGGTAGTTATGGCTATCAACGGCAGCACACTCGCAACTCTCAAGCGTGGCCAGAAGGGCATCATCCGGGCAATTGACGCGGCGGATCCCCAGGTCCAGCGCCTTATGGTGCTGGGACTCGTCGAGGGCACCGAAGTTGAGCACGCCAGCACGGCGATCGGTGGAGACCCGATGGAATTTCGTCTTTTCGGTTGCGGCATTTCACTGCGCCTGGAGCACGCTCGACACTTCAAAATTGCACCAGTAGCGGTTGGTGACTAAGTCCTCTGAAATCCGCATCCCTGCCAATGAGATAACCGTTGCCAAGCGCTCTGACGCGAGCATCGTGGTTGTCGGCAATCCCAATTCCGGCAAGAGCACACTGTTCAACCGCCTGACTGGACTCAGTCAACGCATCGGCAATTACCCCGGTGTAACGGTCGAACGTCATGTAGGCTTTTTGAAAACCGAAAATTCGGTCACGGAACTGGTCGATCTTCCAGGGACACATTCTCTCAGCGCACATTCGATTGAAGAGCACATCGCGGTCGACGTGATATTTGGTCGCATGGAAGGGACGAAGCCGCCCGACGGTATTCTCGCCGTACTGGATGCGACCAATCTTTACCAGGGCCTGTTCCTCGTGCAACAACTCGTCGAACTTGAACTGCCGACGGTCGTCGCACTGACCATGACCGATGCTGCCGAGAAAAGCGGCATCCAGATCGATACGGCTGAGCTCAGCGCACTACTTGGGGTACCGGTCTATCCGATCGTCGCGACAACAGGCGCCGGGCTCGACATGTTGCGGCGCGCCATCGCGGACATCAAGAAACTGACACCGCCACGACGTGTTCGCGTCTGGCCTGAGCTGATCGATGCAGCGGCGCGGCTGGCAGAAGACTCGCGCGAACCCTTGCGTTTTGCCGAAGTCGAGCGCTTGTTGATCGACGGCCCAACGGAATCCAACAGGGGGATTGTTGGCAAACTCAGTGACGCAGCACTCGCGCAAATTGATGACGTGCGGGCGGAACTCTTTGATGCGGAGCCACCGATCGCGCGCGATGCGCGGATTCGTTACACATGGGTTCGTGGTGTTCTCGAGAAGGTGCAGAAGAAAGCGCCAGCCTTTGTCTCGTGGCGCACACGCACTACCGATTTCTTCAATAAGCCGGTGCCCGGAACACTCGGACTGTTCGTGGTGATGGCGATCGTTTTCCAGGCCGTGTTTGCATGGGCAACGCCGCTGATGGATACGATCGATGCGGGTGCTTCGGTGCTCGGTGCAGCCGTGATTGAACAGCTCGGCGATACAGCGCTTTCCAGCCTGATCGCAGATGGCGTCATAGCGGGCGTTGGCAGCGTAATTATTTTTCTGCCGCAGATCATCTTCCTGTTCCTTTTTATTATCCTGCTGGAAGACTCGGGCTACCTTGCTCGGGCGGCGTATCTGATGGACCGCGCGATGCGGTCAGTTGGACTATCGGGGCAGTCAATTATTCCGATGATCTCGAGTTTCGCCTGCGCGGTTCCGGGGATCATGGCGACCCGCGTTATTCCGAATCGACGGGACCGGATTGCGACGATACTCTCAGCACCGTTCATGACCTGTTCGGCGCGCTTGCCCGTCTATGCACTCTTGATTGCGGCGTTCGTGCCAGCAACCAAAGTCGGGTTCATGAACCTGCAAGGATTAGTGCTCTTTGGCCTGTACCTTTTCGGTATCGTGATGGGCGTCCTCACGGCATTGCTCATGCGAAAGACGACTCTCCGTGGCCCGAAACCTTCGTTTGCGTTGATGTT